>ERZ857775.3591-NODE-3591-length-12463-cov-3.043359_pt1 | contig 12463 bp, 14 predicted proteins | sample MGYA00519698_ERZ857775 | MGnify/ENA primary metagenome ERZ857775 (study PRJEB31778, sample SAMEA3449363) | human gut metagenome | biome: human gut; feature: human-associated habitat; material: faeces | place: United Kingdom | collected 2010/2012 ...
GAGCGGAGTATGCGCCCAAAGGGATGCCTGCTCGCACTCGTACCACTCCCCGCAGTAATAGAGCAAATCTGCCGGGATGCCGGTGCGTTGGTTTACGGTATGCACCTCATCCCTGCCAAAGCTCTTGACCCGCCGGGAGGATCGCTGGCCCTCCGGCAGGGCTTCCCGCTCTTTTTCATTGAGGGATTGAACATTCAGGCGTATCACCCTGTCTGTGTAGGAGCGGTAGCCGTTGCGGTCAGCTTCTCCAAAGCGGCGGAGGATGTATTTTGACTTAAACATTAGTCATACTCTCCCTTCTTGCAGATCACATAGGAGATACTCCCTCTCAATTGTTTGGTATTGATTAGCGGACGCTCAGAACCTTTAAACCTGATGGTTGACGGTGCATTTGGAACAAAGTCGCCGTCGGAGATCTGGTTCTGCACATAGCCGACCATCAGAACACCAAGATTATTGAGGGCAGACTGCGCATCCAACTGGCCCTTGCAGATCTTCTGCACCAGCTGAGCAGCGGCTTTCTGGATTTCTGCGCCGTGCTGGTCGACCGTCTGCCCCAAAAAGGGGCGGGCGGGTATTCTGCCGGTGCCCAGCTCATTCCAGATGGCGATGTCCACAAGGTCCGCGCCGTCTTCTTTTCCGTCGCGGCTTTTTTTCTTGTATTTTTTTCCACCCTGCACGCCGACACGCACCTGTAGCTTCTTCATCTTGTTCAGATTTTTCAGCAGTTTTTCGCCCGCCGGGGTAATCTTATCCGAGCCCGCCATCGCTGTCCCTCCTCACCATGATCGGGATAATTGCCTGCCGCAAGCGCAGGTACTCCAATCCATACGGGGTTTGGATAAGCGATGAATCCGCTGCCACCGCCGAGGAAGCATTGGAGCCAAAGGAGACGGAAGTGGAGCCTTCGGTGTAGGAGGTCACCCCCGCGCGGTCGATAGCGCTGCCAAAGGCTCCACTTTCCCCAAGGCCCGCCATCTTCATCCGGTGGGCCGCAAGGTAGGCTACTGCCTGCTCGTATGCCGCGCCAAAGGCGCTCTTGCTCACCAGCGGCTGGGTCAGGTCAAGCCAGGTCTGCAAAACCGTATCCTCCAGCTCCTCAAACTCAGGGGCGATGGTGCGCAGCAGTGTCAGCAGCTCCATAACGATTCCCCCCTTATTTTTTCGCGGCTCCCCTTTTGGCTTCTGCGTTGGAAGGCTCTCCGGCTGGAATTTCTGCAGGAGATGGTTTTTCAGTTGGAACCTCCGATGGAGTTACTTTTTCATCAGATTCCGCGTTCTTCCTTGCGACTTCTACCGCCCCACGGTCTTCCAGGAAGGAAACAATAGGATTGTTTTCATAGGCTTTCGGCAGCTCACCGCTTTCGCCTGGAAGCAGCATCATACTGCCCAGGTGGATAATCTTGCCGCTTTTGTTGGTGATGATATTCATCTATGTTTCCTCCTTATACGCCTACCGCGATGATGGCGGAGAGCGGGTAGTAGATCATGGCGCCAACCACGCGGGATTCGCATGGGATAACGACTTCCAGGTTACGATTCTGGGCCGGATGCTGATAAAACGGCATCGGGACCTCGATGGAAAGCTTGTCCTGATCTTTGGTGTACAGCAGAGCCACGCCTTTGCCGTCGGTTTTGGCTGCGTAGGGATTGGTGTCGGTCGCGGTGGAGTTGAGCTCCGCGCAGGAAACAATCTGGATACCGTTGAGGTTATCCTGCAGATATTTGAGCGCCGAGGTGGCGGTCTCTGGGATGCGTTTGAGGCTCAGCTTAGTGTAGGTGTCGGATGGGATTGCCAGAGTATCCGGATGCTCTGTGTTCTGGGTTGCGAGGTTGACCTGCGCCAGCATACCAGAGACGTCCGCGATGATCTCGTCGATATTCTTGCTGCTCCATGTGGTTTTGGAGCCCTGCGCTCCGGCGGCAAGGGTGTACAGCGGGATGTCATTGTCCTCGCTGAGTACGCCGACCAGATTGTTATCTGGGTCACCTTTCCATGCGATGGTGTTGGTCAGACGGTCGATGGCATAGCGGGCCGCCTCACCGCGACGGGCATCCAGACCTTTGCCGGCCAATCTGGACGCGCGCATATCCTGCACGCTGTAGCCGTAGCTGTCGCCCAGCCCTTTGACGTGCGCGGTCTTGGGCTGACCGGCAACGTCCGCGCGCGGCAGGTCATCGGCATAGTTTGCGATGATATTGGCAAGACCGCGTTTCTCGTAGCCGTAGTAGGTTACAGTTTCCGCGCCTTCCGGCACCTCGTGGGTGACGGGGAACATGCTCAGGGCGGTCAGCTCCGGATAGTTGCGGTCATAGGTCTTGCCCTTGACATAATCGAGCTCTCGGGCAAAATACAGGCTCGCGTCCTCCTCGCTGTCAAAGCGCATATCAGGGCTGGCAGCGATGGTAGCGGCAATGCCGGAGCGTTCCAGTGTTCTTCTGTCCGATTGGTCAAATGCGGTATGAGTATTGTTCATCTCGTTTTCTCCTTTCCCTATTTGCTTTTTGCTGGCGCTGCTGTCTTGTGCATCTGGTTGTAGAGCATGATGGGCGCGATGTTGGAGCTGTCCTTGCCGCCGATGAAGCGGGCATTGAGCTCCAGCGTGTTGGCGCCGTCCGCCGCTGCCTTAAAGCAGCCCACACCGGTGCCATTGATAATCAGATGCACGGGATCTCCGTATTTTGGTTCGACGCCATCCGCGATGCGCACCCAGATGCGGCCGTACTGCATGACGCCAACGGTGGTTTTGGGCTGGATCAGCAGCTCGCCGTCCATATTCATTTCGCGGTTGACGTCGTTGATGACGATGCCCTCAAACTGTTCAAGGGTCGCGCCGGTGGCAGGGATTTTGACATTCGATCCTGGCTTATCTCCCTGTACAACGCCCATACCTGGCTTGAGAGCGGTATCCGCCTGGCCATTCAGGCGGCTGACAACAGCGTGCTCGCTCAGGTCGTAAAAGCCGCCGGCAGTACCGGCAGCCATTCCCTGGCTGTAATTTGTCCACATATTCATTTACTTGTTGCCTCCTTCTTTTTTGTCGGTACCATCCATTCTGGCGATCATTCCGGCACGTTTGGCCGCCGCGCTCTGTGCGTCTGGAGCTTTGCGGACTCCCTTTTCCATACCGTCGCCGCGCATCTGCTGGCGCTGGTAATCGACGCCCTTGCGCTTGCCGATACTCTCTTTAGTGATGTCGTACATGGCGTCGATGTAGGCCTTGTCCTTGCCGTCCAGGCGAATATTCGGGTTCACCTTTTTGATAATAGCTTTCTTTGCGTCCATCGGCTTCATGGTGTCGATGCCGTCCATGTGGAGCTTGTCGCCCAGACGGATCAGCTCGATCTTCTGGCTGATGTAGGCATCGATGCTGTCCATGTTGACCGATTCCTCTTTCTTTTCCTCCGCTGGAGCAGCTTCCGGTTGCGAAGCACCCTCCTCGTCAGAGTTGGTTTCCTTTTCTCCGGACGCTTCGTCGAAGTCGATCTTTGCCTGCAGCTGCGCGATGAAGTCCAGCAGCTTCTGGATGTCGGCATCCTGCTGGGCAATCATCCCGTTGGCCTCATCCATCGTCTCACAGTCTCCGGCTGCGTCACGGCGGTCGCGGTTTTCCTTGACCTCCTGCACAGGATCAGCAGCGGTTTCTTCGCCCTCATCCTGATTTTCCTGGGTATTTTCCTCCCCTTCGGAATCAGATGCTGGCTGGTTATTGAGCATGCGCTGCTCTTTGCGTTTTTTATACTCTTCCACCAGCTGGGCGATCTCCTCAGGTGTCAGGCCGTCTTTTCGTTTGGACATGGTGTTTCCTCCTTTTTCTTCTTGTGTATCTTCCCCGTCAATGTTCAGACGGGCGCTATCCCCTGCCCGAGCCTTTTCGACCAGAGCCAGGTGGTTAACGCGGATGTTGCGCTGTATAGCGTCATAGGGCTGCCCCTGCCACTCCCCTGGGACTTCCTCCAAATCGAGGCTGTACCCCAGCGAGAGCTCCCGCAGCCCGTAATCCAGCTTGCGCGCATCGTGGATGATGATCTGCGCACGGACGTTATCGCCGTCCTGCGTTCCTTCTGAGAGGATGGTTCCGATCTGTTCCTGCTGCACATTGTCGCTGTCGATCATGCCAGCCTCATGGGTCAGGATCACCGGCTTGCCCTTGTAGCTTGCAAGGCTCTCCTGCGCAAAAACTTCCTCCGGCAGGCGCAGTTCCCTGCGGATGGAGCCGTCCGGTCGGCGATATTCAAAAATACCCACCCTTGTCAGGATGGGATGATCAATCAAATATCCCTCTGAGGTAAAATAAGTTTCGCCCAGAGGGATACTGTCATAACGCTGTTCTATTTTTCTTCACTCCTTTTCTCCCAAGGGAGGGTGATGTTTAAGTTAAACACCGGCAGCGCCACGCAGCGGCAGCCGTAGTCCTCCCCTGGATGGCACCTGCGGCCGGTTTTGGGGTCTACGACCGGCGGGTCGTCCCAGCGGAATTTCTTCCTGTTGAGCCGCCGGTGGCTGTCCCGCACGCGGCTGTCCTGTGAGGTGGACCAGACATATTCCTCCACGCCGGCATCCTCCTGCTGGTGCTGGGAGATCCTGGACTGCAGCTTGCCGATCTGGTCGCGGGCGATAAAGCGTGCGCGGCTCTTGTTGGTCTTGCAGATGCGCTCCACATCCTCGGCGATATCCCGCACGCTGGCGCCAGCAGCAAAGCCGTCCATGATGGTGCTCTCCAGCTTGGCTGTAAGCTCCTTTGGGATAGTGGAAATCAGGTCGAGGTTCTCGCGGATCCACTGTTCCAGAATCTGCTCATAGAACTCGCCGCTGATATTGACACTGAGTGTTTTTTTCACCGCCTGAAACCACTGACGGTTGACCGTCTTTTCGGTAAGCAGGCCAGTTTTTCGCAGCAGGTCGGTGACGCGGTGGATGCTCAGGATTTTGCCGGTGATGCTGTGATAGATCTCCTGCACAATCCCTTTGAGCTTGCCCGAAAAATCCGAAAAGCTGTCGGTGCGGGCCTGCTCGTTTCGTTCCTGCTCAATGAGGCGGACGATTTTGGGCAGGCTCTTCTGCACCTCCTTTTCCATCTCGCGGGTCAAATTCACAAACGTTTGCGAATATTGCCGCTCGGCCGAGACGGCATATTGCGGGACGTGCTTTGACTTGAGCTTGTCGTGGTTGCAGAATTTGCGCTTGATCTGCTTTTGCAGGGCCATGCGGTAGGCAAGGTCGTTCACGGGGTTCACCTCTTTTTTGACATGAAAAAAGGACGGCACAAAACTGTGTCGTCCTGTCAGTTTCTTATAAGATTTCGGCGATGCCCTTTGCAAGCTGAGCCGCCTTTTTCATCAAAGAGTTTTCCTGCAAATACTCCAGCCCACGCAGCGTGATTCGGGGATTGCAGAAGGAAATGCTACAGTCTCCGTCGGTGGAATATTTCACCTGAACGCCGTCTACATATCCTTCCTTTGCCAACATTTCCCACAGTGCCAGCCAGCGCCGCTCGGTAACGCCGAGCGCCTCCGGTGTCAGCCGGCTACGGTCAAGCTCGTCCAGATCCATCGCCTTTTCCAGGTAGTGCAGGATGCGGTAGATGACCTTGAAGTTATCCATTGCTGTTTCCTTCCTAATCAGGCTTTCTTTAGTGTCCAAACAAGCTGTTGGGGCCACACCACTTGGAAACCATAGTAGTCGGCTTACCTTCGCGTAGGCAGCGTTCCAGCTCTTCTGTATAAATCTGTGCTGCACATTTGTCTCCTACGCGGTCAAAATCACAGTAGTTGAACGGGATAAATGGTTTTCCAAACCTTTTTCTGTACTCAACTTTCATTTCAAACACATGATGTTCTTTTATATAAGCTGAGTCAACTGGTGCTACATACAATTTTTATTCCTCCTCACCGTGTAGTTTACGCTTAATAGAGTCGCAACAATCAAATATTTCTGGAAGATTGTCCTTTAAAAAATCTAATTTCTGATTATCTTTAAAGGCAACCAGAGAATAATAATTGGCAAAGATTTCGCGTTCCTTAACTCCCTCTTGTTTCCAAGATGAAGGAAGATGTCCATACTCAAACTCATAATCACCTTCACAGACCGCACTACAAATATCTGACAGGAAGCCTTCTTCATCATTTTCTATGCAGAATTTCTGAAACCTCTCAGGATCAGAATCTATCAGCTGCTTTGAATCACTTACCTTCTGCCGAAATTCCTCGTTCTCCGCTGCATTGACAAAATGACTGTCGATCCGGTGTGCCAGCTCATGGGTGGTAACGACCGACAAGTCAATATCGTGGAAGGACTTTCTGGATGTATCGTAACAGAAGGCATCCAAAGAGGGAGAATACCCAAACGGTGAATCTTCTGTCAGCTTCGCTGATTTAAACTCCACCGAATCCATTGACTGTTTCAGGTAGGTTCTGCATCCCTCGTCCATTTCCTGCGTAAACTCGTCATAGTCTTTTCGAAGCGTGTCAACATCCATCTTTCCGTCCGATGTGACATACTTTTTCGCAGGCATTGACTTGCTCGATAATTTGGAAGAACTTCCTCCCCCACCCGAGCCGCCGACCTTTCCTGGGCGGCCTTCATGGTTAAAATTTCCGCTGCCTTCCCCACCATCTTTGGCGGTTTCTGGGTTCATTATACCACTTTGCCGTGCTGGCTGTCCAGCGGTATCGGAAATCGGATTATCATTCGCCTCCAGCCCTTCCAGCAGCGCTGCCCAGCCGTCGTCCTGCTCGTCCTCTGGCTGGTTGTCCAAGATGTCCTCGATATTGAGGCTGCCATCCTGGGAGAGCGCCCGCCGTACCTCATCAGGCTGCAGCACCTGCATGTCGATGTACAGCTGCGCGGTCTGGGCGGTGGCCTGCGCCCGCTGGGCCTTGGTGAGCTCTACGGTCGCCTGCTCTGCTTCGCTCAGGCTCCACAGCGGCTTAAAGGTTGGCTTGATGGTCCCTGGGTCCTCGATGCTCCCGTCGTACACCCCCGCCTGCGTCACCGCTTTGAGCAGGGTACGGATATTTTTTTTGAGCATCCGCTTTTGGATACCCTCGACGAAATTATAGTAGTTTTCCAGATCGCTTTCGCCGGTAGCGTTTTCCCCCGACGGCGACCGGCCGAACAGGATGGTCTGCGGGATGCAGGTGACGGCGGAGAGCAGGTTGTAGGTGCTTTCCAAAATCTCCTGCGTACCGGAAAGCTGGAAGGTCTGGAAGGCATAATCCTCGCCGTCCATATCCACCGCGATGGAATTGAGCATCCCGCGCGCCTGGTCGATCACATTGAGCCGCTTGAGCACCGCTGTGTCCCCGCCCTCGGCGGCGAGGGTATCTTGAAGCCCCATCATTTTATAGACTGGCTGCACACTTTTTTCAATCATGTTGGCGGCATTCTGGTGGGTTTTCAGCACAATGGAAAGATCCCGTTTGATGCGGATGTACTCCGGCAAGCCCCAGTAGAAATACTGCTGCGGCGCGCCGAACTCCGGCAGCGAACCGTTTTTGAAAACCAGGCATCGGCTGCGGTGTACGCGGAAAAAGCCGCCGTAGGTGCTGGACACGTCGAAGTAAGTTGCCTTGCCTGTCCGATATGTATCAGGATCTGGCTGTACCACTGCGCGCTCGTAGACCAGCAGCTCCTCCACTGATCGGACGTCCTGCCAGTTCACCGGCTCTTCCAGTCCGCCGCCATCGTCCAGAAGCATAACGATGATGGAGCCGCCGAACAGCCTCGCCCAGCGGATAGCGGTAGTTGCCTTGTCTTCCCAATCCAGACGGTCGAGAGCGTCATCCAAAAATTCCTCCAGCTGGGGATCGCCCACATTGTACTTCATCCCATGCTTGAGAGCTTCCTCGGCTGGCCGGTCGATGATCTTGCTGAAAAGGCCGTTATACTGGTACTTTTCGGCCAGATCATAGTCTGGGACAACAAGGCCACTCGGAGTATCAACGTATTGTGCCCCATACTGCCAAATTACATCCGAAAGACTATCTGCACGGAACATCTCACTCCTCCTGTTCTTAATCTCTTGTTTTCAACGACTATAGTAAGCTAGTTATATCAAATGTCTTTTTAAGTTCCAACTGGGAAAAAGCAGAACTACCTGCATCCACCATATCTTTGAATTTACTCATTGGAAAGCTCTCAAGCTGGTTAAAATAAGCTTCGTTCCAATCTGCTATCAGAACATCAAAATTACCAGCCTGCCACTGCGCAGCCATAGGTTCTGCACGAACTTCCTTGCTTCCAGATTCAGGTATAGCGGTAACGTCAAATCCGGCCAAGTACTTAATATAGCTCTGAGCTTGATCCTTGCCAGCCTGTCCAGGGTCTTGAGGCAACCTAATCTTTACTCGCTTATATTTTGCAATATCGCTCATAGCAGTAAACTTAATAGTCTTTCTGACATCTGCAGCTGTTTGCCTTACGTTGATGACATCAGCCACAATATACCGACCATTCTTTCGTTTACCCATAAGGACACCAGCAGTGTAGGCAGGTTCGCCTCCTTCCCCTTCTGCGGTAGCAGCGAGATCCCACGCCCTTACCCAACGCACAACGTCGTTTGGTATCATGGTCAACATCTGACCGATCTGGCTTCTCTTGAAATAGAGGCCAGCGGCAGGTTTGATTTTCCAGTTACCATAAAGCAAGCGTTCGCGCTCAACCACTGACAAAGCTTTCAGGTTGGAAATGTACGACGGATCCTGTTTCATCAGGATTTGATTGTCATACAGTGTGCTCATAATAAATGTGACAGATTTTGGTTCTTGCTTCTCTTCCTGAGTTTTTAGTTCAAAGCGTTCCCATAGTTCTTCTATGGTGTCAGCCCAATACAAGGTCTCATTTCGACGTATCATCCATCGGATTTTACCGCTACGTTCTTTAATGGGATAACCAGTATCCGGATCTATCCACCACTCGATAAACTTTGCAACCCAGCTGTCAGCGTCAGGGTTACAGGTAGCTCGAACATATGGCTTTATTCCACAGGTGGTTCGGTTTCGCGAAAGCATATAGAAAAACTGGCTTTCGGTAAAGTGCGTAAGCTCATCAAAACCTATTGCTGCCATCTGGGAACCTTGAAATTTTTTGAGATCATCATCCCCATCAATATGTGCAAAACTAACCTTTCCCTTTCCGTTGAATGTCCACTGTGGGCGCGGAGAACGCTTCAGTTCTGCACCTTTAATCCCACTGTACATCCGCAAACTTTCATCGAGAAGGCCGCCTTCATTGTAGATTTGGATTGAGTTTTTCCGGAATATTACCTCACCGAAACCTGGTCGGTTCTTATGGCGCAACGCATCAAGCAACAGTCCGTAGGTCTTTCCTCCACCCGCAGCACCTCCATAAATGCAAATGTCAGCCTTGGTCGCAAGGAACATTTCCTGAGGCCCAGGCTGGGGGCGTAACTCTACAACTTTACTCACCTGTATCCCGTCCGTTATCAGGGATATAGATTACGACATCTTCACCATCATTGCCGAGGTTCAGATTGACATCCTGACGCTGCGACCACTCGCCAGTGCTACGTTTTCTGTTATTGAGCCAATACATAATTGCCATTGTATCAGGCGGGACGATTTTCTTCGTCACTTCTGTCCTCTTGATAAACGGGCGTCCTGACGAATCGTGATCTATGATTTGCTTTGCTTCCTCGTACTCGTAACCAAGACAACGCTCATAGAGTTTTCTTTCCACATGAGCATCTGCTGCTTCTTTGCCAGCCTGGAGAGCTTCTCCAAAAGAGGTGAGCACCGTTTCGCCCTTTTCATTTTTCTTCTTGGACCATCGAATAATTGTTTGCCGTGAGACCCCGAAGGCACTTGCGATTTCCTCATCAGTTGCCCCTTTGATTGCAAGGGACCATGCCCAGGCATCGTGATATTTCGGATTGTATTTTTTCGGAGCCGGCATGATGTTTCACCTACTCCCCATCAAGATAGCTATTCGCCCAATATTCCAATGCCTGCCACATATTCTTGCTGTCCAATTCTTGCCTTCCAATCATTTTGTCAATTGCCTTACGAACAATTTTGGCACTTTCAGCAGGTATCTTTGAGCGGCCTATGACACTTTCAATTGGGACCCACCTCTTGCCATCTGGCGCGTCTTCCCATGCTTCCGCAAGTTGATCCATATTCCTCTCAAAAACACGGAGAATGAGGTCTATCGCCGTCGCTACATTTTTGACATTGTAGGCCGAGGAGGCAATCTCTTGCGCATCAAGCCAGCGATCGTATTCGGACATACGAACAAGCCAAACAGCTTTGGAACTTTTCACCTGCACTATGGCTTCGTTGATGACTTTTTGAGCTGATTCCAGCTCATCCGGTAAAAATACCGCGCTCAATGTCTGAAACTGGAGGTTTGCTTCTGAAATACTGAGAGTGCCGAACTTGTCAAGTAAATCCAGTGTCTTGTCGTCAAGTCCGCTATATTTCTTGAGTTCCGTATCCAGAATCTTTTCATACAAAGCCTTTAAGGTGGCAGGGTCATCGTGACCGGTGATTGAGTTATGCGAAAGTTGAATGGCGATCTTCTGTTCTTCTGTAAGCTCATCGTCTGTAGCAAGACAAAGAATTTTAGGTAGACCAACTTCAATAGCCGCTTTTGTTCGGTGATTTCCTGACAGGCATTTGTATTTGCCTGCGTGCGGACCCTCATGCTCAAGGCACAAAAACGGCGCAGAAGAAAGTTGCCCATCGCGCCGGACATTATCAACTAGCCGGTTGAATTCCTCATGCGTCATGTATCTGGCGTTTTCTTCCAGTAACACAATTTCTTTCGGGTCAATCTCCATCGTTTTGATCGTCATACCTCAACCTTCCCTTCCGTCTGACTGTGTTTCTTTTTCCATATCTCCAACCCTTCCTGTAAAGTCCATTGTCCCATCGGGGCGCCATAATTGAGCTGGTAACCTTCGTTGTAATACCGCTTGGACATATCCGTTTCGTTTTCGTCAACACCAGGAAGTCGCTTTTTATTCAAGAGCTTAAACAAACCACGATATTTCATCGAAACCGGATTTTTGGAAAAGGCTGTCGTCACAAGAGATCTACATCGCCTGTTGGTAAGCCTTTCAGCCAACAGCTTACTTTCTTTGCTGAGAGCAGCATACAAAACCAACTTTGCCAGACGCTTATACTTGCTGGGAGTAATCGGGAAATCGCTCAAAAGGTAGATAGTGGGGGTCTCAATATGTTTCGACCAATTAGAGAGCGTGGGAGCCGATGAGAAGGCATAGACACCTATCAATTTGTTGTCGACTACGACACCAAATGATGCACTTTCTGAACCAGGCTTAATATACGGATTCATGTACTGAGAACGCAAAGCACGGAAGTTCTCACTTTTTAAGGGCAACAACTTTATCGTATTTCCCATGTCCTCATCTTCGCCTAACCTTTCTACCATAAGGCTGCTGACGTTCTGAAATGGCATGACTATTCTGCTCTTCTCCGCTCTTGAATAGATGTAAAGCGGAACTCCTCGGTTTGTAGTCTGGGACATACCGATAAGGTAATCCTTAAATTCAGGCAACTCATCATTGGTCCCAAACATGAAATAAGGCCGCTGTGTCATCTTGCGAAACATCTCAAAAATTTTTTCCTTGTCGATCATCTCATACTGCGGAGGCTGCCACTCAATAACATCCTCAATGACACGGAACATTTTCTCATAATCGCCAGAATAGAACGGTGGATAACAAACAAAGCCTGCTTCCATTGGAACTGTGTCTATCCATTGGCACACATCACCAGCAAAGAACGATTGGAGGAATGGCTTGATTTTTGATATTTTCTCGTAGGTGTCTCCGAATAGCCGGTCCCATTGTTTTTTGTAGGCGTCGATCATTTTGACGTAATATGGATTCGGCTTTGTGCCAAGGTATGTCGCCATCTTCGAGAGCATAAGAGAAACCGAAACAATACTAGCATCGTCCTTCATGTAATCCTTCACGAAGGCCATTGGACCATCATAGCTGTCTTTGAACTTCGCCTGCAGTGAATTCCCAGAAACGTAATTGCCCAGCAGGCAGGAGTAGATTGTGACATCGTTTCCATGCAAAGCAGCATTTGTGACGCCCTGCAGCATTCTTTCGATAGTGAAATTTCCCGAACATCCAATATAGATGTCATCGACCTTCCAGTCTTTTACAAGGCTTCCTAAAATTTGTTGTACTGAGCTTGGCAACGAACCATGAAACAAAATCTTTCCTCCCTTCGGTAAAATAAAAAGAGACACCGTTTTCACGATGTCTCTTTTGTAATTCATTTCACAGTATATCGGTCTGTGTTATTCCGTCCGGCTGTCGGAGGGGAGGAGCAGGCCCCGCAATGGAGCGAGCTGCCAGTACCGAGCTGGCGTTTCCAGATTGGAAATCTGGGGTTCTGCACTGAACTAAGTGGTCCTATGTCAAGATTTAGTACAAGTTAAAATGAGAAATTTCTCCCCATTTTA
>ERZ857775.3592-NODE-3592-length-12462-cov-3.727573_pt1 | contig 12462 bp, 7 predicted proteins | sample MGYA00519698_ERZ857775 | MGnify/ENA primary metagenome ERZ857775 (study PRJEB31778, sample SAMEA3449363) | human gut metagenome | biome: human gut; feature: human-associated habitat; material: faeces | place: United Kingdom | collected 2010/2012 ...
TAAATCTGGTATTGGCTGTTGACGCTAAGATCGCTGACGATTTCAGCAACGACGCTAAGACTGATTTCGCTCCGGTAGATCAGATTCCTGATGGTTGGGAAGGTCTTGACATAGGTCCGAAGACCGAGGCTATCTACGCTGACGTTATCAAGAACTCTAAGACGATCCTTTGGAACGGTCCTACGGGTGTATTCGAGTTCGAGAACTTTACGCACGGATCTCGCACGGTTGGCGAGGCTATCGTTGAGGCTACGAAGAACGGCGCTTTCTCTTTAGTAGGTGGTGGTGACTCTGTTGCTTGCGTTAACAAATTCGGTTTGGCTAACGGCGTATCTTACGTTTCTACAGGTGGTGGCGCTCTTCTTGAGGCTATAGAAGGTAAGGTTCTTCCGGGTATCGCAGCTGTAAAAGGCGAGGCTTACAAATAATCAGATAAGTAAGTGATTTAATAAAAAATCCCCCGGGACGCTCGGTATTCATCGAGATGTCCCGGGGGATTTCTTTGATTTAGTTCCGTATTAATCTTGTTTCAAGATCAAGGCGGAAGAGGCGCTTACGGTAGTTTTACCCTGTACGGAACCTTTACCGTCCAGATAAATCCGACCGTCTTTACAAACCGGAATCCATGTTCCTTCCGGCAGAGAAACCGTTACCGCCTTCCGGTTCCCGTTAAAGATAACCATAATCTTCTTCCAACTATCCCCGTTCGCATGTTCCCCTAAGGTATACGCTACGACACCGGGCTGGTTCACTTCTTGGAATTGAAGGGCCTCCCTCACTCCCTCGGCCGTGGCGATACGGAAAGCCGGGTGCGACTTACGAAGGGCGATCAAATCCTTGTAATAGTTGAAAACATCCTTGTTTTTTGCCTTTAAAGACCAGTCGATCTCATTGATTGAATCGGGCGATTGATAGCTGTTATGTACGCCTTTCTTATCGTGCAGCAACTCCTCTCCTGCCCGCATGAAGGGTACTCCTTGCGAGGTGAAGATGATGGTCTGGGCCAACTTGCCGAATCGTATCAACTCATCTGGGGTAGCGTCTTTCGGGGCCGAGAGCTTCAACTTATCCATCAAACAAAGATCATCGTGGCAAGAGACATAGTTGATCACTTGCGTAGGCTTGTTCGCATAAGGCGCTTTGCAATATAATATTTGGTTATAGTCGATTTGCGGATGGCGGATAGCGCCTACAATACCGAACTTAATAGACTCCTCGTTACCTTCCGGCTTTCCGGAGGCGAAACCGGCCTGTGTAGTCTCGAATACGCTTCCTTTTAAAGCATCCCGCAGGTCATCGCTAAATACGGCCACATCATTCAGTTTCGGGGCGTTTACCTTGATCGCCCTCTGATCCTCCGGTAGCGGGGAATCGCTGGCGGTCCAGCCCTCGCCGTATACGAAGATGGAAGGATCTAGTTTGGTTAACTCGGCTTTTACCTCGTTCATGGTCTCTACGTCATGGATGCCCATCAAGTCGAAACGGAAACCATCCACATGGTATTCCTCGGCCCAATATTTCACGGACTCCACGATATAGCGGCGTACCATCGCCCGCTCCGAAGCGGTCTCATTACCACAGCCGGAGGCATCCGAATAGCTTCCGTCCGGTTTATAACGGTAGAAGTAACCGGGAACGGTCAAACTGAAATTCGACCCATCCCCCACAAAGGTATGATTGTAAACCACGTCCATGATCACACGGATACCATTCCGGTGCAACCCCCGCACCATCTCCTTGAACTCACGGATACGAGCCTCGGGATTGTAAGGATCGGTGGAATAGCTCCCCTCGGGGGCGTTATAGTTCTTGGGATCATACCCCCAATTGTACACATTATCTTGCAAGCGAGTCTCGTCCACCGAGCCATAATCATAAGAAGGAAGGATATGGACATGGGTAACGCCCAACTCCTTCAGATGATCCACGCCGGTAGCCACGCCGCCCGGCCCTTTCGTGCCCTCCTCCGCCAAGGCGAGAAACTTACCTTTATGCGTCACGCCGGAGTTCGCGGCGATCGAGAAATCCCGATGATGCATCTCGTAGATGATAATATCGGAGAAGCTTTTCAACTCGGGAGATTTATCCGCCTCCCAGCCCTCCGGATCGGTAGCCGCCCAATCGATCACGGCCGCACGGTTTCCATTCACCCCGACGGCTTTCGCCCAGATACCGGGAGTCTCATCCAGCCATTTATCGCCGATACGGATCTGGAAGGTATAGAAGGAGCCTTTCAGATCCTCGCTCACGGAGATACGCCACGTACCCTTATCCGAGGATTTCATCGGCAACCGGCGGACAGGCTCCCCTCCTTCACCGGAGGCGTAAAGATTCAAGCGGACTTCTTCCGCTGTCGGGGCCCAAAGGGTGAACACGGATTTCGTGGGAGAATAGAACAACTCCAGATCGTCTCCCTCATAGGAAGGGTATTCATCAAAGGATTTGTATTCTTTCGGCGAGTTGCAGCTAAGCAACAGCGACAGGTATATAGATACCGGAACTAAGTGTCTCGTCATGGCTGATTCAGTAATTTGTTTTCAATCACAAAGATAGAAGATTCGAACCGGATTCGCCAACGAAACAGAAAAGAAGAGGCGAAAAATCTACCGCAAACGTTTTCGCCTCTTTCGTTCATTCATGCTATATTAAAACGGAACCTCGTTGCTGCTACCTTGACTTAGGAAATCAGCTCCCGGCGATGGGATCGGGGGCATCGGGTCTCCACCGTTCATGGTTGAGGAGAATTCCCTTACCGCTATATCTTCCTCTACGTTCATAAACTTGGCGAACTCGCTCTTAAAGCGCAGCCGGACATCCCCCACGGCACCGTTACGATGCTTGGCGATAATGATCTCGGCAAGACCGATCAGAGAATTTCCCCGCTCATCTTCCGTAATCTTATAATATTCGGGACGGTGGATGAAACATACCATATCGGCATCCTGCTCGATAGCTCCGGACTCACGCAAGTCGGCTAGCTGCGGACGCTTACCTTCCACGCCTTGACGGGCTTCCACACCACGGTTCAACTGCGACAAGGCGATGATCGGGATATTCAATTCCTTGGCCAATCCCTTCAACGAGCGGGAGATCGTACTCACCTCCTGCTCACGGCTACCGAAGTTCATACCGCTGGCGTTCATCAACTGAAGGTAGTCGATAATGATACATTTAATGCCATGCTCACGCACCAGACGACGGGCTTTCGTCCGCAGCTCGAAGACGGACAAGCTCGGGGTATCGTCCACGAAGATCGGGGCGTCGTAAAGCTCCTTGATCTTAAAATCCAGCTGTTCCCACTCGTAGCTCTCCAAGCGTCCGCTCTTGATCTTCTCGCCCGGTATCTCGCAGACATTCACGATCAGACGGTTTACCAACTGCACGTTACTCATCTCGAGCGAGAACAGGGCGACAGGCGTATTGAAATTCACCGCCATATTCTTCGCCATGGAAAGAACGAAGGCCGTCTTACCCATGGCCGGACGGGCGGCGATAATGATAAGGTCTGAATTCTGCCAACCGGAAGTCATCTTATCCAACCCCTCGAAGCCCGTACGCAATCCGCTCAGACCTTCCTTCTGGAGGGCCGCCTTTTGCAACATCTCCATAGCGTCCTTGATGACGGGGTTGATCTGGGTGACATCCTTCTTTACGTTACGTTGCGAGATCTCGAACAACTTGCCCTCCGCCTCTTGCATCAGGTCCTCTACATCGAGCGTCTCATCAAATGCCTTTCCTTGGATCATCGCCGTGAAAGAGATCAACTCCCTCGCCAGATATTTCTGGGCAATGATCCGGGCGTGATACTCGATATGGGCGCTACTGGCCACCTTGCTGGTAAGTTGAGAGATATAAAACGGTCCGCCTACATCCTCCAATTCTCCCCGTTTCTTCAATTGCTCCGTTACGGTAAGCATATCCACGGGACGCTGGCTCAACGCCAAGTCTACGATAGCGGCATAAATCTTCTCATGCGCTTTCTCATAGAAACACTCCGGCTTCAAGATCTCGCTGACGATCGAGTACGCATCTTTCTCCAGCATCAACGCACCCAACACAGCCTCCTCCAACTCACGGGCCTGTGGCTGAAGACGCCCCATATCGGGGAGCATCTCCACAGGCTTTTTCCTTCCTCTTCCTGTATTTCTTGTTCCTTCTGCCATCATTCTTTCTATTTGGGGAGTCAAAGGTAATATCTTTTACCCATTTCTGAAAAAGATTCTTTATATTTAGGAATTAAAACCTGTCGAATCATGAAAGCGTATTTTATCGGATTAGTTATCATGGGAGGTTGCCTATTATACGGCTGCCATACCAAACAAAAGAAAGGGGAAAACAGTAGCGACTACTCAGCCGACTCCCAATCCATAGCACGGCAAGATTCCCTACCGTTACCGACTGATACCCATGCCGCATCTTCAGTTTCCACGGAAGGATGGACCGCCAAGCAGATACGGGACAGCATAGAATTGTTCTTCGGCAAGGAATACGATACCCTTCCCCCGCATCTCCGGAAGATCCGCAGAAACATGGCCTCCCTCTGGAACACGGACGACTCCGTCTTCCTACAGCTTATCATAGCGGAAGCTCCGTATGTAAAAGCATTTAAGACGTACGTATTCGACTCGCCCCTCATCCAGATCGGCGGAGGCCCTTACGACCGGTCGCCCGAGGAATCTCTTTGCGAGGACACCACCCACTTCTCCATGCGAGTAAGTCCGAATGTCTACCCAACCAACATCGAACGGATCGAGATCGCCATCACCAACCATACCGACCTAGAAGGGATGGGAGGCGAAAGTTATTTCATCGAGCATTTCGACGGGAAGGCATGGAAAGGGGTCCCGCAACCCAACTTTTTTGTTGATATCGGCTATCCGATCTTTCCAAACGAGACAAGAGACGATTTCTCGGCCACCTTGATGCCTGAGCTCAAGGAAAATCCACCGGGCTTGTACCGGGTGCATAAGACCGTCATCACCGGACAGGGCGCCGGCATCGTCCATTATCCTTTGGCCGCCACGTTCTACCTATCCGATAACCCGGAAGATTATGAGGAATACACACGCTTCGCCAGCCGGCTCCACGAGCCTCGCCCCATGGCCGAGTTCAAGGGAGGAAGAGAAGCCATGACCCGTTTCTTCGAACAGAACCTGCGTTATCCCAAATCTTATAAAGGTACGGGCACGAAGGTACGACTCTTCTACTCCTTCACGATCGATTCCTTAGGAATGTTACAGAATCCCGTAAGCCTACCCGAGAATATACTGTATCCTCGTGATACGGGGAAAACCTATGATGAGTTCCGCGATGAAGCCTTACGGGTACTCCGGTTGATGCCCGCATGGGAACCCGCCGTAAGCCGTATCCATGGTCCGGTCAGCATAGATACCGGGCTCTTCTTCTACTTCAACGAAGAGGGGAAATGCGGGATTGAATAGATGGCCAGTACTGCCTAAGAAGTATTGGAGTACTTCTTAGGCAGTACTCGGGTACTTCCATGAAAGTACTCCAGTACTATTACCAGAAGTATCGCAATACTCTCAGAGAAGTAAGCCTATGCTAACGTAAACTGGCAACAATATTGCTGTCAGCATACAGCGACATAACTTTACTTACGTAAAAAAGTATTATCTTTGTACCCGTAAAAAGTAATTTTCAAATTATGGACGACAGTATCCCGCTAGAAACAGAACAGAGTATGAACTAACGAGGCGGAGGGTTTCATTGATCCTCTGCTCGGATTAAACACGAAAGGAGGCAATAATGAGACAATTTCTTTATTGTGAGGCCGGTTATGTGGAGAAGAACCAATGGCTTCCTAACAGTTGGGTAAACGTAGAGTGCCCGACTCCCGAAGATCTTCAATTCTTGATGGATCGATTTAACGTACCCGAATCATTCTTGAGCGATATAGCCGATACGGACGAGCGTCCCCGTATCGAGTACGAGGGGAATTGGTTGCTTACCATCTTACGTATCCCGTTGCAGAACCAAGATCATGACATCCCGTTCAATACGGTGCCGATCGGTATCATCACGAACAATGAGATCATCGTAAGCGTATGTTACCATAAGACGGACTTGATCCCCGATTTCATCCGCTATACCCAACGGAAGGAACTCCAGATTAAAAACAAGTATGAGTTGATCCTCCGGCTGATCCACTCATCGGCCGTATGGTTCCTTAAATACCTGAAACAAATCAATTACGCCGTCACCGAGGCGGAAAAGGCGTTGGAGAAAAGCATCCGCAACGAGGATCTGCTAGCGTTGATGAAGCTGGAGAAGAGCATGGTATTCTTCAACACCTCCATCCGCGGGAATGAGGTGATGCTGGCCAAGCTCCAGAATATTTTCCAAGAGCCGGAATATATCGACAAGGATTTGGTGGAGGACGTGGAGATCGAGTTGAAACAGGCCCATAACACGGTAAATATCTATAGCGATATTCTTACGGGTACGATGGACGCTTTCGCCTCTATCATCTCCAACAACGTGAACACGATCATGAAACGTATGACATCACTTTCCATTATCTTAATGGTTCCGACATTAATCGCTAGCTTCTACGGGATGAACGTCCCGATCTACATGGAGGATATGCCGCATGGTTTCGTGGTTATCATCTTGCTCTCGATCTTGCTATCCGCTACGGCCTTTTTTATATTCAGGAAGATCAAATGGTTTTAGGATATCAAAAAATAAACCGGACGCAGATCACCCGTGCTTGTCGGTGTCATCTGCGTCCGGTAAATATCAAATTCGGTATATCTTTATCTTGGCTTACTTATGCGTATCCTCGAGGATATAACGCAAGGTTCCGGCATTTACCAAGTCCTCTTGCGAGATGGTGTAGCCCTTTAGCTTTTTATCGCCGGCGAAAACGTCCTTGATGTAGATCGCTTCCGGATTACTATGCTTAGACTCGATTACCAATTCGCCTTTAGGATAGAATTTCTTGTCGAGCTGGATCGTAACCTTATCGAAAGTCGGGGAAGTCAATACATAGTTCACGTCGCCCGGACAAGCCGGATAGAAGCCCATCATGGAGAAAATAGCCCAAGCGGACATAGTGCCTGTATCCTCGTTACCCGGGACACCGTTCGGGGCGTTATGATAGCAATCCTTCAACAACTGACGGACCAACTTCTGAGTACGCCAAGCCTCTCCCTTGAAATAACTAAACAAATAAGGATAAGCGATATCCGGCTCGTTGGCGGGATCATAATTGCCGTCATCGAATACCTTCTGCAAATGATCGACAAATTTCTTATCGCCTCCCATCAATTTGGCCAGTCCCTTGATATCGTGAGGAACATAAAACGTATAATTCCATGCGTTGCCTTCATGGAAACCGGGACTAGGCTCGAAGTTCTCGCCTTGTTTCGGATCGAACGGAGAGTAGAAAGTGCCGTCCGGCAAGATAGGACGCAGCGTTCCGAACTCCTTGCTATAATAATGTTTGTAACCTAAAGAACGGTCACGGAATAACTTGGCATCCTCTTTCTTACCCAAGGCTTGAGCGAAATTAGCCAAGTTCCAGTCGGCGATATAATATTCCAGCGCATGAGATACGGAGTTATCGTATTGCTCACGCAAAGGAACATAGCCCTTGCTGAAATAATCGTTCGCGTCCGGACGAAGCAGGTTGAACTCTCCCGGGGTAGTAGCGCCTTTACGCATCGCCTCATAAGCGGTTTGCTCATCAAAGTCACGCAAGCCGCGCATCCATGCGTCTACGATATACGGGATCGAGGGATCGCCCTCCATCGTAAAGGTCTCACGTCCGTAAAGCTCCCATTTCGGTAACCAACCGTTTTCCCGGTACATATCCAGCATCGTACGGATAATATCTAATTGACGCTCCGGATAGAGCAAGGTCATCAGGGTACTTACGTTGCGGTACGTATCCCACAGGGAGAAGACCGTATAACGGTTTCCGGTGGTATGGCCTACTTTCAGGCTCTCCATCATCGGGTACTCGCCGTTCACGTCTTGCAGGATATTCGGATGGATCAGCAAATGATACATACCGGTATAGAATATCGTTTTCTCGTCTTTCGTACCTCCTTCCACTTGTACCTTGGAAAGATCCTTGTTCCACATCGTGCTAGCCGCCGTACGGACCTTGTCGAAATCGAAGCCGGGCTGCTCCGTATTCATGTTCAGGCGGGCGTTCTCGATGCTCACGTACGAGATACCCATCTTCACCTCGATAGCCTCGCCCTCGTCCGTATCATAATCGAACCATACGCCGATGTCGTCTCCGCTCATCTCACGGGTATAACTGGTATATAACTTATACTTGCCGGAGTAGATATCCCATTCGGCCTCTACCCCCTTCATCTCACGTTGTTTCTTCCAATAACCCATCTTCTTCGGGGCCTTGTTTACCTTCATCACGAAGTAAACCGGGAATACGGCCTGTGGATTATAGCAGAACGTACCTAAAAGCTTACTCCCCTCGATCTCCGTATCATTCACGATACGTACCGTAGCGCCGGTCTCGTTCGTCAAGCCCTCGCCTAGGTTCAAGAGGATATGGCTCTCCCCTTTCGGAAAGGTAAAACGGCTCAAGCCCGTACGCATGCTGGCAGTAGCCTCCGCCTTGATATTATACTTGGTCAAGGTATTGCTATAATAACCGGGATGAGCCACCTCGTCCTTGTACTCACTGCCGTAAGCCTTATAGTCCACGTTCAACTCGCCCGTCGTCGGCATCAATAGCAAACCTCCCAGCTCCGGGCATCCCACGCCGCTCAAGCTGCCGTGGGCGAATCCCGTAAAGAATTTATTGTCTGCCGAGTAAGGAGTAGACCACCATTGACTATCCTTGTCAAAACGGTTCTTCTCCGACCCCATGACGTTGAAAGGAACCACGCTCATCATACCCTGCGGACAAACCGCACCGGGATTCGTCGTACCGTAATTGCTCGTACCGATGAAGGGGTTCACATAATCTACCGGTTGCTGCGCCGTAGCGAACAGACTGCCACACAACAGGAAGGTCATTAACTGTTTCTTCATTTGATAAATGTATTTTAGTTGATAATTAATTGATTCATACTTACCAGATCACGATCTCATCCGTGAAGATGAAACCCTTATTTGCCTCTTTTGCCTTGATACGGATATAACGGGCTTTCCAATCGCCGTTAAACGTATATTCCTGAAAAGACAGGTCTTTATCCATATTGGATATCGTAGTAGGGATAACTCCCTGCGAGATATAGCTCTCCCCGTCTTCCGATGTCAGCAACTCCACCTCTCCCGGTTGGTACACGCCCGGGCCGATCAATTGCATAAAGCGGGACGATACCTTATGGATATCCGTCACCTCGCCCATGTCCACCACGCAATCCAAGTCATTCAAATAACCCTGCCAACGGCCGTCCAGATAAGTCAAGCCTCCCCTATAGCCGTCCAGCAAGGCGTTCATGCCACCCGCCATATAACCGCTATACAGCTTACTATTATAATGTATAGGCTTATTGATACCCCGGTGATAATCCACCTTCTTCTCGGTAGGCGTTCCTTGAAGCTGCCCGTCACGGAAAATAGCGGCCTTGATATCAGCGGAGTCTTTCACCACGATCGGGCCGTTATAGACCCGGGAAGAGGCGGCGGGAATAGAGCCGTCTGTCGTGTAACGTATCTCCGCCGGATATTTCTCCGCATCCAACATGACCTTGATCTCTCGCCGCAAGGTATCTACCTCCATCGTGGTCTCGATCTCGTCCGAGAGCGTGAACGTATTGATACCCATCCGTTGCAGAACCGGGATATTCGCGTTCATACGAGGCTTAAAATCCTCCCAACTACGATCCTCTTGCGGAGTCCATCCGATCTCGGCGACCGCCAAGGCACGAGGGAACATCATATACTCCAAATGTTTCTCATCCTTGATATACTCCGTCCATGTATTCGCCTGCACCCCTAGGATATGCTTACTTTCCTCGGCAGTCAACGAATCCACAGGCACTGGATTATAACTGTACGCCCGCTTGATCGGCGTATAACCGCCGATGGCATACGGCTGTGTCTTCGGATCGGCTTGATAGAAATCGAAATACATATAACCACCCGGTGTCATGACCACGTCGTGTCCCATGCGGGCGGACTTGATTCCCCCTTCCTCGCCCCGCCAAGACATGACGGTAGCCTCCGGAGCCAAGCCCCCTTCCAGAATCTCATCCCAACCGATCAATTTGCGGCCTTTGGAAATCAGGAATTCCTCGGCACGATGAATCATATAGCTCTGCAACTCATCCACGTCCTTCATCCCGTTCCGGCGCATCAAGCCTTGACATTTCGGGCAGGTCTTCCAAGCTCCCTTCCCGGCCTCGTCTCCCCCGATATGGATATATTCGGAAGGGAACAACTCGATCACCTCGGACAATACATCCTCCATGAACGTAAACGATTTCTCGTTGCCGATGCAGAAATCACCCGTCGTATAAGGTTTGCCGGCACAACTCAACTCCGGGTACGCCACGAACACCTCGTCCGAATGCCCCGGGAATTCGATTTCCGGTATTATATTAATATGCCGGGCCGTAGCGTAATCCACGATCTCACGGATATCTTCTTTCGTAAAATAACCGCCATATGCCCCCGGAGTTCCTTCCGGCAGATACTTGCGATCCTTTCCATCCCACCATTTCTGCCAATCGGATTCCGTACGGAAAGCCACGTCCGTAGTCAGTTTCGGGTATTTATCCATCTGGATACGCCAACCACCGGCATCCGTCAAATGCATATGAAGCGTATTCAATTTATAATAAGACATGACGTTCAATAACTTCATCACCTCCTCTTTCGGGAAGAAATGACGAGAGACATCCAGATGCAAGCCACGATACGGGAAACGGGGATTATCTTGGATCGATACGCAAGGAATCCCTTTCGACGTATACAGCTGGCGCAACGTTTGTTCCCCGTAAAACAATCCGGATTTAGAGGCGGCTCTCAACTCGATCCCCTTCTTGGTCACATTCAACGCATATCCCTCCGGATTTCCGCCATTGAAAGACTCATCGACCACGTAACGGATCGTACCCGATTGATCATTCCCGAATACGAGATTACTATCTACTTTGAAATAACCGCCAGTCACCTCGATATGGGCCGGCTTAGGGATTAAATTCACCTGCGGAACCTCCTTGGGAGCACAGGAAAAAAGTAGCGAGGAACAAGCGAGAGCAAGTCCGGTTACTTTCATGTAAGACCGTTTTGGCAACGTCATAATACTTATTTTTTAGTTGTGTTATTCTTGGTGCGTAAATATACGACAATAATGGACAATATCAAAAAAGCGGAAAGACTATCGTCTCCCCGCTTCAGAGTTATTTTAAGATGTATATCTTCTAAAATTAACGTCTAGGAATTGCTTCTTTTACAACCATCTGACGACCTTCGTACTCAGCTTGGTTTAATTCCTCGATAGCTTTTTGAGCCTCGTCTACGTTAGGCATTTCAGCGAAAGCAAAACCCTTAGAACGTCTAGTATCACGATCAACAATTAACTTTACTGAATCAACAACACCATACTCTTCTAATACTTGTTGCAAATCAGACTCTCTTACTCGATAACTCAAGTTTCCAATGTAAATATTCATACAAAAAAATTAAAAATAAATTAATAATAAAACAAGTGATGTTAGTGAAGATCGATTTCTAGAAGAATATATTATCATTACTGAGAATAGAAACTCGAAGATAAAGAGCAAGACAAACTATCTTTTGTTTGTTGGTACAAAGGAAAGCATTCTTTTTGGATTACCAACTATAAAACCTAATTTATTTTCAAAATAATTCACTTTATCCTCAGAAGACTACTTATATGAGCTAACGAGACTACCTGCGTGAACCGCATAAAAAAGAAGAGAATCTAATTAAAGATCCTCTTCCCTATTTGAAAAAGCCGCACTGTAGATGTGAACAAACTCCGTATGACAGGATTTGAGTGCTTTGCCACCTTTGTAATCCGCCGTGCTAAGCATACCCCGAAGGGCGCGGCCCGCCATTGGCGACAAGAGCTATGTCTCGGAATTAAAATAAACTGATGAGTTTCCCAATCGAACAAGTGCGGCTTAACTCATTCCCTGTTTATCTTTTTCTTGTTACAAAGATATGTAATCGTATCGACATAACCAAACAAAAACAACAAAAAAAGAGCCTCCTTTTCGGGGAGGCTCTTTATTAACTATATAGCAAAAATCTTATTTTACTTTAGCTACGATAGCCTTGAATGCTTCCGGATGGTTAACGGCCAAGTCTGCCAAAACCTTACGGTTGATCTCGATACCGGCAGCGTGCAAAGCACCCATTAGGCGAGAGTAAGACAAACCTTCCATACGAGCGGCAGCGTTGATACGCTGAATCCACAAAGCACGGAAGTTACGTTTCTTGTTACGACGGTCGCGGAAAGCATAAGTCAAACCTTTTTCCCATGTATTC
>ERZ857775.3598-NODE-3598-length-12432-cov-4.637392_pt1 | contig 12432 bp, 8 predicted proteins | sample MGYA00519698_ERZ857775 | MGnify/ENA primary metagenome ERZ857775 (study PRJEB31778, sample SAMEA3449363) | human gut metagenome | biome: human gut; feature: human-associated habitat; material: faeces | place: United Kingdom | collected 2010/2012 ...
CTCCCACAAACTGAGACTCGCAGCTCACGAAAAGCCTTTTTCAGACACGCTCTAGTACATCGTTTTCGAAACGAGTTTTGTCTCACTTACAGGAAAGTACTTTCTGACAAGATGCAATATATAAATATGCAAAAACGACAAATATAGACAAAGTGATACAAAAATGCACAATAAAACAAGAAAAAATTGTATAAAATTAATAAAAAACTATTGAAAAATGTAAGATCATTGTGTATTATGAAACTACAAACAAAAGAGGAGACAGGAAGAAGGAACTAATAATAACGAAGGAGGTGGTATCGTGGATAGGAGGGACCATGATCGATGCCAGGAGCTTTACGTAAAATATAGGCAGTTTATGTATTGGTACGTGAAAAAACATTTTCCGGATTTGCCAGAAGAAGACATTCGTGATATCCTACAGGAGGTGTGGACATCATTATTGAATGCAATCGACAAATTATATGATAAAGGCGATGAGGGTCGGCAGTACGAAAACAGGCCAATAACGTCGAATGGCTTTTTCCATAAGTATGCTCCCTTTGTTGTAATTTTTGTTTTCTGCAAAAGAAGCGGGGCGGGCGAAACCGCCCGCCCCGCTAACCGGTAATACTAGGTAAGGAGAAAAAGCTTTCAGTATAGAGAAAACGATCTTATGTTATGCAGCAGCGTTCAGAGCGGCCTCAGATGCCCAGCCATCGACGAAAGCGGTGACGACATCATCCCAGCTGCCGGTACCGGCGGCGTAAGCGGTCAGAGCAGAACCAACGCCGTTCTTCCAGTTCTCGGAAGGCATGGTGGAGAAGTTCCAGGCCACAGGGGTCTTGCCGGCGGCGGTCATTTCCTTATCGGCCTTGACGAAGACGTTGGGGGACTCGACAGCATTCTTGAAGGGGATAACGAAGCCCATGTCGTTAGCCATGGCCTTGGTACCCTCGTCAGAGGAAACGCACCAGTACATGAAGTCGAGCGTTGCGTTGATGTCGTCCTCGCTGGCTTCCTTGTTGACGCACCAGTAGTTCTCAGTGCCGGTGCACAGGCCCTGGTTGGCTTCATCGCCGACGCCAATGTAGATGGGCAGCATGGTCAGATCGTCATCGGTGAAGGGCTTGCCGTCGCCGACGAGGTTGGTGTACTCCCAGGAACCGTTCTGGTAGAAAACGGCCTCTTCGTTCAGGAACTCGTTGCGGCTGTCGTCGCCGGTCTTGCCAGCCAGTTCAGCAGGATCGCAGGTGGAGTTGTTGATGTACAGGTCGAAGATATTCTTGTAGTTGTCGAGATAGGTGCCCTTGATGGCGTCGGTGTTGTCGATGCCGTCCTCCTGATACTCGAAGTAGATGGGCAGGTTGGCCAGATGGGTCTTGTAGCGCCAGTCAGAGGAGCCGTCCATACCGGCGGAGGTGAAGGCAGAGAAGCCCAACTCGTCCTTGCGGGCGGTGATGTCCTCGGCCACCTTCTTCAGGTCGTCGAAGCTCTTGATGTCGTCAACGGTGTAGCCGGCCTTTTCCAGCAGGGTCTTATTGGTGATCAGGCCGTAGCTCTCGATAACGTAACCGATGCCCAGCATCTGGTCGCCGTCTTTCAGGGCGTAGGTGTCGCTGGTCAGATCGCCTGCGATCTTGGTGCCGGACAGGTCGTAGCAGTAGTCCTTCCAGTTGGCCAGGCCGACAGGGCCGTTGACCTGGAACAGGGTGGGCGCATCGCTCTTGGCCATCTCGCTCATCAGGGTGGTCTCATACTGGCCGGAAGCGGCGGTGACAACGGTCACAGGCACGCCGGTCTCCTTGGTGTACTCAGCGGCCAGATCCTGCCAATCCTGATCCTGCTCGGGCTTGAAGTTCAGGTAGTAGACCTTGCCGGCAGCTGCGGGAGCGGCAGAAGCTGCGGTAGAACTGGCGGTGGAAGCAGCGGTGCTGCTGGAGGAACCACCGCAGGCAGCCAGACCGAGGGCGGCAGCAGAAGCGCCAGCGACTTTCAGGAAATTACGACGAGAGATCATTTTTTTCATAATTGTTCTCCTTCTTCATCATGTGATATACACATTCCGCCTGGCAGCGGAAATGAGACGAAATAAATCAGACAGCCCTTACGCTCTCACCGACCTGCAGCTCAGGCTGGAGGGTGATCTTCTGGGCCGGGGCGCCATGCTCGATCTGCCGCACCAGCAGCTCGATGCTCTGGAGCGCGATCTGCTCGCCGGGCTGAACGATGGTGGTCATCACCGGCACACAGTAGCGGGACATCGAGATGCCGTCGAAGCCGATGACCGATACATCTTCCGGCACCCGGAACCCGGCGCTCACCAGCGCCCGGATGGCACCGAAAGCGATGACATCGCTCATGGCGAACAGGGCGGTGAACTCGGCCCGGCGGGCCAGCAGGCTGTTCATGGCGTGGTAGGCAGACTCGAAATCGTAGTTGGACAGGCCGTAGAGCCGGTCGTCAAAGGTGAGCCCGGCATCCTCCATGGCATCCTGTGCGCCGAGGCGGCGCATCCGACTGGGGTAGCTGGTGGTCGGACCGCCGAGAACTGCTATCTTCCGGTGGCCCTGCGCGATGAGGTGGGAGACGGCGGTGCGGGCCGCAGCCCGGTCATCCACGCCCACCATCGAGAGGTTCGGGAAATCCAGCTCGTCGGAGACCAGCGTCGTCAGCACCGAGGGGACGGTGATGTTCGCAAAGCCCTGCTGGAAGTTGGCCACGCTGCCGCCGAGGAATATCATGCCTTTGGGCTTTATCTCCCGCAGGATCTTTTGGGCGGCGTCTATCTCGTTGGCATTCTCGTCCAGGTAGGAGACGATGCCGCTGTACCCGTAGAGGGTCGCGGCCCGCTGCAGCTGAACGAGGAAGTCCGAGAAGAAGAGGTTCCGGGTACCCTTGACCACAAAGACGAGGCTGCGGGACTGCTGGATCTTCAGCTGCCGGGCGTTGGTGTTTGGCACGAAGCCCGACTCCCGCATCATCTGAAGCACCTTTTCTTTCGTTTCGGGACGCACATCCGGCCGGTCATTGATGACGCGGGAGATGGTGCTGACGGAACAGCCGCTCAGACGGGCAATGTCTTTGATGGTCATGTTCGGCATTCCGGGAAGCACCTCTCTTTCGGTCGAAGTTCTGGTTTTTACTGAAATCGTGCGGGAACGATGTCGGGAACGGTTTCAGTGACTATAGTATGGCATAATTTGTGGAATAAATCAATAACCCTGAAACACTTTTGGCAGAATTGCATAACAAATCGACCCTCCTTTGTGCAGGTTGATTTGCTCACAGAGCGAAAAGCAAATTGATTTCCGGAAATTACCGGTACACGTCAAAATCTCCCGGAATGACCGTACTCTTTTGTAACTTTTAGAGCAAAAAAGGGCGTTCTCATGCAGGATGGATACAAGCTGAACAGACGGGCCGGAGCAAAAATAAGCCGAAAAAATCCCGGTATCCCTGCCGCCGGAGCGGAAAGGATACCGGGAATGAGATTTTTGGGGTTTACTCGGCGCGCAGGGCTTTGACGGGGTTGCACTTGGCTGCGCCGCGGGCCGGGATGATGCCGGCCAGAATGGTGAGCAGGGTAGCCAGTGCCACGAGGAAGAGGGCTGCGTCTACGGGCAGGGAAGCAACGAGGGTCGAAGTGCCGGAGACTTTCTGGATGATGATGTTTCCGGGGATGAGCAGTATCTCGCTGAGGACGATGCCCATGACGCCCGAGCAGAGACCGATGATGAAGGTCTCTGCGTTGAACACCTCGGAGACGTTCCGCTTGGAAGCGCCGATGGCGCGCAGGATGCCGATCTCCTTCCGGCGCTCGAGGACGCTGATATAGGTGATGACGCCGATCATGATGGAGGAGACTGCCAGCGAGATGGAGACGAAGGCCACCATCATGCTGCTTATCATGTCCACGATCTCGGTCACGCTGGTCATCAGGGTACCCACGAGGTCGGTGTACTGCACCATCTTTTCGTCTTCACCCTTTGCAGACATCCCGGCGTTGTAGGCATCCAGCTTTTCCAGAATGGTGGCCTTGCTGGCGAAGTCCTTCGGATAGATCTTGATCTGGCTGGGGGCGGCCTCGTCCGCGTAGCCGAAAGCCGTCAGGTTGGCCTCATAGGTGGCGGAAGAGGAGCGGAGGGTGGAGCGCATCAGCTCGGTCAGCTCGGAGGCGGTCATGTTGAGCTGGATGGCCTTCTGGAAAGCCGACGCGTCGATCTTGATGGCGCTCTCCATCTGGCTGCTCAGCTTGCCGATGTTCTGCTGGATGGCCGTCTTGAGCTGGGACTGTATCTGGTCCTGGAAGGTGACGATGCCCTTCTGGATGGCAGCGTCCAGCTGACTTTTCAGCACCTCTGTGATTTGGTCGGAGTAGGTCTCCATCACGGTCTGGATGGTGGTCTGCAGAGCACTCGAGAGCTGGCCCTGCAGCTTGTCCGGGTCAACGAGGTCTTTCATGGACTCGGCCATCAGCTTCTGGAACTGCTCTGACTTGAGGTAGGCAGAAAAGCTCCACTTCTTGAAGTTGAGGATGCCGTTGCCGATGATATATTTCTTATAGTCCTTGAACACCTTCTGCACGAGGTCCTGCAGAGCCTCCGGCGAGACGGAGAGGTCCAGCTCTGCAAAGGCATCGCTGAGGTCGATGTCGGGAAGCTCGTCGATGTCGAGGGTGAGATCCGAGAAGTCGATGAGGCTGCTCAAATCGAAACTGCCGCTGCTGAGGTCGAAGGCACCGTTCAAATCGAAGTCGAGGGCGTTGGCATCAAAAGAAAAGGCATTCTTGAGGGCGTCGGTGTCGATGGAGAAGAGGTTGGTCAAATCGAAGTCGCGGAGGCTCTCAGCCTTGCCGAAGTTCTCGCCGGTGAGGACGTTGGTGGCGGGGTCAGCCATCTGCTGCTTCACGATGTCGCTGTCGGCAGCGTCCTCCATGACCTTCTCGGTCAGGGAGGCGGGGTAGGCGATGCCGGAGGTGAGCATGGAAGCGGAGGCGGTGTAGTCCGGCTGGACGATGCCCACGATGGTGATGTCCTCGCCGTTCTCCACCAGCTGCTGCATATAGTCCTTGTCGTCGGCCTTGCTCTTCCAGATGCCGTAGGTGTCGTCGTAGACGTAGGTGTCGGCGCTGTTCACCAGCTTGAACTTCAGGCCCATCAGCTCGTCGTAGCTGTAGGTGCGGAAATCGCTGGGGACATCGACGTTCTGGTTCTGGGCGAACTGCTGTATCATCTTGTCCAGCTCGGCGGAGTCCCGCAGACCCATGGAGTAGAGGGCGTAGTCGGTCACAGTGCCGTATTTGCTCAGCACGGCGACACATTCGGTGGGCTTTTCGGGCCAGCGGCCAGCCTTGACTTCGTACTGGGACTTATAAAGGTCGCTGTTGGCGGGCAGCTGATAGAAAACGCTGGTGTTGCTGCCCATGCTGTTCATCAGGCTGCTGGTGACGGAGGTGGAGCCGGAACCCGAGCTTCCCAGACCCAGCATCGAGAGGGTGGAGTCCGGGTTGACCTGATGCACACTGCCGTCGGCGTCCTGCCGGTAGATCTGGGGCGAGACGCTGTAGGAATACTCGATGGAGGTGGCGTCATCTGCAATGGTGGACTCGTCGCTGTCGAGATATTTCTTTAAGGAAGTGAGGTCGTTGGACGTCAGGCCCGACACCATCTTGGTGATGAGCTGGCGGACCGAGACCATTCCCTCCACGCCGCCGGAGGTGTCCTTTTTGCCGTCCTCGTCGGTGGGCAGGCCGGTGGCTGTGGTGCCGCCGCTGCTGCCCGAGGACAGAAAGCTCGTGATGTCCACGCCGCTGCTCAGGATCTGCAGCGGGTATTCGCTCAGGGTGGAGCGCTCCATGTCGGCAATGTAGGCATTGACGCCGGTGGACAGCGAGATGATAAGGGCGATGCCGATGATGCCGATGCTGCCCGCGAAGGCCGTGAGCAGGGTGCGGGCCTTTTTGGTGCGCAGGTTGTTGAAGCTCAGGGCCAGCGAGGTGAGCCACGACATGGACGAACGGCCCATGTTCTTGTGGATGGGAGGGGCAAGCTTTGTGTCGTCCGGCTCGAAGGGGCGGGTATCGTCGGTGATGGCGCCGTCCCGCAGACGGACGATGCGGTTGGCATACTGCTCCGCCAGTTCGGGGTTGTGAGTGACCATGACCACAAGGCGGTCTTTTGCCACATCCTTCAGCAACTCCATGACCTGGATGCTCGTCTCGCTGTCCAGTGCGCCGGTGGGCTCGTCGGCCAGCAGGATGTCGGGGTTGTTGACGAGGGCGCGGGCGATGGCCACGCGCTGCATCTGGCCGCCCGACATCTCGGTGGGGCGCTTGTGGAGCTGGTCCCCGAGGCCCACCTGCCGCAGCGCCTCGGCGGCACGGCGGCGGCGCTCAGCGCCCGACACGCCCGAGATGGTCAGGGCCAGTTCGACGTTGGCGAGGACGGTCTGGTGGGGGATGAGGTTATAGCTCTGGAACACGAAGCCGACGGTGTGGTTGCGGTAGGAGTCCCAGTCCCGGTCGGTGTAGCGGCGGGTGGAGATGCCGTTGATGATGAGCTCGCCGTTGTCGTAGCGGTCGAGGCCGCCGATGATGTTGAGCAGCGTGGTCTTGCCCGAGCCGCTGGGGCCGAGGACGGCGACGAATTCGCTGTCGCGCAGGTTGAGGCTGACCCCGTTGAGCGCTGCCTGTGTCAGATCGCCGGTGGTGTATTTCTTTTCGATATTGATAAGCTGAAGCATTGGCCTGCCTTTCCGGCAGCAGAACGGGGGAGTGTCTGCTGACCTGTTCCGCCTGACATTTGTGGACGGAGAGGGAAACATAGTATCTGTTTGATTTTATCAGAAGAATATGAACAATTTATGTCGTAACGTGTGCCAAGTTCTGTGTTTTCTGCCGAAGGATGGAAAAGCGTTGCATCCTGCGCGGAAAAGCGTCCCAAACCAGGAGGATGCGGCAGATGTGTCTTGATTTTTGGAGCGGTTGATGGTATTCTTGAGACAATATCCATGTTAATATTTTCAGTGTTCCAAAATTCGACGAAAACTGACGCAAATTTGTCGTTGCAACTCCTTTCGACGCTCCATACAATTTTATACAGTATAGTATGAAGTAGTTTGTCCGGCATAAGTGGAAGGGCCGGGCAGATGGGGTGAGGAGGATGCAGAATGAAACAGAATGTTCCATTGGTGAGGAGTTTTTCGGCGCTGGAACCGTATCAGGAGGCGTATACCCTTGCCTGTTCTCTGGAGACGGAGGGACAGGGCTGCTGGCTGACCGTGAGCCGGACAAAAGCTCCGGACGACCCGGCAGACACGGCCCGTACATGGGTCCCGGCCCCGGAAGAGGAATGCGGACGGCTGCTGCAGTTTTTGTATGAGAACTCGGTCCAGCCGGAGCTGTGGCAGGATGCTATTTCCTGCTGGTATCCGCAGGCGGAGCAGGCAGAAAACCTGCGGGAAGGGGGCGCGTCGTGTGAGTTATGAGGAACAGGACGTCATATGGCGCGTAGCTCTGGCCAGCTATGACCCCAGAGAGATGCGGGTATGGACACGCTATCTTGAGGAGCGCAACCCGGCCATCCGCTGTACGGGCTACCGCAGCAGCCGGACGCTGCTGGAACGGCTCGAGCAGGGCGATGTGGACGTTCTGGTGCTGGGCGGCAGACTGGAGGACATGGACAGCATCCAGTTCCTGCCCAAGATACGCGGCCTTGCCCGCAAGCCTCTGGTGCTTCTGCGGGACGACGGACGCAATGAGAAATCGGCTGTGGAGAGCCTGAGTCAGGAGGACGCATGCTACCTCATCCGTCAGGCCACACTGGAAGATATGCTGCAGGAGCTGCGCGTTCCGGCCCACCGCCCGGCGGAGAGTCTGGAAAAGCGCTGCGAGCGCATCTATCGCAGCTGGGGTCTGAGCACCTGCGATGCCAACAAGCGCTACCTGACCGGTGCGCTTCGGATGATGATGGGCTCTGACCACCGTCTGGCCATCCGCAAGGAGATATTAGGGCCGGTGGCGGAGGAATACAATCTCACCGTGGCGGCTGTGGACAGCGCCCTCCGGCGGCTGCTGGAGACGCTGGACGAGACCGGTACCCAGACATGGCGAGATTTTCGAAAAGAGTATGGCTTAGAGCGCAGGAAGGTGACCATCGGCCGCCTGCTTTATGCGCTGGAAAGTAAACTGAGTCAGCAGTGAGGTGCTGACCACACGACGCGGAGGTAGAGCAGAATGCACAGGCGAAACGATGGGGCAGGAGGCTCCCTTCGGGAGGAGTTTGGGGATGTGTGCTTCCATGCCCTTGGCATCATCGACCAGAACCGGGAATATCTGCAGATGCATCTGCTGGCGTCGGCCGACCTGCCCACCCGGCAGGCACTTTCGGACATCCAGATAGAGTCTGCCCGGCTGGACCGCACGGTACGCAATGCCATAACGCTTTATCAGCTGGAAAATGAAGAGCTGAGCGAGCTGCAGCCTCTGGACCTGTGCAGTCTGCTGGAAAAAGCGGGCCGTCTGGCCCCGGACATCCAGCGGTCACTGGAAATAGCGCTCACGACGGAGAGCGGGGGCATCGAGCACTGCACCGTCATGGGCGTTCCCGATGAGGCCGAACAGCTGCTGCTCCACCTCATCTCCAACGCGCTGCGGGCCTGCGATGCAGGCGGCAGGGTGTGGGTGAGCCTGAAACAGAAAAAGACCGGCGTCGTGCTCCGGGTGGAAGACAACGGCTGCGGCCTGATGGAGGAAGACCCCATCGAGAACAACCGCCGCTTCCTCAGCGGCGCAAAGCTGGGGCTCCGCATCTGTAAGCTCATCTGCCGCCGTGCAGGCTGGAAGCTGACGCTGACGGCCCGGCCGGGCGGCGGCACCCGGGCGCAGGTGGTGTTCCCGCTGGCCTCCTGCGAGGACATCCCGCCGGAAATGGAACTCCACTCCAGCGAGGAGAACGACATCCGCGCAGCGCGGTTCGCAAGCCGGGCGGCACAGGAGCTCCTTCTGCTGAGGAGATATTGAACGAGACAAAAAGGCATCTGCAATGCTGCCCGGGACGGCGCAGCGCAGATGCCTTTGATTTTTGTGCGGGACAGGGAAGAGAGCAGGAAAAATGACAGACGGTAAAGAATCTTAGTAGAAACAGCCCGAAATCCACAGAAAAGTTTGCGAAATTAACAAAATGTTTAACTTTGCAAGATGATTTTACTGTTTTTAAGGTGTAAAATAATCCCGAATGATTGATTGTCAGCCGGATTTGGTTTATAATACCCGTGTATGCGAGTCTGAAATTTGATTCGTTAGCAAACAACTTCTGCCCGGGCCGGAGAGCCCTGTGTGCAGAGGGAGAGTGCATTGTCCTTCAGGAGGAAAAACAACTGTGAGAGTAGGTCTTGACATCGGCAGCACTACCATCAAATGCGTGGTGCTGGATGAAAACGATACCCTTTTATATTCGACGTATGAGCGCCACTACAGCCACATTCTGGAAAAGGCGCAGGAGCTGCTGCGCCGCATCGACGCAGAGCAGCTGCATGGCCGGAAAGCGCTGCTCAGCATCTCCGGCTCCGCCGGCATGGGCCTGGCCGACAGCTGCGGCGTGCCTTTCGTGCAGGAGGTGTTTTCCACCCGCGTGGCGGTCAAAAAGTTCGTCCCTGCGACGGACTGCGTCATCGAGCTGGGCGGTGAGGATGCAAAGATCCTGTTCCTGACCAACGGCACCGAAGTCCGCATGAACGGCAGCTGCGCCGGCGGCACGGGCGCTTTCATCGACCAGATGGCGACGCTGCTCAAGATGAGTGCCGATGAGATGAACAAGGCGGCCGAACAGGCCACCCGTACATACACCATTGCATCCCGCTGCGGCGTTTTCGCCAAGAGCGACGTGCAGCCCCTCATCAATCAGGGCGCAAAGACCGAGGACATCGCGGCCAGCATCTACAAGGCCGTGGTCAACCAGACCATCGCCGGTCTGGCACAGGGACGCCCCATTCAGGGCAATATCCTCTATCTGGGCGGTCCGCTGACCTTCAGCACCGTGCTGCGCAAGAGCTTCGACGAGGCACTGGGCGTTACCGGTACCTGCCCCGAGAACAGCCTGCTCTACGTCGCGCTGGGCGCTGCCCTCTACGCCGACAAGGAGTTCGTCCTCTCGGACGTGGCCGCTGCGCTGGATGAGTACGCTGCCACGGCGACCTACGCCAGCGAGCCGCCCCTCTTCGCCAACAAGGAAGAGTATGAGGTATTCCATGCCCGCCATATGTCCCACAGCGTGCCGCGGGTGGCGTTCGGCGCCCAGTGCGGCCCGGTGCATATCGGCATCGACTCCGGCTCCACCACCGTCAAGCTGGTGGTCGTGGACGAGCAGAGCCAGATCCTCTACACCAACTATCAGCCGAACCTCGGCAACCCGCTGCCCCTTATCCGGCAGCAGCTGCTGAAAATCTATAAAGAGCACCCCGGCCTCAAGGTGGCCAGCGTGACCACCACCGGCTACGGCGAAGAACTGGTCAAGAACGCCTTCCGCTGCGACTTCGGGCTCGTGGAGACCGTGGCCCACTTCACGGCAGCAAAATACTTCATGCCGGACGTGGACTTCATCATCGACATCGGCGGTCAGGATATGAAGTGCTTCAAGATCGAAGATGGTGCCATCAGCAACATCTTCCTGAACGAAGCCTGCTCTTCCGGCTGCGGCAGCTTTTTGCAGACCTTCGCGCAGGCACTGGGCTACGACGTCAAGGAGTTCGCGGCCCTCGGCCTCTTCGCCGACCGCCCCGTGGATCTGGGCAGCCGCTGCACCGTCTTTATGAACAGCTCGGTCAAGCAGGCCCAGAAGGACGGCGCGTCCATCGAGAATATCTCGGCGGGCCTGTCCATCAGCGTCGTCAAGAACGCACTGTACAAGGTCATCCGTGCGTCCAGCCCCGAAGAGCTGGGCCGGAAGATCGTCGTGCAGGGCGGTACGTTCTACAATGAGGCTGTCCTCCGCGCCTTCGAGAAGGAGATGGGCGTCGAGGTCATCCGCCCCGACATCGCCGGTCTGATGGGCGCTTACGGTGCGGCCCTCTTCGGTCTGCGCCAGTGCCACAAGAACGGCCAGACCACCTCCGCCATGATGAGCGAGGAAGAGCTGGAGAACTTCGACCAGAAAGTCGTCAGCGTCAAGTGCGGCGGCTGCGGCAACCACTGCCAGCTCACCGTCAACACCTTCGCCGATGGCCGCAAGTTCATTTCCGGCAACCGCTGCGACAAGCCCGTCACCGGCAAGAGCGAGGACAACAGCCTCAACCTCTACGCCTACAAGCAGCAGCTTCTGGCCAGCTATAAGCCCGTGGCCGGTAAGCGCGGCTCCATCGGCATCCCGCTCTGCCTGAATATGTACGAGCTGCTGCCGTTCTGGCACGCCTTCTGGACCAAGCTGGGCTTTGCCGTCCACACCAGCCCGGTGTCCAGCCGCGGCCTCTATCTGGCCGGTCAGGCTACCATCCCCAGCGATACCGCCTGCTTCCCGGCCAAGCTCAGCCATGGCCACATCAAGGCCCTGACCCAGATGCATCTGGACGCCATCTTCTACCCCTGCCTGACCTACAACATCGACGAGGGTCTGGGCGACAACCACTACAACTGCCCCGTCGTGGCCTACTATCCCGAAGTCCTCGCCGGCAACTGCCCCGAGCTGGAAGGCCAGAAGTTCATCTACGACTACGTCGGCATCCACCGTCCAAAGGATTTCGTCCACAAGATGGCGAAGGACGTGCTGCCCAAGTATTTCGGCGGCATCTCCGAGAAGGAAGTGCAGGAGGCTGCCAACGCTGCCTACGCTGAGTATGAAGCCCACATGGCACAGATCCGGGTCAAGGGCAGCGAGATCATTGATGAGGCCCGCCGTCAGGGCAGGCGCATCATCGTGCTGGCCGGACGCCCCTACCATGTGGACCCGGAGATCAACCACGGCATCGACCACCTCATCACCCGCCACGGCGCGGCGGTGGTCACCGAGGACAGCATCTCCAACCGCGTGGAAAAGTTCCCCACCAGCGTGCTGAACCAGTGGACCTACCACAGCCGCCTGTATGCCGCCGCCAAGTACTGCACCACCCAGAACGATATGGACCTGGTGCAGCTGGTGTCCTTCGGCTGCGGCGTGGATGCCATCACCACCGATGAGACCCGCGAGATCCTGCAGGAGGGCGGCAAGCTCTACACCCAGCTGAAAATTGACGAAATTACAAACCTGGGTGCTGTCAATATCCGCCTGCGCAGCCTGTTCGCCGCACTGGATGAGCGAGACGAAGATAAGAAGTAACATAGGAGGAACCTATGGAATACAATTACCCCAAATTCACCCCGGAGATGAAGAAAACTCACACCATCCTCATCCCCAACATGGCCATCACCCAGTTCCGCCTGCTGGAATACGCCCTGCGCTACGAGGGCTACAAGTGCGAGAT
>ERZ857775.3610-NODE-3610-length-12381-cov-8.618530_pt1 | contig 12381 bp, 12 predicted proteins | sample MGYA00519698_ERZ857775 | MGnify/ENA primary metagenome ERZ857775 (study PRJEB31778, sample SAMEA3449363) | human gut metagenome | biome: human gut; feature: human-associated habitat; material: faeces | place: United Kingdom | collected 2010/2012 ...
GCAGAATGGAAGACATGGAAGCGGCGTACAGCATTTTGAACGGCAAGAAGATTGCGGACGGCATCCGCTGCATCATCATTCCGGGCACGATGCAGATCTACCGCGAGTGCGTGGAGCGCGGCTACGTGACGGCATTTATCGACGCGGGCGCTGTTGTTTCTACCCCGACGTGCGGTCCGTGCCTCGGCGGCTATATGGGCATTCTGGCAGCGGGCGAACGCTGCATCGCCACAACGAACCGCAACTTCGTCGGCCGCATGGGTCATGTACCTGGCTTCTCCGCACACGGCGGCAGCCAGCGCGCTGACCGGCTACATCACCGAATATAAGGAGGCGTAAGCATGAACACACAGGGCAAGGTTTTCAAATATCCCGATAACGTCGATACGGATGTTATCATTCCCGCACGTTACCTCAACACCCCGAACGCACAGGAGCTTGCGCTCCACTGCATGGAGGATATTGACAAGGCGTTCGTAAAGAAGGTCGAAAAGGGCGACGTCATTGTGGCGGGCTGGAACTTCGGCTGCGGCTCTTCCCGTGAGCACGCACCGCTCGTCATTAAAACCTGCGGCACGGGTTGCGTCATTGCAAAGAGCTTTGCGCGTATTTTCTACCGCAATGCCATCAATATCGGCCTGCCGATTCTCGAGTGCGAGGAAGCGGCGGACGAGATCAACGCAAACGACGAAGTTTCGGTCGATTTTGATACCGGCATCATCACCGACATCACGACCGGCAAGACGTATAAGGCACAGCCGTTCCCGCCGTTCATTCAGAATATCATCAAAGCAGGCGGCTTGCTGAAGTCCCTCAAGGAGGCGGAAAACAAATGACGAAGAACATCGCGGTGATCCGCGGCGACGGCATCGGACCGGAGATCGTAAACGAAGCGCTCCGCGTGCTGGATAAAATTGCAGAGCTGTACGGACACACCTTTCATTATACAGACGTCGATATGGGCGGCTGTGCCATCGATAAGTGGGGCGACCCGCTGCCGCAGGAAATGCTCGATAAGTGCGTAGCTTCCGACAGTGTGCTGCTCGGCGCCGTAGGCGGCGACAAGTGGAACGACGTGCCGGGCCCGAAGCGCCCGGAAAAGGGTCTGCTGCGCCTGCGCGCGGGCATGGGCCTGTACTCCAACAACCGCCCCGCCAAGATCTGGCCCCAGCTGGCCCCGGCCAGCCCCCTGAAGCCTGAGATCGTGGCACAGGGCATTGACTTCATCATCGTGCGGGAGCTGATCGGCGGCGTGTATTTCGGCAAGCACGAGACCCACACCCTCGAGAACGGCGAGAAGCAGGCCATCGACTCCATGCCCTACTCTGAGCACGAGATCGAGCGCATCGGCCGCATCGGCTTCGAGACCGCCCAGAAACGCCGCAAAAAGCTCTGCTGTGTGGATAAGGCTAACGTGCTGGATACCAGCCGCCTGTGGCGCAGTGTGATGCACCGCCTGCAGGCCGAGTACCCGGACGTGGAGTACAGCGAGATGTTCGTGGACAACTGCGCCATGCAGATCGTAAAGAACCCCGCCCAGTTCGATGTCATCGTCACTGAGAATATGTTCGGCGACATCCTCTCCGATGAGGCTTCCATGATCACCGGCTCCATCGGCATGATCCCGTCCTCCTCTCTGGGCGATGGCACCCGGGGCCTGTACGAGCCCATTCACGGCTCGGCCCCCGACATTGCGGGCAGGGATATCGTCAACCCCACCGCCTGCATCCTCTCTGCCGCCATGATGCTGCGCTACTCCTTTGGCATGACTGAGGAGGCCGATGCCATTGAGAACGCCGTGAACAAGGTGCTGGACAAGGGCCTGCGCACGGCAGACAACATGAGCGAAGGCTGCACCTGCCTGGGCTGCACCGCCATGGGCGATGCGATCCTGGCCGAGATCTGATCTGAAATGAATAGCCCTCTCTGTCAGCGTGAACGCGCTGCCACCTCTCCCGAAGGGGGAGCTGGCAAGGTCTGCGGCCTTGACTGAGAGGGCATTTTCGTTCTCCCAAAAACAAAAATGCAAACTTTTTGCAAATTCCTCTTGCAATTTGCATCCGAAGCGTGTATAATCTCCCTTGCACGAAAATGCAAATTGATTGCAATTTACTGCAATAAAGCACATTATAGTTGTTTTTGGAGTATCAAATGGAATTGTTTCTGGATGTTCTGGGCGAATCTCTGGTGGACACCGCCAAGATGCTGCCCTTCCTGTTTTTGGCCTATCTGTTCATTGAATATGTGGAGAACCGCCACGGCGAGCGCATCGAAGCCATTCTGGCGGGGGGCGGGCGCTGGGGCTCTGTTCCGGCGGCACTGCTGGGCTGTGTGCCCCAGTGTGGTTTCTCTGCCATTGCGTCCAATTTCTATGCGTCCCGGGTCATCAGCCTGGGTACGCTGATGGCCGTGTTCCTCGCCACCAGTGATGAAGCGGTTCCGCTGCTGGTCTCCATGCCTGCCTACTGGGATAAGCTGGTGCTGCTCATGGTCATCAAGGTGCTCTACGCCATTGCGGTGGGCCTGGTGCTGGATTTTGTCCTGCGGGGCGTTCTGCCCAGGAGCCTGCGGGGCGGCTATACCGGCAGCGCCGATGAGATCGACTGCCACGAGGAGCACAGCGATGAGGAGGGCAAGCCCGCCCCCATCTGGAAAGCCGCTCTTCGCCACACGCTGGAGATCTTCGTGTTCATCTTTGTGTTCAGTCTGGTGTTCGGCCTCATTGTGGAGGGCGTGGGCGAGGATGTCTTTGCCGACGCTCTGGGCCGGATGGGCTTCTTCCAGCCGGTGGTGGCCGCACTGGTGGGGCTGATCCCCAACTGTGCCGCCAGCGTCCTGCTGACCCAGCTCTATGTGGAGGGAGCTCTCCGCTTTTCCAGTCTGGTGGCAGGTCTGTGCACCGGCGCGGGCGTGGGCCTGGCCGTTCTCTGGCGGGCAAACCCCTCCTGGAAGCAGAACCTCTTTATCACCGGCCTGACCTGGGCTGCCGGTGCGGCTGTGGGTGTTGGGATACAGATTGTGGTAGCCATTTTCGGTTAAAGTAAAATATTCAGTCAAAACGCCGTTTCGGGATATCCCGGAGCGGCGTTTTGTGTTATACTTAATCTATCTATATAAAATAACCCTCTCAGTCAAAGCCTTCGGCTTTGCCAGCTCCCCCGAAGGGGGAGCCAATTGCGGCTCTTGAAAAAGTTCTGCAGACTCTTGCCTGAGAAGCTGGGATGGCGGAGAGGGTTTCGGGAGAAAATTATGCAGTATCAACTTCTGGCAAGCGATTTCGACAATACCCTTGTTCCCTTTGGTGAGCCCTGCCCCCGCCCGGCGGTGGTCAAGGCCGTGAAAAAGATGCAGGCCGCAGGCGGCAAATTTGTGCTGAGCACCGGCCGCGGCTACTGCGTGATCAACAAGCAGCAGCTGGGCGGCATCCGGTTCGACTACGCCATCACCAACAACGGAGCCTGCGTGGTGGACAGGGACGGTGCGATCATCGCCGAGCACCCGATGACCAATGAGGAAATGTACGCACTGGTGGATTTCTGCGAGGATTACAACTACCCCCTGCAGTTCAATTTCCGGGATGGATACTATGCCTACTGCGAATACGAGAGCCTCCGGGATTTCTACGCCCAGCTGAGCGGCAGCGGCCTGACCTGCAAGGACGGCGAGGATCAGGACCGCCATCTCATCGATATGCCCCATGCCGCCTTTGCCTGCCTGCCCGATGAGGCGCTGGAGGCGTTCAACCGGAAGTACGGCCACCTGAACCTCCGTTTTATGATGGTGGGTGCTGTGCGTGAGGGCAGCTGGCACTGCTATGATATCGTCCGGGAGGGCATTGATAAGGGGGTGGGTCTGGCTGATCTGTGTGAAACCGAGGGTCTGACGCTGGCCGATGCCGTTTCGGCGGGCGATTCCGCCAATGATGTGGGAATGCTGAAGGCGGCGGGACTGGGCTGCTGCATGGCCAACGGCTCGGACGATGCCAAGGAAGCCGCAGACCGCATCATCGGGGATGTGCGGGAGGACGGCCTTGCCGCCCTCATTGAGGAGCTGTGGTTCAACGGCCCCCGTGCGGAGCCCTCGGGCCATGAACTTGGCTCTCCCTGGGGCCAGATGGAAGCTGCGGAGGAAAAGCAGTGAGCTTTGCACCGGTCTACAACGAGCACAGCCGGGCGCTGATCCTGGGCACCTGGCCCAGCCCCAAGAGCCGGGAAATGTCCTTCTACTACGGCCACCCGCAAAACCGCTTCTGGCCCATGCTGGCGGCCCTGACCGGGGAGCCTGTGCCCGCCCGGGAGGACATCGAAGCGAAAAAGCAGATCATCCTGCGCCACGGGCTGGCCCTGTGGGATACGCTGGAAAGCTGTACCATCACCGGCGCGTCGGATGCGTCCATCCGGGATGTGGTGCCCAATGATATTGCCGGTCTGCTGGAAAAAGCGCCCATTGAGGCTGTTTTTTGCAACGGGGCCACGGCATATAAGATCTATACAAAGTATCTCGAGCCGGTCAGCGGCATCCCGGCGGTCAGGCTGCCCAGCACCAGCCCCGCCAATGCCGCCTGCAGGCCGGAAAAATTACGGGAAATCTGGCAGAAAGAATTGTCGAACTGGATTCTGCCTTGAATGTCGTGCGGACTTACCCGATCTGCCAGGGGCTCCCCTATGAGGGGAGCTGGCGTGCAAGCGCCTGAGAGGTTTGACATTTCGATTTCAAACCTGTAAATAATTCGTGAAACGCTTGCGCCCCGCTGGAAAAGGATTTATTATGGAAGATACAGGGGGCGCAGCTCCCGGAAAAGGAGGAACCCATGAGCAAGATCATTCGCACCCGGAAGCCCAGCGTCCTGCCGTACTACGCGGCGGCGCTGGCATTTGTGGTGCTGTGCGCTGTGCTTCCGGTCTATCGGCTGTGGGCACTGCTGGCGGCGCTGGGCGCAGCTGTGCTGGCCTTTGCCGGGGCCAAAAAGATCTGCCCGCCCCGGGTGGTGGAGACGGAAGTGCCTTTCCATACCGGTGTGGACGATGTGGATGCCATGCTGACCGAGATGCAGCAGCAGCTGGACACCCTCCATGCCCTGAACGAAGCCCTGCCGGACCCGCAGCTCTCCGCCGCCATGGCCCGGATGGAAAAGGCGGGCCGCTCCATTGTGGAAACGGTGGAAGCCACCCCCGCCAAGGCAAAGCAGGTGCGGCGGTTCGCCAATTACTATCTGCCCGATGCCGTGAACGTGCTGCAGCAGTATGCCAAGCTGGCAAAGCAGGGGGTGCGGGGCGAGAATGCCGCCTCCATCCGCGCGGAGGTGGAGCGCAACGCAGCCTCCATTGCCACGGCATTTGAAAATCAGCTGGATGCCCTGTATGCTGCCGAGAGCATGGACCTCTCGGCAGACCTGACCGTTTTGCAGAATATGCTGAAAGGGCAGGGATTGTAACAACCCTCTCAGTCAAAGCCTGACGGCTTTGCCAGCTCCCCCGAAGGGGGAGCCCTTGGCAAACCGGTTAGAAAATAGCGCACGCCGATAGGCGGCAGGCGCTGTCGTAATTGGAAAGGATGGAATCAACAATGGCTGACAACAACACTCTGAACTTCGACCTCGATGCTCCTGCAGTGCCCACCCTGACGCTGGACCCCACCCCGGAGGCGGCGGAGGAGAAAAAGCCTGAGCCCGCCCCGGCGGCCCAGCAGCCGGAGGTGCAGCTGACCCCTGAGGAGCAGGCAATGGTGGATTCCTTTGCGGAAAAGATCGATATCACCAACAGCCAGCAGGTGCTGCAGTATGGCTCCGCCTGCCAGAAGAAGATCGGCGATTTCTCCGAGGCTGCTCTGGCCAAGGTGTCCACCAAGGATCTGGGCGAGGTGGGCGATATGATCACCAACCTCATTGGCGAGCTGAAGAGCTTTGATGCCAACGAGGAGCAGCAGAAGGGCATTATGGGCTTCTTCAAGAAGAAAACCAGCCAGCTGGATGCCCTCAAGACCAAGTACGACAAGACCGAGACCAACGTGGAAAAGATCCAGTCCATGCTGGAAGCCCATCAGGTGCAGCTGCTCAAGGATATCGCTATGCTGGACAAGATGTACGAGCTGAACATGGCCTACTTCAAGGAACTGAGCATGTATATCCTTGCCGGCAAGAAAAAGCTGGCTGATGTGCGTGCCAACGAATTGCAGCAGGCTATGGACAAGGCCAAGGTCTCCGGTCTGCCGGAGGATGCACAGGCCGCCCGCGACCTTGCCGACCAGTGCGAGCGCTTTGAGAAAAAGCTGTATGATCTGGAGCTGACCCGCAACATCAGTTTGCAGATGGGCCCACAGATCCGTCTGCTGCAGAACAACAACACCATGATGGCGGAAAAGATCCAGTCCACCATCGTGAACACCATCCCGCTGTGGAAGAACCAGATGGTGCTGGCACTGGGGCTGGCACACAGCCAGCAGGCCATGCAGGCCGAGCGCGCCGTGACCAACATGACCAACGACCTGCTGAAGAAGAACGCCGAGGCGCTGAAGCTGGGCACCATTGAGACTGCCAAGGAGAGCCAGCGCGGCATCGTGGATATCGAGACGCTACAGCAGACCAACAAGAGCCTGATCGAGACGCTGGACGAACTGAACAAGATCCAGAGCGAGGGCCGCGCAAAGCGCGCCGCCGCCGAGCAGGAGCTGACCCGCATCGAGGACGAACTGAAAACCAAAATGATGGAGATCCGGAGCTGAAATGGCAAACGCTGATTTTTCTCAGAACAAACAAACCGCTCCCGGCGGCTTTGACGCGGGCAGCTACCGCGAAAAAGCAAAGCCGGAGCAGGCCGTAACGCTGACCCCGCGCCAGCAGAAGCTGGCCGCACTGGAAGCAAAGCTGCCCGCTGCGCTTTCCACCCGGGCGGCGGCGCTGGCCTTGAGCGTAGTGGTGATGCTGGCCGCCTTTTTCGGCTTTGGCAGCGCCAAGCTGCGCGGCAAGTACAACACTGCCCGTCAGTGGTTCACCGCAGGGGTCGCCGCCGACAACGGTTATAACCTGAGCGAGGAGCTGACCACCCGGGAGAATACGGCGGCGAATATTCTGACCACTGCCTCCAACACCCTTGGCGCAGACAGCGCCGAGGTGCTGGCTGCACAGACGGCGCTGAACGATTTCTCCGCTTGTCTGCAGGCGGTGCAGAACGGCGGTAAAAGCCAGTCGCTGACCTCGCTGCCCTATTATCAGGGCAGCGCGATGCACGCGCTGTATCAGGCCGATCAGGCACTGGGCGCTGCCATCGACCAGCTGTATGCAAAGTTGCAGGAGCAGGCCGCCGACCCCATGAAGATGGGCGCGGTGCAGGGGCAGTACGGTCAGTTCAACAGCGCAGCCACCATCATTGGTACTTTGCAGTACAATACGGCGGTGTATGAATATCAGAAGGAAGTCGGCGGCTTCCCGGCCAGTGTGCTGGGCGCTTTGTCCGGCGTGAAGGAGGTTGAACCCTTCGCATGAAAAACTTTGCAAAACGTATCAGCGCACTGGTGCTGGCCGTGGTGCTCAGCGCGGCGGTGCTGTGCCCGGCGGCCTTTGCCGCCCAGCTGCCCAGCCTGCCCAAAGATCAGTGCGTGGTGGATGGTGCTGGTGTGCTGAGCAGCAGCACCGTGCAGACCATCACCGAACTGAACGCCCAGTTGGAATCCAGCTGCAGCGGCGCGCAGATCGGTGTACTGACAGTAGAATACACAGGCAATGATTCCACAGAGGATTACGCCACACAGGCTTTCAACGCCTGGGGTATCGGTTCGTCCTCCAACAATAACGGTGTTCTGATCCTGCTTGTGATGGAGTCGGCACAGTATGCGGACGGCGACTACTACCTGACCTATGGCGACGGCTTCCGCAACACCACGCTGGCAAAGCAGTCCAGCGCCATCGCCCAGACCATGGAAGACCAGTTCGCCGCAAAGAATTATGACGGCGCGGTGACCACCTGTGCCCGCAACGTGGCAAACACCATCGCGGATATTTACGGGGTCAGCCTTTCCGGCGGCACCGGCAACACCGTGCAGCCCGGCTATCAGGGCAGCCAGAGCCGCGGCGGCAGCACCCTGACCGACATCCTGACCCTTGTGGTCAGCGTTGTGTTGCTCATCGTCATCATCCGGTCGATGGCCTATGTTTTTGCCAGTCCCTGCGGCTGGCTGTGGTGCTTCGGTGGGCCGCGGCCTCCCCGTGGACGGCGGCGCGGCCCGCATAACCCGCCCCCGCCGGGCGGCTTCTACGGCGGCTTTGGCGGCATGGGCGGCGGCTCCTTCGGGGGCGGTGCCGGGCGCGGCGGTTTCGGCGGCGGCAGCTTTGGCGGCGGCTTCGGTGGCATGGGCAGCGGTTCCAGCCATGGCGGCGGTGGTGGCCGTGGGCGGTAATGAGAATAAAAAGAGAAAGGCGGTGGCTTTACCACTGCCTTTCTCTTTTTTACGCCTTTTATCGTGAATGGAATTCATTTGACAAAACAATTTTTGTAACTTATACTGGATGACATCACGAAAAATAAAGGAAGTATCTGTCATGCTGACTCTGGATAAGATCTACCACGCCGCCTTTGTACTGAAGGACGTAGCGCGCAAGACCGACCTCATCGAAGCCCCCAAGCTGTCCAAGGACTGCCAGCTGTACCTTAAGACCGAGAACCTGCAGGCCACCGGCAGCTTTAAGGTGCGAGGCGCTTACTATAAAATCAGCCAGCTTTCTGAGGAGGAGAGCGCCAAGGGCGTCATTGCCTGCTCTGCGGGCAACCATGCGCAGGGGGTGGCGCTGGCGGCTACCCGGCGCGGCATCCGCAGCATCGTCTGTATGCCGGACGGCGCACCCCTGATGAAGGTGGAAAACACCAAAAATCTGGGCGCGGAGGTCTGTCTTGTGCCCGGCACCTACGACGAAGCCCACGACAAGGCCGTGCAGCTGCAAAAGGAGTACGACATGACCTTTATCCACCCCTACGATGACGAGCAGGTCATCGCCGGGCAGGGTACCATCGGCTTGGAGATCCTTGACCAGCTGCCGGATGTGGACGCTGTGGTGGTGCCGGTGGGCGGCGGCGGACTGATTTCCGGTATTGCCTTTGCCATCAAGACCCTGCGCCCGGAGGTCAAGGTGTACGGCGTACAGGCCGAGGGTGCCCCCAGTATGTACCGCAGCCTGCACGAGCACAAGTACCAGACCCTGAAATCTGCTTCCACCTTTGCGGACGGTATTCAGGTCAAGACCCCGGGCGAGCTGACCTATCAGCTATGCGAGCAGTATGTGGACGATATCGTTACCGTGACCGAGGACGAGACGGCGGCGGCCATTCTCTCCCTGATGGAGAACCAGAAGCTGGTGGCTGAGGGTGCAGGCGCTGTGCCGGTGGCAGCAGTACTGTTCCACAAGCTGCCGGTGGAGGGCAAAAAGGTGGCCTGCGTCATCTCCGGCGGCAACATTGATGTGAACATCCTGAACCGCGTCATCACCCGCGGTCTTGTGATGAGCGGCCGCAAGGCAAACCTGACCATCGCGCTGGAGGACAAGCCCGGCCAGCTGAAAAAGGTGGCCGAGGTGGTATCCCGCTGCGGCAGCAATGTGGTGTCGGTGCAGCATGACGGCTCCGACCCCAATATGCCCATCTCCAGCTGCTTCCTCAAGCTGACGCTGGAGACCCGCGATGCCGCCCAGATCGAGCAGATCCGCACCGAGCTGACCAAGGCCGGTTTCCAGCTGGTCACCGAGCGGGTGTAAACTTCATCGTTTGCAAGAGTGAAAGCCTTCCCCCGGACGGGGAAGGTGGATGCGAACGTAGTGAGCAGACGGATGAGGGCGCAGGCAAGCAGCAGCTTACGGGAAATTACCCCCTCGTCTGGCTCTATCCGAAGAAAAAAGCGAATTTGTTCTAAACTTGATGTAATATAAAGGAGAAAATATACTATGAAAGTCGTATCTACCGCCAACGCACCTGCCGCCATCGGCCCTTACAGTCAGGCACTGGATCTGGGCAACATGGTGTTTGTTTCCGGGCAGATCCCGGTAGACCCCGCCACCGGCACCATGGCCGATACCGTGGAGCAGCAGGCCGCCCAGAGCCTTGCTAACCTGAAGGCGATTCTGGCCGAGGCGGGGCTTTCCATGAACAACGTGGTCAAGACGGTGATCTTTCTGGCCGATATCAACGATTTTGCCGCAGTGAACGCAGAGTACGCCAAGGCCTTTGCCGAGCCGTTCCCCGCCCGCAGCTGCGTGCAGGAGGCAGCCATCCCCAAGGGCGCAAAGCTGGAGATCGAGTGCATCGCCGTGCGGGACTGAGCGAAAAATAAGACAAGAAAAGCGGGACACCGGAGCATCTGCGGATGCTTTGGTGTCCCGTTTTTGATAACGTTTAAAACTGGTGCATTTACTTCTGCACACCGGCCTCGCATTGCTCGATGAACTGCTTGGCCACCCGGGGGCTGCGGCCGCCGGCACGCAGGGCAAAGGCCTCGGCCTTGAGCAGCAGCTGCTCGGTGGGCATCTGGATGTTGTGCTGCTTTGCCAGCTCCTCCAGAATGGTCTCGAACCGTGCCTTCTCCGGCCGCTGGAAGGTGACCGTAAGGCCGAACCGGGCGGAAAGGCTCATCAACTCCTGCCGGGTGTCGGCTTCATGGATGTCGTCGCCGGTGCGGTCCGAGAGGGTTTCCTTGATGAGGTGGCGGCGGTTGGAGGTGGCGTACACCGCAATGTTCTGAGCGCGTCCGCCTACGCTGCCCTCCAAGATGGCCTTCAAGGCGGCAAAGTTGTCGTCGTTGGCGGTAAAGCTCAGATCGTCGATGAACAAAATGAACTTGAGCGGGTTTGCCGCCAGCTTGTCCATCAGGTCGGGGATCTGATACAGCTGGTTCTTTTTTACCTCTACCAGCCGCAGTCCCTCGGGCGCAAACTCGTTGGCAATGGCCTTTACCGCGCTGGATTTGCCGGTACCGGCGTCACCGTACAGCAGCACATTGTTGGCGGGCATCCCGGCTAGCAGTGCCTTTGTGTTGGCGATCACCTTTTCCCGCTCCTTCTCGTAGCCGGGCAGCTCGGAAAGGCGCTGCGGGTCGGGGTATTTTACCGGCACAAGCTGGCCGTTCTCCACCGTGAATACATGGTGCTTTGCAAACATACCGTAGCCCTTTTTGCCCACCTCGCTCATGCGCTGGGCGTAGGCGGCGGCAAGGTCGAGCTCACAGGTCTGCCACCGGGGCAGGAAAGCCAGTTCCGGCCGCTGCGCCTGCTCCGAGTAGGCGGTCTGGAACAGCTCGTCCAGCGTCAGCCCGCACAGCTGCTGCAAAAACTGCAGCTCGCTGTCCAAGGCGCTTTGCAGCAGCGCGTCCAGCTGCCCGGCAGCGGCCTGCCGCACGCAGATGGTCTCGGCCTCCAGCACAGCATTGCTCAGGTAGCTGCCCCAGTTGGTGGTGTACTCGAACAAAGCGGCCTCAAAGGCGGCTACGGCATCGCATACCGGGCCGTAGGAGGAGCAGCCCGCCTCCATGCGGTCGGTCAGGTCTAAAAGCTTTGCCACAACAGGGTCGTTCAGCAGGGCGCGGAACACAACAAGCCCATGCAGATGGGCATTCCATTCTCTTAATTTCATAGGTCGATCCCTTTTCCTCTCCAATAGCACATACCCTACAAAACGCAGGTACGCGGATATCAAAAGTATACAGCGGTTCGGGCGGGGATGCAAGGGGTGTTAAAAATGCTTCATCTTTGGGCTGATTCAGGTTACAAATTGTCGATTGACAAAAGCCCGGTTTATAGTATAATTTACATCAACAAATGCGCAGATGGGAAAAAGTACCACACGATCCCCACTGTTCAGAGAGCTGCCGTCTGGTGCAAGGCAGTCAGCGTTTCGTGCGGAAAATCATCCCGGAGCAGCCTGCCCAACGGGTGCAAACCCCTGTAAGCAGCGCCGGTTGCAGCCGTTACCGTGCAGGGCTTTGTTGGAAGCCCGTGAGAGGGTGTGCACAGCACGCCAACGAGAGTGGTACCGCAGAGAGCTTGATGTTACAAGGTCTTTGTCTCTTGAAGAAAGCAGGGGACAAGGGCTTTTTCTTTTTCAAAAGCTCTCCCTGAGGGAATGGATAAGAAGTGGAACAGGAATAGGAGCAACACCATGCAGTTGAATGGTTCTCAGATCTTTGTAGAGGTCCTGTGCGAGCAGGGAGTGGACACTCTTTTTGGCTACCCCGGCGGCGCTGTGCTGAACCTTTACGACGAGCTGTATAAGAATGCCGACCGCATCACCCATGTGCTTACCGCCCACGAGCAGGGCGCAGCCCATGCAGCGGACGGCTACGCCCGCGCCACCGGCCGCACCGGCGTGGTGCTGGCCACCAGCGGCCCGGGTGCCACCAATCTGGTCA
>ERZ857775.3614-NODE-3614-length-12371-cov-3.800585_pt1 | contig 12371 bp, 7 predicted proteins | sample MGYA00519698_ERZ857775 | MGnify/ENA primary metagenome ERZ857775 (study PRJEB31778, sample SAMEA3449363) | human gut metagenome | biome: human gut; feature: human-associated habitat; material: faeces | place: United Kingdom | collected 2010/2012 ...
ACCCGTATATCCGACTGAAGTCTTTCCAGAGAGAATCACCTCTCCTTCTTTATGGGTAGTCAAAGCATCCGTATCGTAGGTTGCCAGACGAATCACCGACATCGATTCGCCGCTCTGTTCATTAAAAATAGCCGTCAAAGGAGAGCTCAACCGATCCTCACGTACCACCCAACTATCAGAGGTGTGAAAAGAGGGTGCTTCCTGGGGCGAACGCAAATTACGCCGATACCAAAAACCCGGTAAATAGAACTGACAGTCTTTATGATGAAATCCGGTTTTCACCTGCTGGCCGTAATTGAAATAAACGTCTTCCAATGCGGTTAAAAAGACAGTGATCCGTTCTCCATTATCACATTTTTCTACTTTCTGGAAAATATTCACCGGCAGTTTCTCCGTTCCAGCCAACTCGTAATCAAAGTAATTACCAACCAACCTCTGCATCTTGAGTGCATGAACTTCTGCCGAATTCCCAGGAACCTTTAATGCCAACGTAGCCGATACAGACTCCGGAGTATAATTGACTGCCCCCAACATTGCTATACCCGACAACGCTACCGCACAACAAAAAAATCGTTTAATCATTGCATTCATGTTCATTTATCTTTTTATTGAATATATACTTTGAAATAAACTTAATAAAGATAAGCTTAATGAATACAAAGATAAAGGCAATGAAGGCTTACAAATAAAACAAAAATTCCAATATATAAAACTATATAGTCAAATTCGCTTTTAAAAGAATATTTAAAGGGGATCAAATAATTCCTTGGGTCTCTAACTCCCGCGCTGTAAGTTCCAATTCTTCATACCATGCTTTTCCGAACTTACGAATCAACGGTTCTTTCAAGAATTTATAAACAGGCAGATTTTCTTTTCTACCAAGCAATACCGCCGCCTTGCAAACATCCCAACGATGATAATTTACCGCTTTATAAGACCCATAATTTCCGACACGGATCGGGTATAAATGACATGAAACAGGTTTATAGAAATCAACCTTCCCGGCACGATAAGCTTTCTCTATTGCACAATAGCAGCAACCTTTCTCATCATAACAGGTAAATACACAATCTTTATTATTCACGATGGAAGTTACCAAGTCTCCCTCTTGATCCGTATATACCACCCCCTGCTCTTCAATCACCCTACGCGCTTCAGGTGACAATTCGTCCCAAATCGCAGGAAGTGCTTCTTCCAGTTTGGCTACTTCTTCCAATTCTACCGGCGCCCCGGCATCTCCTTCAATACAACATTCGCCTTTACAAGCATCCAGATTGCAAAGGAACTTCTCGCGAAACACATCAAAACTTACTACAACGTTGTCGATCTGAATCATAATCTTATTCGAAAAAAAGGGCGGATAGAAACCCGCCCTCATTATAATATAAGGATCGTTCTTACTTAATCAATACTTTGCCATTCATTTCGGCAGGGACTTCAAGGCCCATAATTTTCAAAATAGTAGGCGCTACATCGGCCAAGCGTCCATTTTCTACCTTAGCGTCCTTATTCTCTGTAACATAAACACAAGGAACAGGATTCAAAGAGTGGGCTGTATTCGGAGTGCCATCTTCATTCAATGCATGATCGGCATTACCATGATCGGCAATAATGATGGCTTCATAACCTTGTGCTTTAGCAGCTTCGACCGTTTCTTTGACACAAGCATCTACTGCCACCACTGCCTTTTCGATTGCCTCATAAATACCGGTATGCCCTACCATATCACCGTTTGCATAGTTCACAACGATGAAATCATACTTATTCTCATTAATGGCAGCTACCAATTTATCTTTTACTTCATAAGCACTCATTTCCGGCTTCAAATCATAGGTTGCCACCTTAGGCGAAGGAACCAGAATACGGTCTTCGTTTTCATAAGGAGTTTCACGACCACCATTGAAGAAGAAAGTTACATGAGCGTACTTTTCTGTTTCAGCGATATGAAGCTGTTTCAAACCTTTGGCTGCCAGATATTCGCCCAAAGTATTCATTACGTTCTCCTTATCAAACAATATATGAACTCCTTTGAAAGAAGCGTCATACGGAGTCATACAGTAGTATTGCAATCCGGGTATGGTATGCATTCCCGCTTCCGGCATATCCTGTTGGGTAAGAACCACGGTCAATTCTTTGGCACGATCGTTACGATAATTAAAGAAAATAACCACATCACCTTCTTTGATCGTACCATCTACATTGGCGTTTACAATCGGTTTGATAAATTCATCGGTAATCCCTTCATCATAAGACTCCTGCATAGCTTGGACCATATCCGACGCTTTTTTTCCCACACCGTTCACCAACAGATCATAAGCTTCTTTTACACGCTCCCAACGTTTATCACGGTCCATAGCATAGTAACGTCCGATGATAGAAGCTATCTTACCGGCAGACTTTGCACAATGCGCTTCCAGTTGTTCGATAAAACCTTTACCGCTCTTAGGATCCGTATCACGACCATCCATGAAACAGTGTACATACGTATTCTCAATACCGTATTCTTTGGATATATCGCAAAGTTTGAAAAGATGGTCCAATGAACTATGCACACCACCGTCTGAAGTCAGCCCCATGAAATGAATATTCTTCCCGTTTTCTTTAGCATAAGTGAAAGCAGAAACGATTTCGGGATTCTTCATGATACTGTTGTCACGGCAAGCCAGATTGATTTTCACCAAATCCTGGTAAACCACACGTCCGGCACCAATATTAAGATGACCGACTTCCGAGTTCCCCATTTGTCCATCCGGCAAACCAACATTCTCACCGCTTGCCTGTAACTGAGAATGAGGATATGTTTTTACTAAATAATCCCAATAAGGAGTAGGAGTATTGAAAATTACATCATCTTTCCCCTGGTCGCCTATTCCCCAACCATCAAGGATCATTAAAAGGGCTTTCTTACTCATAATATCTATAAATTAAATTGATTTTTATACTCATTCTTAATTTCGGGCGCAAAGTTACAAAAAAACAGCTGTTAACAGACTCTGTTTATCTATAAATTACCTAATATTCGATACTTTACGCAAAAAGAAAAAGGAAAATACAGGCAGTACAGAATAAAATCCGTACTTTTGCCTCGCTTAAAAAATAGATGAATATAAATATGGACGATTCAAACCCGCGAACGTGCAACAGTATTAACTAAAGCGAACAGAGCCATACAAGTGTCATGATGCCTCTGTTCGGATTAAAAAACAAACGAAAGGAGGCAATAAGATGAGAAAGTATCTTTATTGTGAGGCTGGCTTTGTGGAAAAATCACAATGGCTCCCCAATAGTTGGGTAAATGTAGTATGCCCCGATGCTAATGATTTTGAATTCCTGACCAAAGAACTACAAGTTCCCGAGTCTTTTCTAAATGACATCGCCGATACCGATGAACGTCCCCGTACAGACACTGAAGGCACTTGGCTATTGACAATCTTACGTATTCCCGTACAGAATAATCAAAACGGTATCCCATTCAGTACAGTACCTATCGGTATTATCACCAACAACGAAATCATCGTTTCCGTATGCTATCATAACACGGAATTACTTCCGGACTTCATAGAGCATACCCGTCGGAAAGGTATCGTTGTACGCAATAAACTGGATTTGATCTTGAGATTAATCTATTCCTCTGCCGTATGGTTTCTGAAATATCTGAAACAGATCAATGTAGATATCACTGCTGCAGAAAAAGAATTGGAAAAGAGTATTCGCAATGAAGACTTGCTCCGCCTGATGAAACTGCAAAAAACACTTGTATATTTCAATACATCCATCCGTGGTAATGAAGTGATGATCGGTAAATTGAAGAGCATTTTTCAGGACACAGACTATCTGGATCAGGAACTGGTAGAAGACGTTATCATTGAATTAAAACAGGCATTTAATACAGTCAACATTTACAGTGATATTCTTACAGGTACAATGGACGCTTTTGCTTCCATTATTTCCAACAATGTGAATGCCATCATGAAACGCATGACAAGCTTGTCTATTACGTTGATGATACCAACGTTGATAGCAAGTTTTTACGGTATGAATGTCGATATCCATATTGACGAAATCCCTCATGCTTTCGTCTGGATAGTACTGGCTTCTGCCATATTATCTGCACTGACATTCATTGTTTTCAGAAAAATAAAATGGTTCTGAATAACTTTCAGCACAAATACAAGCATCTTACCACACTATTACCTTAACTAAACGAAGCAAACGTTTCCACAGATAATAAAATCGTCCGGATGAAAAAGGCAATCAATTTCATCCGGACACTAAAAAATAGAAAAATAACGTCTAAGCGGTCTAAAATCATGTCTAAACATAAATAAGAAGTGCCTAACTATAACATATTGTCTTCTTACCCAATAAATTATAAAACACTTTTTAACCCCAAAATTTGCCACATTCAGTAATATTGTCTATTATTGCAAATAAAATTATATTAGCGTTAAAAACCCAAAGCAAACATTTATGGAAAAAAGACACTTAAGACTCATACCTATCGTCCTTTCCGCTTCATTATTTACATTTTCCTGTGTAGATAATGATTACGATCTGACCGATGACATTGATCTCACGATTCAAGTAGGAGGCAGTGAATTCGCTATTCCCGGAGGAGAAACAGAACCGATTCTGCTTAGTAAAATTCTGGACATAGAGGAAGATGGCGTTGTCAAGACAGATGAATACGGCAATTATTACTTATGGCAAGAAGGCTCAGAAACGACTACCGATATTTCAGTAGATGATTTTGAGATAAACAGTCCCGACATCAATCCAATAAATCAAGTGTTGAATTTCAACCTTCCATCTATAGGCGGTGTTCAGGAAAATCTTCCTCCTATCACTTTGGATGAAATGACTACAAATTTCAAACTTGACGGAACAGAACTTCCCAAAGAAATCAAATCTCTGTCTCTTATCAGTATGGACATGGAAGCCGTCGTTCATTTTTCATTTGAACCAGCTATTGCTGAAAACTTATACTTAGAAGTCATTAACCTGCAATTCCCGGAGTTCATACAATCATCTCGATTAACTCATGGACTTTTACAACTTGAAAATGAAAAAGCCAACAGGATAGATGGACTGTCTGTCATAGTACCTATTGATGGAATAGATTGCAGGCAAGATGGCGTCAGATTCGAAGGAAGCAATATCCTTATTGAGGGAAATATTTCTTTGACAGGTGAGGTAACTATTAATACCGGAGAAATCCTTGTAGGTGAGGGGCCTGCTTCCGTTACATTGAAAGTTGATATCACCCTGCAAGATAAACAGACTAAAAAACAAATCATCAAAATAAAAAGTATAGTAGGTAAAGTGGAACCGGATATCGACATCACTATTGACCCGGTAACTATATCCGGATTGCCCGATTTCTTGGATGACGAAAGAGTTACCCTGTCGGTAGAAAAGCCCATGATATTCTTCACAGCCAATAATAATACACCTGTAGCAGCCCAAGTAAAAGGTGAAATCACTTCTTATATCACTAAAGATAATCAAAAGGAACAACTTGGAGATCCTGTGAATCATCCTGTTAAATTCGATTTTACAATAAATAAGGAAACAGAAGAAAAGTTCTGTCTTTTGCCACCGGATGTACCGACAGATATTGAAGGAGTTACTACTTTTGTCGAAGTGGAAAATTTACCTACCTTGATTTCAAGAATACCGGATTTATTTGAATTCGAAGTAACCGCTGAAGCAATCCAGGCCGAAACGGAAATCCAACTAAACCATACTTATGGCATTACCACCGATTATGATGTCAATGTACCTTTTGTTTTCGGTAAAGACGTTACTCAAATTGTTTATAAAGACAGCGTAGACGGATGGTATGAAGACCTAAAAGACTATGAAATAAAACAAGTAAACGCAACAGCCACAGCTGTTAATAAAATACCGTTAGGATTGAACTTTACAGCGAAAGCACTGACTGTAGATGCTCAAGGTAATCCGGAAGAATTAAAAGGCGTAACAGTCACTGTAAAAGTTGACGGAGAGAAGGACGGTATCATCAAAGCCGGTAAAAACAATGTAGCCGCCGAAAGCGCATTAGTCATCGAAATAAAAGAAACAACCGCCGGTGCAGTTAAGAAATTAGACGGATTGGCTTTCGAGATCGTTGCAGCCTCAGGAACAGACGCCCAAGGACAACAACTAAACGAAAATCAAACGTTACAGTTAAAAAATGTCCGATTGAAAGTACCTGGCGGTGCAATTGTTGATTTGAATTAATTTGAAGATGTATAAAAACGATAAAACAATGAAACACTATAAATTAAAAGCCATACTGGCCTCATTCTTCATTCTTTATACCACAGGTGTAGGAGCACAGAATCTCAATTCAAGCTACTTCATGGAAGGTATGACTTATCGCCATCAGCTCAATCCGGCATTCATGGGTGAAAGCAACTATATAAACATGCCGCTTTTCGTATTGGGTAATTTTAATGTCGGCGTCCAAGGAAATATCGGCGTTAACGATTTCCTTTATAAATACAATCAGAATGGATATAAGCTGACTACATTTATGAATCCAAGCGTCAGCAATAGTGAGTTCTTAAGCAACCTACACACCAACAATCATCTAAGCATGAATTTGAGCATGCCGATCATTGCATTCGGCTTCCGGGGCTTTGGTGGTTTTAATACATTTGAAATAGGATTCCGTTCCAATACTTCTATCAATCTGCCTTATGGACTCTTTGATTTCATGAAGACAGGAATGAGCAATGAAGCCGGTAGTCACTACACTGTAGAAGATCTGACCGTACGCTCTAATAACTATGCAGAGGTAGCCTTAGGGCATTCTCACGAAATCATCAAAGACCGCTTAACGATCGGTGCTAAAGTCAAATTTTTGGTAGGAGGCGCCAATGCAGAAGCCAAAATTAAAAAGATGGATATCACCATGGGACAAGATGAATGGCTCATCGATGCAGAGGGACAATTAGAAGGATCACTAAAGGGTGGTTATTTTGAAAGCAAAGAGCCGGACGAAAATGGCAAGCCCGGTGAAATTGACGGTTTCGATATTGATGGTCCCGGCATAGGCGGTTTTGGTGTCGGATTCGATCTGGGTGCTGTATACAAAATGGATGACTTTGTAGAAGGATTGACGCTATCTGCAGCTTTGCTGGATTTGGGTTTCATCAAATGGAATAACGGATTAAAGGCTAAAATGATACATCGTTACACTTTTAAAGGATTTGAAAACCCGATTGCCGTAAAACCGGACGAAGGCCAGCCAGGTGATATCGACGACGAATTAGATAACTTGGGAGACCAATTCGAAGAATTCATCAAATTCCGCGATGAAGGTACAGTTAGCAGCCGTACTACTAAATTGGCAACAACAATGAATATCGGAGCAGAATACGTTCTTCCTTATTATAAAAACTTGAAATTCGGTTTGCTTTCATCCACTCACTTTAACAAACCGTTCACATGGTCGGAAGCACGCCTTTCTGCCAATGTTGCTCCGGTAAGATGGTTTGAAGCTTCCGTCAACTATGCAATAAGCAGCTTTGGTTCATCGTTAGGATGGGTATTGAATTTCCATCCGAACGGATTCAACTTCTTCATCGGAACAGACCATATGATTACCAAAGTTACACCGCAATATGTACCTGTAGGCAATGCTAATGCAAATGTAAGTTTGGGATTCAATATTACTTGGGGAAAGAAGAAGGCCAAAAAAGTTGTAAAGACTACTACAACTACAATATCAGAATTCTAAAGACAACTGACCATCTCCTAAGAGATTAAAAGTCATTCGATGATAAGGAGAGACACCGTGTTCTGCGATAGCAGCACGGTGTTTTTTCGTAGGATATCCTTTATTATGATCCCAATCATAGTAAGGAAACTCTTGGTGCAACCGGTTCATGTAATCATCACGATAGGTCTTGGCTAAAATGGATGCTGCTGCAATAGAAAGATATTTTCCATCCCCTTTTACCACCGTCGTATGAGGGATTTCCAGATATTTCTTGAAACGATTCCCATCAATCAGCAAATGTTCAGGACGTACCTTCAACTGATCTATCGCCCGATGCATGGCAAGAAAAGAAGCATTAAGAATATTTATCTCATCAACTTCTTCGGGAGAAACAACTCCTACCGCCCAAGCAACAGCCTCTTTCTCTATCACCTCACGCAATGTATAACGTTGCTTTTCGGTGAGTTGCTTAGAATCATTCAACAGTTCATTCCTAAAGTCTTGTGGAAGAATAACAGCAGCAGCATAGACAGAACCGGCCAAACACCCCCGACCAGCCTCATCACAACCGGCTTCTATTGTATCTCCATTCAAATACGGTAATAACATAATCGTTTTATTATAACTTAAAAACCGTACAAAGATAAGAGAATAAAAAAAGGATGCCGAGAAAAAGCATCCTTTTATATTGAACATAGTTCTAAAATTATATTTTTTGGAAAGTAGACTTGTCATAGTATTCATAGTCGGAATCTTTCTCTGATGACTCCAATATCAATTCAGAATCAGTCAGTTTCAGAACTGTGTAAACTTCATTATCTTCAGAATCATCATCATAGGCATAAATTATAGTCAACTTATCACCTTCCAATTTCCATTTTCCGGTATCACCATCAGCAACTACCGTACCATCTTCATTGAATGTAACTGTAAAATCCCCTTCTTCATTCCATTCATCATTATACTCTGGATTATTTGCATACTTTTCATATCCTTCCGACCAAGTGCATTGCCATTTACCTACCAAAGTATCTCTTCCTCCTATCTCATCATCATCGCCACAAGAAATAAGACTTACACTCATAATAGCAAACAACATAAAAGATAAAAACTTCAAGTTTTTCATATATAACAACTATTTTTCGCTTATGGCTCTCACTTTCAGCATTCATTAATAAAACATAGCACAAGAGCCTTTAAAGAGAATATTTCTCTCTAACATGCCATTAAATAAATTATAATTCACAAAGATAAAGCTATTATAAACAACCAAAAAATACAAAAATAGCTAAACAAGAATATTTTGCAAAATAATGTGATTATTCAACATAAAAAAGTGATTATCTTGCAAAAAAAATCAGTGACCGATTATTATCAGATGAAACGATATAATAAAATAGTGGCGACTAAATGTATTTTCATTCAGCCGCCACTACCCTATATTTTTTAATTTTAGAATATGCTCCAAGCAACTGTTAAGCCTGCCATTACAATGGCTACCATACTCATAAGCTTGATTAAAATATTCAGACTCGGTCCGGAAGTATCTTTAAATGGATCACCCACCGTATCCCCCACGACAGTTGCCTTATGAACCTCACTCCCTTTACCGCCAAAGTTACCTTCTTCCACATACTTTTTGGCATTGTCCCAAGCTCCTCCGGCATTAGCCATGAAGATAGCCAACACAAAACCACTGCTCAAACCACCAATCAACAACCCAACGACTCCGGTTACCCCAAAGACAACTCCGGTCAGAATAGGGGCTATAATTGCAATAAGTGACGGAATAACCATTTCCCGTTGAGCACCTTTGGTAGAGATAGCTACGCAACGTTCATAATCCGGTTCTGCTTCTCCGGTCAAAATTCCTTTTATTTCACGAAATTGACGGCGAACCTCATCAACCATATGCCCGGCAGCTCGTCCAACGGCATTCATTGTTAATCCACAGAAGAGAAAAGCCATCATAGAACCAATAAAAATGCCGGAAAGTACCTTAGGATTCATCAAGGTAACATCGTAATAGTTCATGAAATCGACAAAAGTAGCATTAGCTGTTGCAATAATATCACCATTTGGCATCGTTAATTCTATGGTACCGAGACGGGTTAATCCGATGCGTATCTCTTCTATATAAGAAGCAAGCAAAGCAAGTCCGGTCAAAGCAGCAGATCCGATAGCAAAGCCCTTGCCGGTAGCTGCGGTCGTATTACCCAACGAATCAAGGGCGTCCGTCCGTTTACGGACTTCCTCACCGAGAGCAGACATCTCGGCATTACCACCCGCATTATCTGCAATAGGACCATAAGCGTCGGTAGCGAGGGTGATTCCTAAAGTGGAAAGCATGCCGACAGCTGCTATACCGATCCCATAAAGCCCCATGCCGACATTGTCGAAATCAAAACCGGAAGCAAACAGGAAAGAAGCAATAATACCTACCACCACTGCCAAAACCGGAATAGCCGTGGAAAGCATACCTAAACCAATGCCGGAAATAATAACGGTAGCAGGCCCTGTCTTACCGCTTTCACTCAATTTCTGTGTCGGACGATAGGATTGTGATGTGTAATATTCGGTAGAACGCCCGATAACAATACCGACGATCAATCCCACCACTACAGCACAGGAAATCCACATCCAGTTATCGAGTTGCAACAACCAGAGAATAAAGAAAGTGGCCACAACGATTAAAACAGAACTGAGATTTGTTCCGAAAGCAAGAGAATTCAAGAGGTCTTTCATTTTGGCATCTTCCTTCGTGCGGACAGAAAAGATACCGATAATGGAAAGTAAAATCCCTACAGCCGCAATCAACATAGGCGCAATAACTGCTTTGAACTGCATGACTGTATCTCCTGTATGCATAAAAGCGGCGGCTCCCAAAGCAGCAGTAGCCAAAATGGATCCGCAATAGGATTCATAAAGATCGGCACCCATGCCGGCTACATCACCCACATTATCACCTACATTATCAGCAATTGTAGCCGGATTACGCGGGTCGTCCTCAGGAATACCAGCCTCGACTTTACCTACCAGATCAGCCCCCACATCGGCTGCTTTGGTGTAAATACCGCCACCCACACGGGCAAACAATGCCTGAGTAGAAGCACCCATACCAAAAGTAAGCATAGTGGTAGTAATAATGCATAGTTTATGAGTAGGAGTCAATACATCCGCAGGAATGGCCCAATTCAACAGCAGATACCAGAAAGATATATCAAGAAGGCCGAGACCTACCACCACCAATCCCATCACTGCCCCGCTACGAAATGCAATCCGCAACCCGGCATTCAAAGATTTACGAGCCGCATTTGCCGTACGGGCAGAGGCATAAGTAGCTGTCTTCATCCCCAAGAATCCCGACAATCCGGAGAAAAAACCTCCTGTAAGAAAAGCAATAGGTACCCACGCATTCTGTACTTGAAAGCCATAGGCCATAATTGAAAACAATATTACCAAACCGAAGAACACCCACCCCACAATCTTATACTGTTGTTTCAGATAAGACATGGCACCTTTGCGCACAGCAGCAGCAATCTTAATCATCTGAGGAGTACCCTCACTCTCTTTCATCATTTCATGGTGGAAATACCAGGCAAAGCAAAGTGCCAGAACGGAAGCGGCCGGAACCAGCCAGAAAAGTAATTGGTCCATAGCATGATTCGTATTAAAAGGTTGAACGAAAGCCTAAAAGTATTGATTTGAAACGAAATAAGCAAATAGGCAGCCCTTTTTCTTGTTTTTTTGTATTTAATGAAAAAAATAGAGCATGAAATAGATAAATATTACAAGTTTTATAATACCTTTGTAACGGATTAACAAGCTAAATACAAAGGGATTATGAAACTTATCAGCTCTAAGCTTACATGCAAAATGATGGTTTGTACATTATGCAGCATTATGATGGCATTCCTATTCATGGGATGCGAACGCGACGTCTACAATCCCAATAATGGGAAAGACGATGAAAAGACTCCCAACTCTTTTGATTTTTCCACAACATCTTCCATCCAAGTCAATGTAAAGTACGATGTCCCCGAAGGTTATAAAGTACTTTTTGAAATCTATCTTGAAAACCCGTTCACCATCGACAAAAACGGTCAGATAATGAAACGCACAGACTTGAAACCGGTCATCAGACGCATGACGGACGGCAACGGTGCATATAACGGCAAGGAAATCATCAGTTCGGATTATGGAGACGAAGCATATATCTATACTTCCTATATAGGTGTGCCCAACATCTTCAAGACAGTTATTGCAGAAAATGCCATCACTGCCTATATAAAATGGGATACAGCCGATGACAGTCCGCAAACACGGGCAGGTTGGCAGGCACCCAAAGGATACCATACATTGGGAACATGGAGCAGAAGAGGATATCCTAATTATTTAGATAAAAACAATAATATTACAATTCCCGGTGATGTATTGACAATTATCAACAAGACCTTGACAGAAGGAGGCACATGCCCGGAACAATACCGGCAAAGTATAGATTTCGAAATCAATGACCCGCAAGGACGTGATGCAGAAGTGTATGTCCGGATGATTGGAGGGGGCAGCGGTGCAGCAAGTGCCTTCGGTTATTATTGCTACAAGACAGGTGCATCTTTAAGTGAAATCAAAAAAGCTCCCA
>ERZ857775.3630-NODE-3630-length-12327-cov-3.462353_pt1 | contig 12327 bp, 8 predicted proteins | sample MGYA00519698_ERZ857775 | MGnify/ENA primary metagenome ERZ857775 (study PRJEB31778, sample SAMEA3449363) | human gut metagenome | biome: human gut; feature: human-associated habitat; material: faeces | place: United Kingdom | collected 2010/2012 ...
ACCTCCCTGCGCCTGCAGGGAGGTTTTTTGTTGATTTCCACCGCCTTGCAATATTGCCGCAATCGATTCCGGTTCCACAAGGCAAACATGCCTTTTCGTGATGAAACACTGCCCGTTCATTGAATTTATTTTCAGATGATCCGCTTTCCGCCTATTTTTGTTAGGTCACTTTAAACTATTGCATACCATTTTAAACTATTGCATACCATGGGAATTGTATCAACCACGAAAGGGGGGGGGAAATACTCCGCCCCGATGATCGAGACGATTGAGGTCGCCGCGGAAAAAGGATTTGCCACGTCCGGAGACGTCCCTTCCTCCGACGGAATCAGCCCCCTGAGCTGCTACGACGATTTTTATTTGGGCGAAAACGAATAAAAAACCGGCAGCCATGAAAAAACAAGTCTCTCTTTTAACGCTGACCGCAGCGCTTCTCCTCGGCGCGTGCAGCACCTACGAGGAAGTTCCCGCAACATCCGGCGACGGAGCAACTGCCGTCGGTTTTCTCGCCGATATCGCTCCCCGCGAACAAAGCCGCGCCGACATCAACGTCGATTTCGGCACCGGTCTTACCGGTACATGGAACGGCGAAGACAACCTCGGCGTTCTCGCCAACGACTTCACGAAGCTCCTGCAATTTACGTACGCCCCAGACAGCAAGGCTTTTACAGGCTCGCTCTCCGGCTCCACAGGCACTTGGGCGTACCGCGCCTTCTACCCTCACAACGGAAACGCAGCTGTTTCCGGCACGACCGTAACGGTTCCTTTCAGCGCCCTGCGCACCCAGAACGGAAACAAATACAACAGCGAATTCGACATCATGGCCGCCGACGCCATCACCCACAACAACGCCAAGCCGGGCAAAACGCCGGAAGGGAATGCCGTAAAGTTCAATCTTCACCGCATCACCTCGATCCTCGCGCTCAAACTGCAAGGCGGCGCTGCGTCGGAGAAAATAGCCTCCGTCATGCTGACGTCGGAAAAACCGATCGCCTCCGAGCAGCTGACCTTCACCGTTCCCTCGGACCCGAACGCCGCATACGATCCTTCGGCGATCAACCCGACGCTGGTCGCCGAAGGCACCTCCGCAACGGGCTCTCCCATCTCGATCGACTCGGAGCACATCACCGTCACCTACGCCGACGGCACGGCTCCTTCGGCCGATTACAGCGAGACCTTTTTCAACGTGCTCCCTGATGACAGCTACGGCGCTCTGACCTTCTCGGCCTGCACCGACAAAGGCAACGCCGCAAGCTTCACGATCACCCGATCGACACCCGTCGTCGCCAACTGGGTCTACACGGTGGAGCAGACCGCATCATTCACCAAAGCCGCAGCCCCGACCGTCGAGTGGATCGGCCACGAAGACCTTACGACACCCGTCGAGCTGGCCGAAAGCGGCAACAGCGCCGATATCCGGGTCAGCGCACCGGGCGGCATCAAGTCGATGCAGGTGGATATCACTTCCGCCCCCTTGGCAACACTGCTTCCTGCATTCGGTCTTGCAGAATCCATGGATTTAACAAGTCCTGCCACGGAAGAGATGGCAAGCATGCTTGCCCAACTCGGCTTTCCGACTCCGGCACAACTGCTCAACCAGCAGCATGTGTATCTCCAGATCGGCGGTCTGATAGACATGCTCGCCCAGGTCTGCGCCGAGGTGACCGAAACGACGAACTCCGATTTCAAGTTCACCGTCACGGACAATGCCGGACAAAAAACAGTCATCACGCTGAAATACGTAAAAACAGTCGTCCCCGCCATTACTTACAACAACGACGCAGACCTTTGGGCCAATACAGCATCGTTTACGCTTTCAAATATTCCGGCCGATGCGACATCCGTTTCCGTGCAATACAGAATCAAAGGTCAGACCACATGGAACGACGCTAATGTTACAGCCAATGAAGACGGGTCCCGCACGGCCAAAATCAGCCCGACATGGACAGAGGGAACAAATGACGCAGGCCTTACCATATATACTGTCAATCCGGAAACCGGGATATTCGCAAAAAAGACATACGAATATCAGTTGAACATCGATGGTTCCATTATAAAATCGGGAGAATTTACTCCGGCGAATAACTCCGGCGATACGATCGAGAACGGCGATATGGAAGGCTGGAGCACCAAAGCAGCCCCGGACAATGCCTCGAAAACGATTCCCTACCCAAACGTATCGGGGAATACGTTCTGGGCAAGCGGCAATAATATGTATATGGCATCCGCAACGGGCGGAAAAGCGGCAAAACTATGTTTGCAAAATACAACCAAAGCAGGCAGAGGTGGTAACTCATGTGCCGAAATGTCTGCTCAGAAGATTTTAGGCGTATTCGCTGCAGGCAATTTATTCACAGGTGATTTTACGATGAAAGGCTCTGTAGGATATGCCCAATTCGGTCAAAAATACACATATTCAGCCCGCCCCGTTGCACTGAAATTGAAATACGCAGCAACAATAAACCCGATCGATAAAGTAGCAAACGACGCTCCGGCATCCAAAGGCGATATAGACAAAGCCCGCATTTTTGTTTGCATCATAGATTGGAATGCACGCCATAGCGTCCAATCCGGCACCTCAATAAATGCTAAGACATTTTGGGATCCTGCAACCAAATACAGCCAACCTGAAGGAGACATAATCGGATACGGGTCTTATTTTATCACGACAAGTACCGACGATACCATGCAGGAGCTAACTATCCCGATCAATTATTACAAAAAAACGGATATAGCTCCTAACCCCGAAGAGAAATATACCATGATCATATCATGCGCTACCAGCTACTTGGGCGACTATCTGACAGGTTCGTATACCAACAAACTCTGGGTAGACGATTTCGAGTGGGTATACTAATCCCCCGATAACAAACCCGAAGGCCCCGCGGCCTTCACCCCCGACCTCCCTGCGATTGCAGGGAGGTTCTTTTATTAGGCACCGCCCGCACCGCGAAAGAAGGGCGCGCAAGCCATTTCCCGGCTGCGGAAAGACATCCGAAGAGAGGAGAATCCGGTCCGTCGGAGTGCGGCGCGTCGAGTGTTCGTGATGAAAAATGCGCTGTTCGTTGAATTTATTTTACAAATCCGCGGCACATGCCTATTTTTGCATATTGTCAACAAAAGACTGCATCCATGCGAACAAAAACCCGGACATCCCGCTCCAAACAGACGCTTCGGGACGTTTCGTATAAAGGCGCCCCGACCGGGACAGTCAAAGCGGCACATGCAGCTGACGCTCCGGCAGCGCCGTCCGCAAACGGCACGACCGACAACACTCACCATTGAACGGCCGGAATACCATGAAAAGACAACTCATATACTTAATGGCATCGGCGGCCCTGCTGGCGGCCGGATGCTCCACGGAAAACAAGGCCGAAGGCACGGAATACGGCACGCTGAAGGTCAGCTGCACCGCCGACGGTTCGATCGTCGCCGCATCGGACGACACTTCCCGGATGCCGGCTGCGCCCTCCGTCCCCCAAGCCGGCGATTTCACGCTTACGGTCACCGGAGAATCGGGGACGCAGCAGTGGGATACGCTCACGGAATTCGAGCAGAGCGACGCCGTGTTCCGAATGGGAACCTACGCCGTCTCCGTCGCACACGGCGACCCCGATGCGGAGGGAATCGACAAACCCTATTATGCCGCGGAGAAGAGCGTCGAGGTGCTGCCCCGCCGCGCTGCAACGGTGGAGATGACCGCTACGATCGCCAACTCGCAGACGGTGGTCCGCGCCACGGAACAGTTCCTCAATTATTTCCACGACGCGCAGTTTACCGTAACGACGGCATCGGGCAACCAGTTCGACTTCACGCCCGGCAGCACGCCCGCCGACGAGCCGGTATTCGTCAAAAGCGCCACGACGCTCAAGGTAACCGGCACGGCACGCCGCCAGAGCCAGACCGGAACCGACGAGGGGCCTAAGGTCACCTTCTCCGAGCAAACGCTCGAAGCCACTTCGCCGCGCACCTGCCACATTTTCACCTTCGACGCCAAGGATGCGGGCAGCGTCACGCTGACCGTCACGCTCAGCGACGACTACACCGAAACCCGGCAGATTGACTGCGAAGTCAACGAGGGGGCCATAGACGATACCAAATAAGGAATAAAAAACAGCAAAAGATATGAAGACATTTACCAGACTTTTTACGATGTTGGCGGTTGCAGCGTTCGTTGCGGCAGGCTGTGTGAACGAAGAGCCTCCCTACAAGGAGGAACCCAAACCGACGCCGGGCGACGCGACGGGCTTCCTGTCGGTAAGCGGCCTTTCGATGCGGGTGGTCTATGACGAGACGGACGTTCGTCCCGACGACACTTCGGACCAAACGCAAAGCCCGCAGGCCGTATCCGGCACCCGCGCCGAACAACCCGACGTGGACGGTTTCATCGTAGAAATTCTCGACGCCGACGACGCGCAGGTACTAAAAAAAACCTATGCCGAACTCAAACAGCAGCTCGCCGAGCCGATGAAACTTCCGGTGGGCGCCTACCGCATGGAGGTGCGCTCGGAGGAGAGCACTCCGGACGTAGCGTGGGAGCACCCGGTCTACGGCGCGACAAGCAGCTTCACGATTTCAAAGGCGCAGACGACCCAGCTCGAAGAGGTGGTCTGCACATTGCAGAATATCAAGGTCACGGTGGATTATTCGTCCGAACTGGCCGGCATGCTGGCCGACACCAGCAAGGCGACCATATCGCTGGGCCAGACCAGTCAGGAGTTTCTCAAAACCGAAACGCGCGCGGCCTACTTCAAATCGCTGGACATCGAGAATACGCTGGATTTCAACTTCGACGGCGTTTTCGCCGACACCGACATCCCCGCGCAGTTCAGCAAGCAGATCACGGGAGTAAAGGCCGGCCAGTGGCGTAAGATTTCGGTCGTAATCAACTACGCCGACAAAGGAACGCTTCTGTTTCAGGTAACGGTGGACAACAACATCATTCAGGACAACTCTTTCGTCGTAGACGGCACCGACAACCTGCTGGAAGAGCTTCTCGAAGACCCCAGCGCACCGGCTCTCGCATGGCCCGGACATGACATGTCCAAGCCCTTCACGCTGACGGACGCCATGTTCGACGACAACGGCAACTGCATCGAACCGTTCGTCTTCGACCTCGCATCGCCCAACGGCATCGAGTCGCTGCGCGTCAATATCGCTTCGACCAGCAGTCAGTTCATGGCTTCGATGGCGGCGATCCAGCTTCCCGAAACGTTCGACCTCTGCGCGCTCGACGCATCGTCGCCGGCAGGCATCATACTCAAAGGATTCGGCTACCCTGTAGGCGGCGAACTCAAGGGCCAGCAGGCCAAGAGCTTCAACATCGCAGGGCAGATCAAGGCGCTCTACGAATTCGACGGCACGCACACCTTCTCGTTCGACATGACCGACGCCAAAGGCGTCTCGACCGCCGCCGCGCTGACGCTCGTCGTGGACAAAAGCGCGGGTCAGGAGGGTCCTGCAATCGTCTGGAGAGGCTATGATATCGACCAGCAGTACGAAGTGCAGAAAGACATGGTCATCGACATCGACGTGACTGCAACTGCAGGCATCAAGTCGTTCTGGGTTACGATCGACTCCGAGGCACTGAAAGATCTGCTTCCGGTCATCAACATGCCGGAGAAGTTCGACATCTGCGACGTTCCGGCCGATCTGGCCGCGATTCTCCACGACGAATTCGGATTCCCGATCAACGAACAGGTGAAGAACCAGACCGCCGTAATGTTCTCGATCACCAAATTCGTCGAGATACTGCTGGAGATTCCGGGCGAGCATAACTTCGTCCTCGACGTGACGGACAACAACAACGTATTGACGCACAAGACCGTCAAACTCATCGTTAAAGCCGCCGAATAATGAAAAGACACATCACATATATCGCCATGCTGCTCACGGCACTTACCGGCGCGTCATGCTCGCAGGACGAAACTCCTGCCGGCGACGGGCGCACGGGCGTGATGGCGATGACGATTTCGACCTCGCGGGCGGAAGACAACGGCGAATACGATCCGCTGCAATACCAGAAAGTGTATATCTATAACAGCGAGGGCGGGCTGCTCCGCAAATACGCCGCGAAAGACGACATTCCCGAACGGCTGGAGCTGCTCTCCGGCACTTACCGCGTAGCGGTCGAGGCGGGCGAACAGGTCCCCGCGGATTTCTCGAAACGCTTCTACAAAGGCGAGGAGACATTCACCGTCAAACCCGGCGAAACGACCCATGCGGAGGTAGTTTGCAAGATCGCGAACACCGTCGTCGAAGTCAAATTCGACGCTTCGATCGTCGAGAATCTCGATCCGGGCTACTTCGTATGGATAGCCGGTACGGACAAATTCGACGAGGCGGAAGCCGAGTCGGGTGCGGTTCCTGCGCTCAAATTCACGGACGAAGGCACGGGCTATTACACCCTGCCCGCAGGTACGACTTCGCTGGCATGGATGTTCCGCGGCACGCATACGTCGGGCAAGCAGGTCGAGATGGAAAACACGCTGACCGAGGTCAAGGCCGGCGGCAAATACGTCTTCACCTTCCGCTACTCCCCCGACCTGCCGGGTTATATCGACGCCCTGCTGATCCGCGTCGATACCGAGACGGAAGACAAGGACGACGAGATTATTTTCAGTCCCGATCCGGCCCTTCTCACCGAGGGATTCGACAACGACGAGGTGCAGAAATACACGTCCGGCGAGAAGAAATACCGGATCATGGCTTTCGCAGAGCTGAAAAAATTCACGGTCTCGGTCGGCGACGACAGCTACGACTTGCTCACCGGCACGCACGAAGGCATTTCATTCACGCCTACCGATAAATACAACACCGAACTGACGTTGTCCGACGCCTTCTTCGCAGGACTAGCGGGCGGCGACCACGCCGTGACGATCCATGTGGAAGACGCCAACGGCGGCAGCAACGAGATTTCGACGACCTACCGTCTGCAGGGACTGGTTCCGGTTACGGAAAAAAGCTACGACCTCTGGGCCAATACCGTAACGCTGCAGGTCGTGGATTTCACCCGGTCGGCAAACGTAACGTTCGGTCTGTGCGGCAGCGACGGCCAATGGAAATACCTGACCGGCACGTCGCAGGGCGACGATTTCATCTCGGCGACCTATGCGCCCGAATGGGAAAATAAGACCGAAGCCGACTGGAGTACGCCCAATACGGTGCTGCCCTATTCGCGAATCAAAGACGGGACCGGCATTTCCGCAGGAAACACTTATGACTATAAAGCCACCATTAACGGCGCAGAGCATACCGGGCAATTCACGACCCAAGCAGGCAATGCCATGACTGACGGCAGTCTCGAAACGTGGAGAAGCGACAAGCAGTTTCCGGGAAGCGGCACCAAATACACGTTCTGGGGAAGCGGTTATAACTCGTTCGCCAAAGACCTGTGCACCCGCGACGATACCATGCCCGGCAGAGTCGGAAGCTATTGCGCCAAACTGACCGCAACCTATAACACGCTGGCCAAGGTTCCTGCTCCGGGTAATCTATTTACGGGAGACTTCGGCATTTCGCTTGTCCCAATGGGTGGCAATGTCTCTTTCGGCAAAAATTTCACCTACAACGCAAGGCCGAAAGCAATCAAATTCAAATACCACGCAACAATCGGACTTGTGGACTACAACCTCCACGAAGGGAAGATTCCCGTCGGCGAAATGGACAAAGCGCGGGTATTCGTATGTATCGTGGACTGGTCGGCCCAGCAAAAGGTATTTGCCGGCACAAAAGCCCCGACAGGCACATGGGATCCGGAGACACAGACCGAAGCAGCCAACGGTCCCATTATCGGCTATGCATCGAAATTCATCGACGAGACAACCCCCGGCGATGAAATGGTAGAAATCACGATGCCGATAAATTATTACCAGAACACGGCCGTTGCTCCGCAGGGCAAATTCAATATCGCCGTATCCTGCGCAACGAGTGCGTACGGCGACTTTATGGACGCCTGCACGACGAATGTGATGTATATCGACGATTTTGAATGGGTATATTAACGACTAAACGCACGACAATGCGCAAAATAACCATCAGCACGCTCCTGACCCTGCTGTATCTCGCAGGTACGGCTCAGGCGCTGCGTGCGCAGCAGACAACGGAGGACGCGTCCCTCCCGGCCGACAGCGTCGGACAGGAACGCGCGCTCACAATCAATGAAATGCGCCAACAGCGCGGTCTGACCGATACGCACAACCTCTTCGTCCCGCGCGGACAGTGGATATTCGGAGGAACGGCTTCCTACTCGACCCATTCGAACGAAACCTACCGGTTTCTGGTCGTCGAAGGCATCGAATCGAAGGGCTACACCTTCAAGGTCAGCCCGATGATCGCCTACGCATTGCGCGACAACATGGCCATCGGAGGACGCTTCATCTACTCGCGCTCGCTGCTCAAGCTCGACAAGGCCGACCTCAACCTCGGCGGCGAGGATTCGGACCTCAATTTCGAGGTGAACGACTACTATTCGCTGCGCCACAGCTACTCGGTGGCGGTAATCTGGCGGCAGTACATTCCGCTGGGACGCAACAAACGCTTCGCGCTCTTCAACGAAATGCAGCTGTCCGGAGGCGGCACGCAGGCGCGCTTCGCCAAGGATTCCCCGGTGAAGGGCACCTACGAAACCGGCTACACCTTCTCGCTCGGCGTTTCGCCCGGCATCGTGGCCTTCGCGACGAACAACATGGCCGTCGAAGTAAACGTCGGCGTAATGGGTATCACCTATACGCACACCAAGCAGGTACACAATCAGGTTACGGTCGGCAAGCGCGACGCCAGCATGATGAACTTCAAGGTCAACATCTTCTCGATCGGACTCGGTATGGCATTCTATCTCTAAAATCGGCAAGCACATGAAACGAATCATATTTTCCATCTTCTCGGTATTCATTACGCTCGGCGCCGCTGCGGAGACAGAACAAGCCCGTCCCGCAGTGCAGCAGTCCGAAACCGCTGCCGCCGCTGAAACGCCTTCGGTCACGGCCGAATCCGCCGCAGCCCCTGCGGCGCAGACAGCAGCGCCCGCCGCGGAACAGACATCCGGAAATCAGCTGACCGCAGACGCCTTTGCGACGCCCGCACCGTCGCCCATCGCCGCCGACAGGCAGAAACGGCCCAAGGAACAGCGCTTCCTGCCGACGCGCAAACGCATCGACCGCGAAATCAACAAGCTCAAATTCGCCTACAAAGGCGAAGTGATGATGGGGCTGACGGCGTCGTACGGCACCCTGTCGAGCGACGATACGGACATCATGCTCATCCTCGACAACATCAACGCGGACGGTACGGTTGCTACGGTCAAACCCTTTGTCGGCTATTTCTACCGCGACAACAACTGCATCGGCGTGCGTTTCGGTTACCGCCACATGAGCGGCACGCTCGACAACACCTATTTCGATGCCGGCGAGGGCAACGACCTGTCGGGGCAGCTCCCCTACATCGACCTTTCGAGCGACAACTACTCGTTCGGCATCTTCCACCGTTCGTATGCCGGACTCGATCCCAAGGGGCGTTTCGGACTCTTCGCCGAATTCGAACTGGCCCTCTCTACGGGTACTTCGAACTTCCTGTACGACCCCGACCGCAAGGAGGGCGGCAACCCCAATCGTACCTACAGTGACAATACGCAGGTAAAACTTTCGTTTAATCCGGGAGCGGCCGTCTACATCTTCCCCAACGTCTGCGCGACGCTTTCGTTCGGGCTGGGTGGCATACAGTACAATTCCGTCACCCAGAAGGATGCCGACGGCAACAAGGTCGGTTCGCGCAAGGCTTCGAACATGCGCTTCCGGCTCAACATCGCAGCCATCAATTTCGGCATGACGATCCATTTGTGGGACAAGAAAAAGCAGTAAGACATGAAATATTTCCGCATACTCTTCTCGGCAGCAGCGCTTCTTTTAGCCGCTTCGTGCATCGACAACGACGTGCCTTATCCCGTCGTCGAACTCAGGATCGCGGGCGTCGAAGGCAGCGGCTTCACCGTGTCGGGCATCAGCATCGCCAACCGCACCGTGGCGCTTACGCTGGATGAGAAAACCGACATACGCAAAGTCGGCATCGACAAGGTTACGTTCGACGTCGCGACCTCCAATCCGATGATGACCGACACGGAGTCTTTCATCGGCCAGATCAAAACGTCGCGGCCCCTCAGCGGAGAATTCGACCTGCGTTCGCCGCTGTACGTCACTCTCTCGCTCTATCAGGATTACGAATGGACGATCGTGGCCGAACAGCCGATCGAGCGCGCCTTTACGGTCGCAGGCCAGATCGGCGCGACGGTAATAGACGCCCAGAAACGTACGGCGACGGCCTATGTGGCCAAGGGGACGAACCTCGGCGACATTACAGTCACCCGGCTCAAACTGGGTCCTGCCGACATCACGACCTACTCTCCCACGGCGGAAGAACTCTCGGCTTCGGGCTTCGAAACGATGCGTTTCGTCGATGCGACCTATCACGGAACGACCGAACGCTGGACGCTCCATGTCGAGCATACCGACCTGAAAGTAGCATTCCGCGAAACCGATCTCTGGAACAACACGGGCGTCATAACCGCCATGGTAACGGAAGAGGAGTATCCCAATGCTGTGATCCAATACCGTGTGAAAGGCACCGACGAGTGGCAGGCGACGCAAAAGGGCGAGCGGGACGAAACCGGACTCTTCACGGCCGCTGTCACCCCCGAATGGACGAACTCGACCAACGCCGCCGGGCTACCCGTCAAACGTCTGGTGCGGACCAAGGGCGTCTATGCGGGTCAGACCTACGAGTTGCGGCTGCTCGTCAACGGAGAAGCGACCGAAACGTCCGAATACACCGTCCCCGCGGGCGACGTCATACCCGACGGCAACATGGAAAATCCGGGGCTTTCGTGCTTCACACAAGAGAATCAGAATGCGGAATTCTGGGCCAGCGGCAACAACGGCTTCGCTAACGAACTCTGCACATCGGCCGCTTTCGACGGAATGGGCGGCAGCCGCTGCGCCCTGCTGAAAGCCTCGGCTCCCCTGATCGTGGGACTGGCCGCGGGCAACCTGATGTCCGGCATCTTCTACAAAGACGGTATGACGACCGGCGTCGTGGAATTCGGGCAGCCCTACACATGGACGGCACGCCCCTCCGGCATGAAAGTAAAATACCATGCGACGGTCGGCATCGTCAATCAGGCAAAACACAGCGGAGCGCCGATCGGCAAGGGCGATCAGGACAAGGCCCGGATCTTCGTGGCAATCGTAGACTGGAATGCCCGTCACCGGGTAGCTTCGGGAACGGGCGCCCCGACCGGCACTTGGGACCCGACGGAAACCACGGCAACGGACGAGGGCAAGATCATCGCCTGCGGTTCGCTGTTCATCGACCGTTCGACCGCCGGCGACCGGATGACCGAAATCACGCTGCCGCTCGATTTCTACGACACGCAGGCCCGTCCCACGGGCAAATACAGCATCGTCATCTCCTGCTCGACCAGCGCCTACGGCGACTTCATGGTCGGCTGCACGACGAACACGATGTACGTCGACGACTTCGAATGGGTTTATTAAGCCGGGAGCGTTAAAACCGGAAAACACAACGAAAAAGGATGGGACGCGTCGGCGTCCCATCCTTTTTCATTACGGGCACTCAGGTCCCAGTTCCGCGCCGCTGCCTCCCCCACCGCAGTCTCCAATCCCTCACCGCAGTCTCAATCGCTCGCTGCTGTTCCCACTCCTTCGCCGCCCCTCTCAGAACAAAAAACAAAAGCGGCAGAACCGATGGTTCTGCCGCTTCGTTATCGCACTCTGGCTTACGTTCCGCCGGGCGGAAATCACCTCACGGCGACCCGGCAATATTTGTCATAACGGCCTATCACGTCGTTCACGTAAGCCAGCGTCTGCCAGCTGCCGGTGAAACGGCCGCACTTGACCACTTCGTTCTCGTAGTATTCGGGCTGCGCCTTGAGCTGCAGGTACCGGGCTACCACCTCCCACGAATTGGGATCTTCCCCGTTGACACGCGCCAAACGCCGTGCATCGTTCACATGGCCTATACCGCTGTTGTAGCAGGCCAGTATGATGCTCATCCGGTCCTTGTCCGAAGTTCCCGCAGGAAAACGGAGCGTACTCTTTATTTTCGACATCAGCTTGTTGGCCAGCCATATGTTGGTCTCTGGATTGGCTATATCGCCTGCCGGAACGTCGAACTGACGCGCTACCGAAGGCATGATCTGCATCAGTCCCTTGGCTCCGCTGCGCGAGGTGATATCGGGCGTAAAACGCGACTCGTGATACGCGATGGCGCTCATCAGGCGCCAGTCGTGGCCCTCTTTTTCGCTGATGTTGCGAA
>ERZ857775.3634-NODE-3634-length-12302-cov-2.848126_pt1 | contig 12302 bp, 9 predicted proteins | sample MGYA00519698_ERZ857775 | MGnify/ENA primary metagenome ERZ857775 (study PRJEB31778, sample SAMEA3449363) | human gut metagenome | biome: human gut; feature: human-associated habitat; material: faeces | place: United Kingdom | collected 2010/2012 ...
CGACTAAAATCACAAATATGCCTTATTGGGGGCAATGGCTTCGTCTGTAGTTTTCCTAGTGAATTAAATAGAAAACTGTGCTATAATGGTGGGGTTTTAATATATCTACAGGAGGAATGTTATAATGAGAAAACAATTTAAAACATTATCTGCCCTGATGTTATCAGCAGTACTTGCTGTATCAGCCCTCCCTTTTTCAAAGGTAGAAGCAAAATCAAAATGGGTAGAAATCAACGGAGTTAACTACGAGATAAACAGAATTACAGGAGAATGTGAGGCAAGCCTGAATGTGAAAAAAGGAAAAAGCGAAGTCCGCATTCCAAATAAGGTAAAGTATCAGGGAGATACTTATAAAGTAACTTTCTTTAGCTGGGATGACTGGGATCAGGATTGGAAAGAGGAAACAAATCGCTCTTATAAACCGGCAGCAGGTTCTTATCAGGCAGTATTAGAGAAGATTACTATCGCAAAAGGTGTTCGTGTTTCTGAACCAGCCTGTCATTACCAGAAGCTGAAAAAAATTGTGTTTGAAGAACCAGCTGGTGTATCTGGAACAGAATTCTATGACTGCCCACAGCTTCAAAGTCTTTACATCCCGAAAAAAGTAAAATACTGGCCTACAGTAAGAAAATGTCCAAAAGTAAAGATTACGATTTCTTCTTCCAATCCTTATTTAAAGGTAATCAACAACGATATCTATTCTAAAAATGGTAAAACACTTTACAGTGTTGCAAGCACAAAGGCAAACTATAAAGTAAAAAAATCTGTAAAAGTAATTGATGATGGTGCTTTTTATAAGAACGACAATATTAAAAGCATTTATCTTCCAGATTCCGTAAAAAAAATCGGAGATGAAGCATTTGGTGACATGAAGAATCTTCAATCTATTCGTTTCAGCAATTCCATCAAAGAATTAGACTACGCTATATTTAACAAATGCAAAAAATTAACAACTGTTAAGCTTCCAAAAAAAATCCAGACGATACGTGGAACTTTCGGTGGAAAGAAAAATTGTTATCTGAAAAAAGTATACATCAATGCAACAAGCTTAAAAAAATGCAATTTAAAAAGTATTCCAAAAACCTGCAAAATATATGTAAAAAACAAAAAAGTAAAACAACAGGTGAAAGGTGCTGGTTTTAAGGGCAAGATTTTAATTCGTTAAGTAACAGACGCCCTCGAAGAAAGAAGTGGGCTGTCTTTGGCTGGAGTTAGTTGAATTGTTGGATTAAGATGAGATGCATTAAAATCATTTCTGCTCACGGCATTCATCCCCAAATCCTTTCAAGATTCTGGGTTTAATTCATCTTGGCTAGCCAAAGACAGAAAATGGAAAGATAATGACTTGCTATTTGTGGCCTCGGAGCAAAGGTTGGATGCGAGCGGGTAAGCGAACATTCAACCTGCAGCGACTAAAGTCACAAATAGCAAGTCATTATCTTTCCATTTTCGTCTACCTAGCTAATAAATTAACCCAGAACCCCCTGTTTTTTTTTTAGGTTCTATGCTAAAATATTAGATTGAAATTATGAACTTAAATACCACAGGAGGAATTTTTTATGAAATTAGGTATCGTTGGCCTTCCTAATGTCGGAAAGAGTACATTATTTAACTCTTTGACAAAGGCAGGAGCAGAGTCAGCCAATTATCCATTCTGTACTATAGACCCTAACATCGGTATTGTTGCCGTTCCAGATCAGCGTCTTAAGGTGCTGTCAGATATGTATGATTCTGCAAAGATTGTTCCGGCTACTATCGAATTTGTTGATATTGCAGGTCTTGTAAAAGGTGCGTCCAAAGGAGAGGGACTTGGTAACCAGTTCCTTGCCAATATCCGTGAAGTAGACGCTATCGTTCACGTTGTACGCTGTTTTGAGGATACCAATGTAATCCATGTTGACGGAAGTGTTGATCCACTTCGTGATATTGAGACAATTAACTTTGAGCTTATTTTCTCTGATATCGAAGTATTAGACCGCCGTATTTCCAAATCTGCCCGCGCAGCACACAATGATAAAAAGATTGCTGCAGAAGTAGAATTCTTAAAGAAAGTAAAAGCACATCTTGAAGATGGACAGCTTGCTAAAACTTTCGTAACAGAAGATGAGGATGAGCAGGCATTATTAAACGAATGTAATCTTCTTACTGCAAAGCCAGTTATTTTTGCCGCTAACGTTTCCGAAGATGACTTAGCAGATGACGGTGCAGAAAATGATTATGTACAGAAAGTAAGAGAATATGCAAAGAGTTGCGAAGCAGAAGTATTTGTTGTATGCGCGCAGATTGAGCAGGAAATCGCTGAACTTGATGATGATGAAAAGGCAATGTTCTTAGAGGACTTAGGATTAAAAGAATCCGGTCTTGAAAAACTTATCAAGGCAAGCTACTCCTTACTCGGACTTATCTCTTATCTTACAGCAGGTCCAATCGAGTCTAAAGCATGGACAATCACCCGTGGAACAAAGGCTCCACAGGCTGCCGGAAAGATTCACTCTGACTTCGAACGAGGCTTTATCAAAGCTGATGTTATCAGCTACGAGGACTTAATCGCAAACGGAAGCATGACTGCCGCAAGAGATAAGGGACTTGTACGCTCTGAGGGAAAAGAATACGTCATGCAGGACGGGGATGTGGTTCTGTTTAAATTTAATGTATAATTTGGTTTAGTAGTAAAACAGACGAAACCATTGAAGCCAATAAGTCATATTTGTGATTTTAGTCGCGGCGTGCTGAATACTCGCTCCGAGACCACAAATATGGCTTATTGGCTTCAATGGATTCTGTGCTATGGCAGTAAGATGAATGAAACAGTGGGAGGAGATTTGAGGACAGAAGATGATAGCTTCTATTTGCTTTGATATACCTGCAGTAAAGCGAGATTTTTTAATTAGAGGTAACACGGAAAAGTTATAAAATTTCTATAACTCTTATTTGATTCAAGTAAATTAATTCTTTTTCGTTTTAAATGAATCTACATAAGACCGATCATACAAAATATTAATCCAAACCAAATTCAGCCAAAGACAGCTCGTGAAGCAAGCCTATCCCCTATATTTGTGGCCTCGGAGCAAGGTTTAGATGCGAGCGAGTAGAGCGAGCATTTAAACCGCCGCGACTAAAGTCGCAAATATAGGGGATAGGCTTGCTTCATGAGCGTCTGTTTTTCAACCTTCATTTAATTAGATTGAAATTTCTCCCTCCGAGGGATATAATAAAAAGACATTATCAAACAGGAGGACTTTATGCAGTATACAGACATTCGGTTTCCGCATTTAGGAATTGTCCTTTCCCATGTAGGAAGATATATTTCCATCGGAAACTTTCAGATTATGTTTTACGGGATTATCATTGCCTGCGGTTTTTTAGCAGGGCTGGTGGTTGCACAGCAGGAGGCAAAGCGAACTGGGCAGAATCCAGAGATTTATATGGATTATCTGCTGTGGATGATGATTCCGGCGATTATTGGTGCAAGAATTTACTACGTTGTATTTTCATGGGATGCATATAAGGATAACATCCCCGAGATTTTTAATTTAAGACATGGAGGGCTTGGCATTGTCGGAGGTGTGATAATGGCAATTATCGTTCTGTTAATTTTTGCAAAGGTAAGAAAGCAGAGTGCACTTTTAATGCTTGATACAATGACAATGGGACTTCTGCTGGGTCAGATTATGGGACGATGGGGGAACTTCTTTAACAGAGAAGCTTTTGGAGGCTATACGAATGGTCCGCTTGCCATGCAGATTCCATTAAAGTATTTTGAACAGTATGGAAGAGTATCTGAACTAAAGACATCAGGAATTCTTGATCATCTTGTGACGTTGACAGTAAATGGAGAGAAGCTTTCGTATATTCAGGTGCACCCGACATTCCTTTATGAGGGATTGTGGAATCTTCTCATATTATTGTGCATTTTCCTGTATCGAAAACATAAGAAGTTTGATGGAGAGTTATTGTGTATTTATCTGATGGGATATGGGGCAGGCCGATTCTTTATTGAGGGACTCCGGGTTGACCAGCTTATCATTGGACACACAGGAATTGCTGTGACCCAGGTAGTATGTATCTGTATTTTTGTCGGAGGACTTTTGGGCATGATTTTAGGGCGCATCAGGCATAAAAAGGGTAAGGCTTGCTAAAGTCGCCTGTTTATGCTATAATTCCATAGGTTTTTACAAAAAATATAGTAACTATTCAGAATGCATTGGCAATATATATGTTGCGAGACTACAATGATTTTGGATAGTTCCAAATTGGCTGGAGGATGTTATGAAGCGATTTTGGAGAGATTTAACAAGTCACTATCGCTACGCCATTTATTCTGCAAAGTCAGAGCTGAAGTCAGAAGTTGCCAACTCTTATCTGAACTGGATATGGTGGGTATTAGAGCCATTCTGTTTCATGCTGATTTATGCATTTATTTTTGGTGTTGTGTTTGAAGCAAGAGAACAGTATTTCCCGGCATTTATTTTTATCGGTATTACTGCCTGGGATTTTTTTAACCGATGTCTGACACAGAGTGTAAAGCTTTTAAAGAATAATAAGTCTATTGTAACTAAGGTATATATACCAAAATTTATTTTGCTCATATCTAAGATGTTTTTTAATGGATATAAGATGTTGTTTTCTTTTGGTATTATCGTCATTATGATTATTTACTTTAGAATACCGATCACGCTGAATATTTTATATGTTATCCCATCATTTATTGTACTCTTTGTTGTTACATTTGCATGTATGACTCATTTGATGCATTATGGTGTATTTATTCAGGATTTAGCGAACGTAACGAACATTGTTCTTCGTATGGTATTCTATATGACAGGTATTTTCTATAATATTGAGAAGAGACTTCCGGCACAGTACACAGGGATTCTTATGAAAGGGAATCCGATGGCTCTTGTTTTGAGCAGTCTCAGAAAGTGTATTTTATACGGGCAGGCACCAGATGTAAAGTGGCTTATCATATGGTTTATCATAGGTATTATTGTTGCTGCATTAGGAGTTCGTAAGATTTATAAGAACGAAAACAGCTATGTAAAGGTGATTTAATGGAAGAGAATAAAAACAGTGCAATCAGTGTAAGGAATGTCTGCATTGATTATAAAAGTTTAAAAACAGGCTCGATTAAACAGAACTTTTTCAAATTAAAAAAGGTAGAACAGGAAGTTTTCCACGCAGTAAGGAATGTTTCTTTTGAGGTTCCGGAAGGGCAGATTCTTGGAATTACCGGAAAGAACGGAAGTGGAAAGTCTACGATGCTTCGTGCAATCGCAGGAATTTTCTCTGCGGATAGTGGAGAGATTGATCTTCATGGACATACGATTTCATTACTTTCTATCGGTGTAGGATTTAAGAATGAACTTTCCGGAAGAGAGAATATCATTTTATCTGGTATGCTCCTTGGATTCTCAAGAGAGTTTATTATTGAGAAGATGCCGGAGATTATTGAATTTGCCGGAATCGGTAACTTCATTGATATGCCGGTAAAGACATATTCTAGTGGTATGTATTCTAAGCTTGCATTCTCTATCACAGCAATTCTTGAGACAGAGATTATGCTCATTGATGAGGTACTTAGTGTAGGTGACCAGAAGTTTAAGAAGAAGAGCTACAACAAGATGAAAGAGCTCATTTCTAAGAGAGACCGTACTGTAGTTATCGTATCGCACAGTATGTCTACTTTAGAGGATTTATGTGATCAGATTATCTGGATGCATGATGGGGAAATCGTAATGTACGATAAGCCGGAGATTGTATTGCCGGTTTATACGGATTTTATGAGATAATGTATATCAGATGTGAGATGACTCCACATCTGCAGGTGGCGAGCAACAAATCAGTAACAGGTGAGTTCGTAATGGTTTAGAGTCAAACCAGAGAAAAATTTTATAATAAAAGAACAATAATTCTATAATAAAAAGATTTGTTATAGGATGAAATAACAGAAAAAGGGGAACGGTTGTTTTTTGTGGACAATCGTTCTTTTTCTTTAGAGCGTGTTTGAAAAACACGCTCTGGAAATTTGCAGATAAAACATTGAAAATAACAGCAGGTTTATATTGCATTAGATGGCTTATTGATATAAAATAAAATTTAAATGGAACACGGAGGTAAAAATGGAATTTGTTCATAAATCGATTATGCTGGAGGAAGTAATTGAGTCTCTGGCAATTAAACCGAACGGAATTTATGTAGATGGCACTTTAGGAGGTGCAGGTCATTCTTCTGAAATCGTAAAACGATTAGGAGAGGACGGAAGGCTTATTGGTATCGATCAGGATGGCGAAGCAATCGAAGCTGCGACAAAGCGTCTGAAACCGTATAAGGATAAAGTAACGATTGTAAGAAGCAATTATGCACAGATGAAGGAAGTACTGAGAGATTTGGGAATCCCCAAGGTAGATGGAATCCTGCTTGATTTAGGAGTATCCTCTTATCAGCTTGATAATGCTGAGAGAGGCTTTACTTACCGGGAAGATGTACCTCTTGATATGCGTATGGATCAGAGACAGACAAAGACTGCGAAAGATATCGTGAATGATTATAGCGAGATGGAGCTGTATCATATTATCCGTAATTACGGGGAGGACAAGTTTGCAAAGAATATCGCAAAGCATATTGTCCAGGCAAGACAGAAGGCTCCGATTGAGACAACAGGTCAGCTGATTGAGGTTATCAAGGCAGCCATCCCTAAAAAGGTGCGCGCTACAGGAGGACATCCTGCGAAGAAGACTTTTCAGGCAATCCGTATTGAGTTAAATCATGAGCTTGATGTGCTGAAGAATAATTTAGAGGACATGATTGATCTTCTTAATGATGAGGGAAGAATCGCGATTATTACATTCCATTCTTTAGAAGACAGAATCGTAAAGAATATTTTCCGTACCAGTGAGAGGCCGTGTATTTGCCCGCCGGAATTTCCGGTTTGTGTATGTGGCAGAGTATCAAAGGGAAAGGTTATCACAAGGAAACCAATTGTGCCTGGTAAGGAAGAGCTTGAGGAGAACAGTCGGTCTAAGAGTGCAAAGCTTCGTGTTTTTGAGAGGAGAATCACAGAAGGATAGAGACATTTTATCGTGTTGGAGGTAGAATATGGCACTTCGTAATACATCAGAACGTTATGAATACATTTATGGAAGCAACGTTAGAAAGTTAGAAACAGATACGGCAGGGAAGCAGACAGCAAAGACAGTTCCTGCAAAGAAGAATCTGAGAAGACCAGAACAAAGGAGAACGGGGAACAAAGCAGCAGATTCAGAAGCGGCGGCAGCTATTCAGAAGAATGCGGCGAAGTTTCTTGCGTTTGACTGGAAGTATACGCTGGTAGCATTGATTGCGGTAATCATATGTTCTGCAGCAGCAATGTTTTATCTTCATGCGAATGCACAGCTTAATGTGATGGAGAAACAGATTTCTGACCTTAAAACTGAAAAGACAAGTTTAGAAAGTAAACAGAGTGCGATTCAGGCTGAAATTGATAAATCAATCAATCTGGATCAGATTAAAGATTATGCCGAGAAGAAGTTACATATGATTTATCCGAAGGATTCCGATGTCCTTTTGTATCAGAGGGATTCTGACGATTATTTCCGGCAATATGAAAGTGTAGATTAAAGCAGATAAAGAACAGGTGGTAGTAAAGTGGCGAAGAAGAAAAAAGCAGACAGACGACTTACCACCCCAATGAAAGGGAAGCTGATATTGGTATTTGGAGGTATCATCTTCCTCTTTTTGATTTTGGTGGTGAAATTATGCTATGTGACAGCAACAAAGGGAAAAGAATATGAGACAGCAGTTCTAAGTCAGCAAAAACATGACAGTACAATTCTGCCGTTTGAGAGAGGCAAGATTTATGACAGGAATGGAAATATCCTGGCTACCAATGAGAAGATTTATACACTCATACTGGAACCGCAGAATATTTTGCTTCAAGATAAAAAATATGAAGAAGCGACAATTAATGCGCTTCATGAGTATTTTGGATTTAGTAAGAGTAAATTAAAGAAGACGATTGAGGATAATCCATATTCTTATTATGAAGTATATAAAAAGAATATGACATATGACGAAGTGGAGAAGTTTCAGAAGTTCTTAGACTTAGCGGATGCTTCTGCGAAAGGAGTCTCAAAAGCAAAGAAAGCAAAGATAGAAAGTGCCAAGATGGTAAAGGGAGTTTCTTTTGAGGAAGATTATAAGAGGGTTTATCCGTATAATTCTCTTGCCTGCCGTGTTCTTGGGTATACATCTTCAGGTAATGTTGGTAACTGGGGAATCGAACAATATTATAATAGTCAGTTAAACGGAGTGAACGGTCGTGCATACTATTATTTTAATGAGGAGCTTGACCAGGAGCAGTCTGTAAAAGAACCTAAGAATGGAAATTCTGTTGTCAGCACGATTGACATGCAGATTCAGAAGATTATTGAGCAGAAGTTAAAAGATTTTGATGATAAGATTGGAAGTAAGGTTACGAATATTCTTGTCATGAATCCGCAGAATGGAGAAATTCTCGGAATGACAAGTTCTTATCCATATAATCTGAATAAGCCGATGGATGAGAAAAGTCTTTTATCTCTTTATTCTCAAAGTGAGATTGATGAAATGAAAGCATATACCCAAGAGAAAGAAGCAGAAGAAGCTTCAGAAGAGGAGTCAGGAGAAGAATCCTCTGAAGAAACAACGGAACAGGAAGATAAAGATACAGAAAAGAAAAAGACGATTTATGATGCGTTCTATGAACTCTGGAGAAATGCGATCATCAGTGATACAAACGAGCCGGGATCTACTTATAAGCCATTTACTGTGGCGACAGGATTAGAAAGTGGGGCACTTACCGGAAATGAAAGTTATTTTTGTACAGGTTCTCTTATGGTAGGAAAGCGTAACATCGGATGTTCCCATGTCCATGGAAACATTACATTAAAAGATGCGGTGGCAAAATCTTGTAATGTAGCAATGATGAACATTGGATTTAAAGAAGGCGCAGATACTTTTTATAAATATCAGAATATTTTCGGATTTGGACGAAGTACTGGAATCGACCTTCCAGGTGAGACAGATACAAAGAGTCTTGTATACAATGCATCGAATTATTCCAATAGTGTAACTTTAGCAACGAATGCTTTTGGTCAGAACTTTAACTGTACGATGATGCAGATGGCAGCAGGATTTTGTTCTCTTATTAATGGCGGCAATTATTATCGTCCGCATATTGTAAAGCAGATTCAGAGTGATAATGGGGATGTAGTAAAAGATATCGGGAAAGAAGTGTTAAGAAAGACCATTTCCGAAGAAACTTCAGCGACGATCCGTTCTTATATGCAGCAGACAGTGGAGTCTGGAACAGGAACAAAGGCACAGATTGAAGGCTATAGTATTGGTGGTAAAACGGGTACTGCCGAAAAAATTCCAAGAAATAAAAAGGATTATTATATTTCCTTTATTGGATTTACCCCAGTAGAAAGCCCGCAGCTCTTAATCTATGTAACGATTGATGAGCCAAATGTTTCATTCCAGGCAAATGCCGGACTGGCAGTAGAGTTAGAAAAAGCCTGCATGGAAGAAATCGTGGATGTGCTGGGCATAAAGCCGGAAACAACAGATACATCTAATACAGATAATGCCAGCACTGAACAGAAGGACGATACGACCAGTGCTACAACAGAAGCCAGCAGCAATACGACAAAAAATAAAAAGAACACAAGCAGCAGCACGACAAAAAGTAAAAAGAATACGAAAGACGCAGCGAATCAGTAACAGCGAATTTAGAGCGTGTTTGAAAAATCATGATGGCATGTTAGTAATAAGACCAGAATTTCTGCGTATACTTCTATTAAAACATTTTGCAGGGTGAGAGCGATAAAGGTTCATACATTTCAAAAAGAGAAGTATACCCTTGTATTTGGAGCATTTATTTTAGGATTTACTCTGCTTGCAGGAAGACTGTGCTATCTTATGATTTTTCGTTCCGAAGAACTAAGCAAAAAAGCATTAAATATTGAACAGAGGGAGCGGACAATCAAGGCTGCCAGAGGGAAAATCTATGACAGAAATGGTATTGTGCTGGCAGACAATCAGGCAGTTTGTTCCGTTTCTGTGATCTATTATCAGATAAAAGAACCACAAAAGGTAATAAAACTACTGTCGCAAAAGCTTGCTCTTTCGGAAGAGGAAGTAAAAAAGAAGGTAGAAAAGGTATCTTCGAGAGAAAAAATAAAGAGTAATGTGCCAAAGAGTGTGGCAGATGAGATAAGAGAAGCTGGTCTTGACGGAGTAAAGGTAGATGAAGATTATAAAAGATACTATCCGTTTGGAACATTGGCATCAAAAGTATTAGGGTTTGCCGGTGCAGATAATCAGGGAATTTTAGGAATAGAATCCCGTTATGATGATGTGCTGAAGGGAACAGATGGAAAGATTTTGACCCTTACAGATTATCAGGGAATCGAGATTGAAAATGCGGCAGAAACCCGGGTGGAGCCGGTAAATGGCAATGATCTGTATCTTTCTGTTGACTATAATGTGCAATGTTATGTACAGCAGGCAGCCGAGAAAGTTCTTAAGGTTAAGAAAGCAAAACGGGTTTCTGTTATTTTAATGAATCCGCAAAATGGAGAGATTTATGCTTTGGTAAGCCTTCCAGAATATGATTTAAATGAGCCATTTGTTTTGACAAAAGCATATGAGGCCGAAGGAAAAAATCAGAATGATAAGCTAAATGATATGTGGAGAAATCCTGTGATCAGTGACTCCTATGAACCGGGCTCCACATTTAAGATTATCACGGCAACGGCCGCTTTAGAAGAAAGAAAAGTAACGTTGCAGGATTCTTTTTTCTGTCCGGGATTTAAAATCGTAGAAGATAGAAAGATACGCTGTCATAAAACACAGGGACATGGCTCAGAAACTTTTAAGCAGGGAGTTATGAACTCCTGCAACCCGGTTTTCATGGAAATTGGGGCAAGAGTCGGGGCAAAAGATATGCTTCGCTATTACCACAAGCTTGGACTTTACGAAAGAACAGGAGTGGATCTTCCAGGAGAGGCAAATTCCATTATGCATAAGCTTGATAAGATTGGTGCAGTAGAACTGGCTACAATGTCTTTTGGGCAGTCGATACAGATTACACCACTACAGCTTATGCGGGCGGTCAGCGCAGGAATTAATGGTGGAAGACTTGTAACACCGCATTTTGCTTTAGAGAAGAAAAATCCTGTAACAAAAGAGATTACAGAGTATGAATATAAAGAAAAGGCGGGAGCTGTTTCAAAGGAAACATCGCAGACATTAAGGGAAGTATTAGAAGCAGTGGTGGCAGAAGGAACAGGAAAGAACGGACAGGTGGAAGGATACCGGGTAGGAGGAAAGACGGCAACAAGTGAGAAGCTTCCAAGAAGAAGTGGCAAATATATTTCCTCTTTTCTCGGATTTGCACCGGCGAATCATCCCAAAATTTTAGGTCTTGTACTGATTGACGAGCCGCAGGGAACTTACTATGGGGGTGTGATCGCAGCACCGGTTATGGCAGAAATTTTTCAAAATGTCCTGCCATATCTTGATAATCTGTGAAAAGAGGATTATACTGTGTAAGAATGTCTTAAATTACAAAGAGATAAAATGGAGGTTAGATTATGGATCATTCAATTGCAATACCAGCATTAGTTGCATTTTTTATTACATTAATATTAGGGCCGGGGCTGATCAGTTTCTTACATAAGCTGAAATTTGGCCAGTTTATCAGAGAAGAGGGACCGGAATCTCATCTGAAAAAGTCAGGAACACCAACAATGGGTGGAATCTTATTCTTAGTGGGAATCTTAGTCGGAAGTGCGTTCTATATTCCTGATTACAAAAAGATTATCCCAATTCTTTTCGTCACATTGGGATTTGGATTAATTGGTTTTCTTGATGACTATATCAAGGTTGTTATGAAGCGGAATCTTGGATTGACACCAGCACAGAAGATGCTTGGACAGATTGTTATTACAGCCGTATTTGCCTTTTACATGGTGAATCATTCCGGACTTGGAACAGATGTAATTATTCCATTTTCTGGAGGAAAGGAATGGCATCTTGGAATCTTATATATTCCAATTTTATTTGTTGTTGTACTTGGAACAGTTAATGGTGCGAACTTTACAGATGGTCTGGATGGTCTCGCAGCAAGCGTAACCACATTAATTGCAGTATTTTTAACAGTGATCGCTGTTGGAACAAACGCGGGAATCCATCCTGTAATTTGTGCGGTAATTGGTGCCTTACTTGGATTCTTATGCTTTAACACACATCCAGCCAAGGTA
>ERZ857775.3636-NODE-3636-length-12298-cov-4.210161_pt1 | contig 12298 bp, 16 predicted proteins | sample MGYA00519698_ERZ857775 | MGnify/ENA primary metagenome ERZ857775 (study PRJEB31778, sample SAMEA3449363) | human gut metagenome | biome: human gut; feature: human-associated habitat; material: faeces | place: United Kingdom | collected 2010/2012 ...
TATAGTATTTGATTTTATACCTCTTGTCAAGGAAATTGCAGGATACACGCTTGACAACTACTATAAATTATAGTAGTATTCTCTCACGTAGTATACTATAATTTATACTACTATAATTTATATTCTTAATTGAAAGGAGTATTTGAAATGAACAAGAATAACAACAAAATGGATTTATTAGGAAATGCACCTGTTCCCCAAGCACTAATGGCTCTTGGTATACCGATAATGATTGGTATGCTTATTAACGCTCTCTACAATTTGGTGGATGCTTATTTCATAGGAGGACTTGGCGAGAGTCAAATGGGTGCAATTTCCATTGCGTTTCCTTTAGGACAAGTAGTTGTTGGTTTAGGTCTGATGTTTGGCAATGGTGCCGCCTCCTACTTATCAAGACTTTTAGGGCGAGGAGATAGGGAAGCTGCAAGTAAAGTCGCCAGTACTGCATTATACAGCAGTGTTTGTATTGGCGCAGTTATTATTATCGGAACTGCAATTTTTTTGAAACCTATTTTAACCATGTTAGGTGCAACAGACACGATTATGCCATACGCCCTTTCTTATGGAAGAATCTATGTTATTTCATGTATTTTCAATGTATTTAATGTAACGATGAACAATATCGTTGCAAGTGAAGGCGCCGCAAAAACAACTATGTGTGCATTATTATTAGGAGCTGTATTGAATATTGGTTTAGATCCTATTTTCATCTATACTCTCGACATGGGGGTTGCTGGTGCGGCAATCGCTACAGCAATTTCTCAAATGGCTTCTACTCTTGTATATTTAATTTATGCATTACAGAAAAAAAGCGCTTTTACATTTTCCATTAAGGAATTTTGTCCTTCTAAGCAGATCATAACTGAAATTCTGAAAATCGGTATACCCACATTGACTTTCCAGCTTCTTACAAGCCTTTCTATCGCATTCATAAACCGGGAAGCTAATATCTATGGAGATGCTGTTATCGCCGGAATGGGCGCTGTTACAAGAATCACTTCAATGGGAACTCTGGTTGTGTTCGGCTTCTTAAAAGGTTTCCAACCAATTGCCGGCTTTAGCTATGGTGCCAAAAAGTTTGATCGGCTCAGGGAAGCAATTAAAACTTCTATCTTATGGTCAACAATATTTTGTGTAGTTGTGGGATTGACAATAGCCCTATTTTCCACACAGATTATTTCGCAATTTACAGAAGGCAATACAGAGATGATTTCTGTAGGTCAAAAATCGCTAATGGCAAATGGATTTTCCTTCTTCGTATTTGGATTTTACACAGTGTATTCTTCTCTGTTTCTTGCACTTGGAAAAGGCACCGCCGGATTCGTTCTTGGGGCTTGCCGACAAGGTATTTGCTTTGTTCCGATCATTCTGTTGCTCCCATCATTCTGGGGCATAAATGGAATACTATATGCACAACCGATTGCCGATGTAATTTCTGCTATTGTTACTGTGTTTATGGCTCTACATCTTCATAAAGAACTGGCAACAACAAAAGAGCATTAAAGCATCAGGCAACATAATAGATCAACACCGTCTGCCGCTTCGAACTGAGGCAATATCACCCTTCAAAAAACAATCACTCCCAGAGGATGTTACTCCCCTGAGAGTGATTGCAGCCTTTGTTTAAGATAACTTACTCAATTATCTGGAATCTCTGAATACACTGAAGCAATGTACTTACCAGTTCCTGATACAGATCTTCATCAAATCTGCCATTCACAATCGCATTCTTAATTAAAAGCGGCTTGTATATCTCTAAAATCTCCAGTACCGCATCTGCATTTCCTTCTTTTGCCTGTAAAAGTAATCGTTCAAAACTCATTAGTTTTCACCTCCCATCACCTTGCGGATCTTCCGGATTGCATAATAATAAATACCCTTGCATCGCTCCTCTGATAACCCGTTTAGCCTGCTCATTTCCTCAAAAGTACGTTCTTCAAACACATGCTGGTAAATCAGCTTCCGTTCTTCATCCCGCAGCGTATGAAGCGCTTTCATCAGTCTTTCATCTGACATCTTATTCCATTCCGGATATTTTCCCTGTGCCTCCTGCAATAAAAGCTGCTCCCTCGTTTGGTTCTCCATCAATTCTTCGATTACAATTCTTGCCTCCATCTGTCCAATATCCTCCAACAGTTCTTCTGCATCAGCCATCTGGATTTTCTTCTCCAGATAATCATGTCGTTTTCCACGGACAAACTGTATCAGATATGCTGTAAAGTGATTTTGTATCTTTGATCCTGTATATGTATATTTGTTCATTTCGTTTTCCTCCAGAATTTTTGTTAAAAAGTTGCTTGAAAATCCTGAAGGAAGGCGGTGAACGGCAGCATCTTCTGACACCCTCTTCCAATTTATGATAAAAAGAAAGGCTGAACCACCGTTCTAGCAGTTCAGCCTTTAACTCTTTTCGTATGAACTTGTGTGATATATGCAACAAGAGCAACTCATATTCTGCGTACTTTCGTTTCTTTCTTCCCCTCTTGGGATGTAAGATTTTTTTAACAGATATTCATTTACTTTACTCTTTCTTGCCATATAAAAAATCATTTTTCTAGTCGTAAATTGTGTCTTCTTTTCGCGTGTGGTATGTTGCGTATTAGTATGTATTTTAACGCATTTCATATGGTGTCATATTACGATAAAATATACGCAATAAGTGAGGTGATTCAGATGGTAAATAAACGGTTGGGAGATGTCGTAAAACAAGAACGCCTGAAACTCAATCTGTCACAAAATGCCCTTGCCGAACAGGCAAAGGTTTCTTTGCGAACAGTTTCAGATATTGAAACATATAACGGTAATCCCCGGCTTGATACGCTGTATGCTCTGGCGAATTATCTGCATATTTCCATCGATGCCGTATTTTCTGACAAAAAATCGAATATGGATTCTACCATGCAACAAATCATAGCAGAACTAAATTCCTGCCCGGAGGAGCAGAAACAGCTTGCCCTTTCTACACTGCGTGGACTTCTGGATGGATTCAAGAACCTAAGTTAAGGCTCTCCCGTATCCTTCATCATCTACACATTATACAAAGACAATCTGTGAGTAATCTGTGAATAGTCTGTGAGTTTTCTGTCTATTCCCATTCTGATACAAAGAACAGGAGAGTACACTGCCATAAGCATGTGTATCTCTCCTGCTTTTTTATGCCCTGCGAAATGCACTGATAGCATCCACTACATTCTGTCTCATAGTCTGATCCATCCGCAGCGGTTCTTCTTCCATCAAATCAACTTCTGTGGGCATTTCTCTATTTATCTTAGAAACGTCCTGCCCTTCCAATACCTTTCTTACTTCTTCCCGGATGATTTGCTGCATCATTGGCCGGAGCATATCCGGTTCCATGCTTATACTGCCATTACCTGTCTCATCCGTTCTTCCCGTATATGCCAGAATTGCTGCAACGATCAGTTTTGCTTTTTTCTCTGTCGTATTCAGAAGTTCTGTCACATACACATGATCTGGGTCCGACTTATCAAAACCAATAGTGAATACAAACGGATTTTTCTTTCCCATAAAATCACACTCCAGCCTGTGTCATGCGATACAAAAGATCATATCCATCGGCATTTGCTTTCATATCCCGGATAAAGGTATGTTTTCCCAACCGGTCTGCCTGCTCCAGAAATCGTTCCAGAAGCACTGCTCCGCCGCCGATAAACACCGTATAAGTAGATTTTGTATCAATGCCCCGCTCTCGGATGCTGTTCAGAAGATCGGTAACAAAATTCTGAACCATGGTTTCTACTGCCTGTACAACAGCTTCCTCATAATACTGCGTTTTTCCCTTGATGATACTGTCGATATCTGCCTCCTCCAGAAGCATGTCATATTCACTGTTAATACTGGAAATGATATCGTTATACATGGTAATCACACCTTTTTCCAGAGAATCACAATAATCCATATCCGGTCTGCCACTTCTCATCAGAAGATAATCAGAAGTAAATCCGCCAATATCAATCCCTACGACTTTCGGAATCTCACGGATTTCCGTCATCCTCGTCATCATGGCTGCATAATCCTGCGGAAACGCCATTACATTCTGAATACAGAGGTGATAGCCTTTATCGTTGAAGCATAGTTCTTGCACCTTCCCGTCCCCTTTGAAATAGCGTTCATATCTCTCACAAAGCTCTGCAAAATGCTTCGGCGGAAGCCCAATCGGAAGTTCCACCTGAATGACATCCTCCGGCTGGATCTGCGCTTTCTGTTCCAGCTCCATCGCAATGGCAAATAACGTCAGAATCCAGAACCGGTTCCGGCTGTCCTGCGTCTTATCCCTCTGGTAAGGAATCCGTTTCTCACTGAGGGTATAATACTTGCCCTGATATTTCAGATACTTCTCACCCCTGGCAGGCTTTTTGTCCTGTTCTGTCAGTCCAGTGGTAAATACAAAATTACAGGTTTTCATGTTCCGGTTTCCGTGATCCACGGCTACTCTTATTTTTTTTATCATGCTACATTCACTCCTTTGTACTTGATACTTATTCTGTACGTAGGAGATACTTAAAGTGCAACTTTTTAAGGACTATTTCCATAATTTTTCTTCCTGTATACTTCCATATCGTTGATATCATTGGTAAAACACAGTATAATGAACATATTATCAAATAAGAATTTGAATTACAGGAAATTGCCCCTATAGCTATAACACAAACTAATAGCACTAAATATCCAATCCTTTTTTTCAAAACATTCTTATAATATTTACTATTCATCTATAATTCCGCCATCCGTCCAATAATCTCCTGATAAAATGCTTCCTGGCTTTCTCCACGCTTCAAAGTATCCAGAATCAGCCCGTCTTTTAGCAAGATGATTCTGCTGCAGTAGCTTGCCATCTGCGGATCGTGGGTAACCATAACAATGGTTTTCTTAAATTCACGGTTAATCTGTGTCAGCGCATCAATCACGATCTTACCCGACTTGGAATCCAGATTACCCGTCGGCTCATCCGCAAGCACCAGATCCGGATCGTTAATGAGCGCCCTGCAGATTGCCACACGCTGTTTCTCACCGCCGGATAATTCATAAGGATTCTTTTTCACCAAATGGGAAATCAGAAATTTTTCTGCGTACTCCTGTGCCGCCTTTGTCATGACACTTTCCTTCTCCCTGCCAAGGATCATCGGAAGCATAATATTTTCCTCAACGGACAAACTGTCCATCAGATAAAAATCCTGAAATATAAAGCCGATCTGCTTTCTTCGTACATCCGCCAGCCGGTCTCCGTAGATTTCGCTGACATCTTCTTCCATAAACCGTACCGTCCCGCCGGTCTGCTTGTCGATCATTCCGAGGACCTTTAGCAGTGTTGTCTTTCCGCAGCCAGATTTTCCCATGATTCCGACAAATTCGCCCTCTTCTACTGCAAAGTTTAATCCTTTTAACACTTTCACGTCTTCTTCACTCTTCTTGAGCGATGACCTCCGGTAATTCCGGATCAGATTTTCCACTTCCAATACTTTCATTCTAATCATTCCCCTTCTCTACTCTCTTTATAACATATTGTGCAAACAGCCATTGTACTAGCCGGTCTGCCAACAGATATATTCCAACAATCAGAATCCAGTACATCCAAAATGTTACGTCCAGACTTCCGGCATCTTTTGATGCACACCGCCATTCATAAGAGAGCACATATACAATACCCATCATTACCGTGGCAAACAAAGCAATATCCGACAACATCTGGGTTTCAAAGCGAATGGTTTTCCTGCGCTGCTTCTGCTTCATGCCCATACATCGCAGGAACTCATAGCGTCTCTCATATCCCGAAAGTTCCGACAATATCTTAATCCCATTCACAAAGAATGCACTGATAAATAGCGCCATCATCAGGAATAATTTACTGGATAAGCTGAACAACACACGCATTTTCTGCCCGATCAGATACTCCTCCGTCCCGTAGAGATAACTCTCCATCCTCGTATCGCTGTCATTCTTTACGCCACATTCTTTCTGATACTCCGACAGTTCCTTCCATGCATTTTCCTTACGTTTTCCCGAAAATGTAAATAATCTTAATACCGTTGCCTCCTGATCATCTCCACGCATCGCTTCCCACTGCTTCTGAAAATATGTATCCGAAAACACGATAATGTTCTCATGCCACTGATCTGTAGAATACTGTCCGATCACATTCTGGGTAAATATGTCCTTGATATCGTACAGGTACTGCGGATCTGTGTGTGAAATCTCCGCCATATCTTCTTGATACTTTCCTGTGAATAAGAAACTATACGTATTCAAATAATCCTCATCTGTAATCTTTTTTTCTTTCTGATACTCAGAATCCTCAATGCCCACCAGAATTTCACGCTCCGACAGATTCACATCTTTCCCGGTCAGCTTCTCATATTCTGAAGCTGAAACTCCTATATGCTGTGCTCCATAATATGTCGTCACCCGGATCATCGGAAGCTCTGTCATATTTCCATCATACTTTCTGACCAGTTTTTCCGCAAATGCTTCATCTTCCTCCTTTGCCATCCACACCATGTCATAGGGATAGTTTTCCCGATACTTATCCAATGGAAGAACCTCTGCAATTTCAACCGTCAGATATGTAAGCGCAAAGAAATGAATGACCAGCAGAATCAGCAGAATCAACAGATTATTCATGTATTTACTGTACAATTGATTCATCTGTAAAATATGCCGATGATAAAACTGTTTTCGATGCTTCAGCCCTTCCAGAATCAATGCCACGCCAAATGCAGCCACCAGAAAAAGCCCTACAATAAAGATAACGTGGGAATACATATATGACAGGTCACTTCCCTGATACTGGTTTTCTCCTAACACCAGAACGCCAATCCCGATCAATACCATTAGTATCCATTTCTTTCCGACCGGACGCTTCTCGTTATACTCACTCTTTGAAATGAGTGTACTTAGATTCCTTCCATCCATCCAGACCAATAAGATCAGGAATACACCTGTCATGTTTGCAACACTCATCCCGCAGGTATTCCGGTAAATCTTCCATCCCGGTGCTGTCACCTTAAGAAATTCCGGATACAGTTTATGAAGTGCGGTCTGTGCTCCATATAAGATTCCGTTTCCCATTAAAATTCCGAACACAAGAGAAAATACACATCCCACCGTATACTCTACTAACAGGAGCAGATACGATGTTTTCTTTTTCATCCCAAGAACAATAAACGTTGTGTAATCTTTAATACGAAGCTTCATATAGTATTTCATAGAAAAAATCATCAAGAAGACCGTAATAAATGTAATAAGCCCTGCCGCAAGCACGAAATCTGACTTAAGCGTTGCTGCAGTCACTCCATCTTTTACAGCCTTCTTGACCACATCATTCAATCCCCAGAATGCAAAAAGCTCTGCAATCGCAAGAATATTGCTCACGAAAAAAAGTATGTAATTCTTTAGATTGCTTTTAAAATTCTTCATGATTATGTGATAAAACATATTAAATCCCTACCTTATAATATATATTACACAATAAGATTGCCGCGTAAAACTCGGCAATCTTATAAATTGCGTTCATATCCAGCATACTTAATATTGTTGTAATAATTGTTTTACTCCGCATTTTCTAATTATTATATTATTTCAGCTTTATTTTTCAATACATTGGCCATAACAGTGCGATTTTAGGCCATCACTTTCTTAAACATCAGATATCACACGTCAAATTTGTTTTTTCATCTCTGATATTGTTATACTTAAGCTTAAATTCGTCATCTTGATCCAGCAATTTTTCTAAAATCCGCACATATCTTCTACATATTGCAGATACCGAATGCCCAGCCTTTTTCAAATAGTATTAGTATACATATACTACATTCACTTCTTTCTCAACAGTATTTTTTTTGACTTTTTTATTCGTATGTTTCACACTTTCTATTAGCAACTAGAATAATCGTTTTATTTTAAGATTTCCTTCCCTTTTTCAATGATTCGACCATCCTCCACACGGACCACTCTCGTACCATATTTCGCCAATGAAGTATCATGTGTTACCATAACAATTGTCATTCCTTGCTTATTTAAGCGTTCAAAAAGATTCATTATGGTTTGAGAATTTTCTTTATCAAGATTTCCTGTTGGCTCATCTGCAAGCATTAATGCTGGATTATTTATCATTGCTCTTCCTATTGATACACGTTGTTGTTGTCCTCCAGATAATTGATTTGGATATTTATTTTGATGTTCTGTTAACCCTAAAGTCTCCATTAATTCTTCTACTGAAATTGGATTTTTGCTTAGATATGCTCCTGATTCTATATTTTCTTTTACTGTTAAATTTGGTACTAGATGATAAAATTGAAAAATAAAACCTAATGTATTTCTTCTATAAAGTGCTAATTCTTTCCTAGAAAGTTTACTTAAATCAGTATCCCCAACTAAAATATGTCCTCCATCTATATGTTCTATTCCTCCAATTAAATTCAGAAGTGTTGATTTTCCCGCATTCGTATAACCAACAATCGCGGCCACCGGAATATGACTGCGGCTTCTCTGCTCTCTTGTTACTTCTCTGTGCTTCTTTACATCTTTTAATTCACGGTTAAGCTGTGCGATCCTGCTCTTGATCAGACGCCTGTCCATCTCAAGTTTCTTTTCTCCCGGGCCTCTGGTTCCGATTCCTCCTCCAAGCCTCGACATAGCCTTACCAAAGCCCGCCAATCTGGTCTGCTGGTACTTTAACTGCGCCAGTTCTACCTGAATCTTGCCTTCACTTGTAGATGCTCTTGCCGCAAAGATATCCAGAATGATCAATGTTCTGTCCATTACTTTTACATCCAGTTCATCCTGCAGATTCTTCATCTGTGCCGGAGAAAGTTCATCATCACATACGATTCCTGTCGCCCTAAGCTCCCAGATCATACTTTTCAGTTCTTCAATCTTTCCTTTTCCGACATAGGTTCCCGGATGTTGCTGTTCTCTGTTCTGAATGACCATTCCTACGGTCTCGGCTCCTGCCGTGGACACCAGATCTTTTAATTCTTCCAGAGATTCTTTTGTATCATCCTGATCTGAAAGTGATACACCGACCAGTATTACTTTTTCTGTTTCATTTTTTATTTCTATCATACTGTTTCCATTTTCTATAGATTCATTCCATTTATCTTGTTTTCAGAAACTCGGCCTCTTTTTTTGCCGATTTGTCATTCGGATAATTTTCCAGATACTCTTCCAGTTTTACCTTTGCACTTTCCCAGTCTTCCATCTGTTCATATGCAACAATAATATTGTACTGCATCTCTTTTTTCATCTTTTTACCGGAATCTTCCTGTGCCAGGCCAAGATTATAATAATTTAATGCCTCTTTCGCTTTTCCGAGTTTCAGATCACAGTTTCCAATCATATTATAGATGGTTCCCGTCTTTTCGGCATCATTTTCCAGTGCTTTCTTAAAAGCTTTTCTTGCACCTTTATAATCCTTCTTTTCCCATTTGGCAATTCCAATGCCACGATAAGCATCCCCGACATTTTTCTTCTTATCTACTGCCTGTTCAAACTGTTCGATTGCCTGATCATATTTTCCGTCTTCTAAGTATTCTACCCCTTTTTGGGATGGATTGCCGCAGGCTGTCAATAATACACCTGTGCAAACGACCACAAGTAATGCCTTAATTTTCTTCATACTTTCCTTATATTCTCCTCATCTACTCAATCTGCCAGTCAATTGGCTCTACTCCGTGAGCTCTCAGATAATCATTGGTCTGACTGAATGGCTTACTTCCGAAAAATCCACGATATGCGGATAACGGACTCGGATGCGGGGCTTTCAGGATCAGGTGTTTGGGATTCGTAAGCATCCTTGCCTTTCTCTGAGCCGGTGCCCCCCATAAGATGAAAACGATCGGACGATCCTGACTGTTTAATGCCATGATAGCTGCATCTGTAAATTCTTCCCATCCAATATCTTTATGCGAATTGGCCTGATGCGCTCTTACTGTTAATACCGTATTTAACATCAGGACTCCCTGCTCAGCCCACTTGGTCAGGCAGCCGTGATTGGGGATCGTACATCCCAGATCATCATGCAATTCTTTATAGATATTCACCAGTGACGGCGGAATATCTACTCCTTTCTTCACAGAAAAGCAAAGTCCGTGTGCCTGTCCTACATTATGATATGGATCCTGTCCCAGTATAACCGCTTTTACATTATGTAAAGGTGTCAGATGAAATGCATTAAAAATATCATCTGCAGGCGGAAATATCTGTCTTGTCCTGTATTCTTCGTTGACTGTTTCAAATAATTTTTTATAATATGGCTTTTTAAACTCTCCTTTCAGAGCATCCAGCCAGTCATTATTAATTGCTGCCATGTTTTACACTATCCTTTTTCCTCTTATCTTTGTTCATTCTTACAGACGAACGGATACACCTTTTCCTCTTAAATATTCTTTTACTTCTCTGATCTCCAGTTCCTTATAGTGGAATAATGATGCTGCCAGAGCCGCATCCGCTTTTCCTTCCGTCAGTGCATCGTAAAAATGTTCCAGACTGCCGGCACCTCCGGATGCGATCACCGGAATATTCACTTCCCCGGCAATTGCTTTCGTAAGTTCCAGATCATATCCGGCTTTTGTTCCGTCACAATCCATACTTGTCAAAAGGATCTCACCTGCTCCAAGCTTCTCCACTTTCGAAGCCCATTCCACTGCATCAATTCCTACATCGATACGTCCGCCATTCTTATAGATATTCCATCCGCTTCCGTCTTCTCTTCTCTTGGCATCAATCGCCACAACAACACACTGACTTCCAAATTTATCTGCGGCTTCGCTGATTAATTCCGGTCTTGCAATCGCTGCGGAATTAACAGAAATCTTATCTGCTCCCTCTCTTAACAGTGCCCGAAAATCCTCAACGGTGCGGATACCGCCGCCTACCGTAAAAGGAATAAATACATTTTCAGCCACTCTGCGGACCATATCCACCACCGTATTTCTTTGATCAGAGGAAGCCGTAATATCCAAAAAAACCACTTCATCTGCTCCGGCTTTGTCATAAGCTGCTGCAACTGCCACCGGATCTCCGGCATCTCTCAAATTAACGAAATTCACACCCTTTACCACACGTCCGTTATTTACATCCAGACAGGGAATAATTCTCTTTGTTAACATGGGGCATTCCTCCTATGAAAGCTCTGCGAAATTTTTCAGTATCTGAAGTCCAAGATCACCGCTCTTCTCCGGATGGAACTGACAGGCAAACACATTATCCTTCTCTACAGAAGCATGAATCTTCACACTATACTCTGTTGTTGCCTTCACGGTTTCCTCTTCTTCCGCTTTTAGATAGTAAGAATGTACAAAATAAACATACGGATTTTGTTCAATTCCACGAAACAGTCTGCCGTCATTCTGTAAATGAAGGGAATTCCAACCCATATGCGGGATTTTTAATCCTTCCTGCTCCGGAATTTTTAAAATCTTTCCCTTTAAAATTCCGAGACCTTCTACGCCAGGAGTCTCTTCACTGGACTCATACAGAAGCTGCAGTCCCAGACAGATTCCAAGAAATGGCTTTTTTTCCGCTACCACGTCCTTGATAACCTTTACCAGATTATACTCCCGAAGATGTGCCATAGCATCTCCAAAAGAACCAACTCCAGGCAAAATCACCTTGTCTGCATTCATAATCCGCTCACGGTCTCTGGTAATCCATACTTCCTGACCTAGCTTTGCCATTGCCTTTTCCACACTTCGGATATTGCCTGCATCATAGTCAATAATCGCAATCATCGTGTGTCCTCCTCATCTGTCATTTTATTTTGCAAAAAGAGTTACAGGATTTTCTTTTACTGCGATTCCTCGATCTGCAATCTCTGCAGAAAGCTGCGGAAACTTTTCACTGACACGGATATAACGTGCTTTTTGATTAAAATATACGGTCTTTTCAAATGGGAAACGAATCAGCTGCGGATGTGCAAAACCGACACCCAATTCCAACACGCATAATTTCTGATTCAGCGTAAAGGACAGCCAATGGAGATATTTATCCCAACTTTCCTGATTATCCGGTTCTTCCACCGGTGCCGTAATCTGCTCTTTTAGAATTCCTGCTTTTTCCAGTCCTTCCCGGTCTTTTAGTGTTACAATAAAATAGTCTTTATGTTTCAGAAGTTCAGTCAATGCCTCATAAAATCCGGTCAAATCACCAGTCAGTTCTTCTCCCAAACCGATCAGCACAAGACTGGCATCTTTTACTTCCTCTTTGATTTCTTCGTATGTCACGGTTCTGTTTGTCTCCTGTTGATACATTTATTTTTTAGTATAACACGGACTTGGTTCCTTGA
>ERZ857775.3639-NODE-3639-length-12288-cov-9.215237_pt1 | contig 12288 bp, 7 predicted proteins | sample MGYA00519698_ERZ857775 | MGnify/ENA primary metagenome ERZ857775 (study PRJEB31778, sample SAMEA3449363) | human gut metagenome | biome: human gut; feature: human-associated habitat; material: faeces | place: United Kingdom | collected 2010/2012 ...
TGTGCACCGTGCCCGGCGATTACCACATCCGCTTTATGACCAGCCACCCCAAGGACGCCAGCCATAAGCTCATTGATACCATCGCCGCCCAGCCGAAGCTGTGCAAGCACCTGCATCTGCCGGTGCAGTGTGGCTCCGACCGGCTTTTGCAGCAGATGAACCGCCACTATACGGTGGAACAGTATCTGGAGCTCATCGACTACGCCCGCAAGACCGTGCCCGGCATCACCTTCTCCAGCGATATCATCGTGGGTTTCCCCGGCGAGACCGAGGAGGACTTTGTAAAAACGCTGGAGCTGGTGCGCAAGGTGGGCTATATGCAGCTGTTCACCTTTATCTATTCCAAGCGCACCGGCACTAAGGCTGCCGAAATGCCGGACCCCACCCCCCGCAAGGAAAAGACCGACCGCATGACCCGCCTGCTGGCTACGCAGGACGAGATCGCCATGGCGCTGGTCAAGGCGCAGGTGGGGCAGACCGTCCGGGTATTGGTGGAAGGCTTCGGGCGTAATGAAGGCACCCTTTCCGGTCGGCTCGACAATAACCTGACCGTGGAGTTTGCCGCCGACCCGGCACTGCTGGGCAGCTACGCGACTGTACATCTTACCGGTGCCCGCGCCACCGTGCTGCTGGGTGAAGTGGAAGCATAAAAAAGTGATTCCGGGGCAAACTGCCCCAGAAAGAATAAAAACAACAAGGAGAACCCAATCATGGATTGCATTGATCTTTTCAAGCGTGCCGCTATGGCACTGCAGACCGACCCCCGCTACGTCATTCTGGATCAGGCCCGCAAGGCAAACGACAAGGATGAGGAACTGCAGAACCTGATCGGCGAGTTCAATCTGGCCCGCATGGACCTGAACAACGAGATCGGCAAGAACGAGCGCGATGACGCCCGCATCGCTGAACTGAACGAGAAGGTGAACAGCCTCTACGGCCAGATCATGGGCAACGAGGGCATGGTGGCATACAACGAGGCCAAGCGCGAGTGCGAGAACCTGGTCAACTATATCGACGCCATCATCAACACCGCCATGAACGGCGGCGACCCCATGACCGTGCAGGAGCCTTCTGCCTCCTGCACCGGCAGCTGTTCCACCTGCGGCGGCTGCCACTGAGCAAACTTTTTTGACCGGAACGCGGCTGTGCAACACAGACCGCGTTTTGTTTGCACCGGCGGTTACAGCCCGCAAACCGGCTGACGGAACCATACAAGGGAAAGAGGAAAAACCATGGCAGAGCTTTCGCCCATGATGCAGCAGTATCTTGAGATCAAAAATCAACACAAGGACGAAATTCTTTTTTACCGCATCGGCGATTTTTACGAGATGTTCTTCGACGATGCCGTCACGGCGTCCCGGGAGCTGGATCTTACCCTTACCGGCAAGCAGTGCGGCCTTGCGGAGCGCGCCCCTATGTGCGGCGTGCCCTTCCACAGCTACGAGGGCTATGTGGCGCGCCTGATCGCTAAGGGCTATAAGGTGGCCATCTGTGAGCAGGTAGAGGACCCCGCCAAGGCGAAAGGCCTTGTCAAGCGGGACATCATCCGGGTGGTCACCCCCGGTACGGTCATTGAAAGCAGCATGCTGCAGGACGACCGCAACAACTACATTGCCAGCCTGTACCTCAAGGGCAAAAAGGCGGGCCTGTGCTTTGCGGACGTTTCCACCGGTACGGCGCATATCACCGAACTGACGGCGGATAAGATCGCCCCGGCGGTCATTACCGAGCTGTGCCGCTACCACCCCAGCGAGGTGCTGCTGAACCCCGGCCTGCTGGACTGCCGCGAGGTGACCGCCTACATCAAAAAGAACATGAGCTGCTCGGTGGAACTGGTCGAGGACGAGCGCTATGCGCCGGGGCTGGTGGCTTCTGCACTGGAAGAACAGTTTGGCCGCGACTGGCCGCAGACCACCGGCATGGTCGCCGAGGGCCTTGTGCGCTTTGCCATGGCTGCGCTGCTGGAATACCTGCACGATACCCAGATCAAGGGTGTGGAGCGGTTAAAGACCGTCATTACTTACAACGAAGCCCAGTTCATGCGGCTTTCGCCTGTCACCCGGGCAAACCTTGAGCTGACCGAGACCCTGCGCGGGCGCGAAAAGCGCGGCACCCTGCTGTGGGTGCTGGATAAGACCAGCACCGCCATGGGTAAGCGGATGCTGCGCAGCTGGATCGAGCAGCCGCTTATTTCCAGCCAGCTCATCAACCACCGCCTGAACGCTGTGGAGGCGCTGGTGCGTCAGACTATGGTGCGCGGCGACCTGACCGAAGAATTGCACTACATCGCGGACATGGAGCGCCTGATGACCCGCACGGTGTACGGCTCTGCAACCCCCAAGGAGATCTACACCCTTGCCCAGACCTGCGATCGTCTGCCCGGCCTGCGCAAGCAGGCTGAGGGCTGCAGCTGCCCGGAGCTTGCCGAGCTGGCCGCAAGTATCGATCCGCTGGAGGATATCAAGGCGCGCATTTATGCCGCAGTAGACCCGGAGGCACCCTCCACCCTCAAGGATGGCGGCGTCATCGCCAAGGGTTACCATGCCGAGGTGGACGAGCTACGCTCCATCCGCGATAACACCAAGGGCGTGCTGGCGCAGCTGGAAGCCCGTCTGCGGCAGGAGACCGGCATCCCCAAGCTGAAAATAGGCTATAATCATGTGTTCGGCTACTTCATCGAGGTGAGCAACTCCTACAAAAACCTTGTGCCGGAGACTTACATCCGCAAGCAGACCCTCACCTCCGGCGAGCGTTACATCACGCAGGAGCTGAAGGAGCTGGAAAGCAAGATCCTTGGCGCGCACGAGCGGCTCATCTCGCTGGAGCGCCGCCTGTTTGATGAGTTGCTGGAGAGCATCGGTGCCCAACTGGACCGCATCCAGCGCACCGCCAACGCTATTGCACAGCTGGATGTGCTGGCTGCGCTGGCGCAGGTGGCTGCGGAAAACAACTACTGCCGCCCCGTGGTGGACGACAGCGATGTGCTGACCATCACCGAGGGGCGTCACCCGGTGGTGGAGCAGGTGCTCAAGGGCAGTATGTTCGTGCCCAACGATACCACCCTCAACTGCACCACCGACCGCTGCCTGATCATCACCGGCCCCAACATGGCGGGTAAATCTACCTATATGCGTCAGAATGCGCTGATTGCCCTGATGGCGCAGATCGGTTCCTTTGTACCGGCAGCCAGCTGTCATGTGGGCGTGGTGGACGCCATCTTCACCCGCATCGGTGCCTCGGACGACCTTGCCGCAGGTCAGTCTACCTTTATGGTGGAGATGACCGAGGTAGCGGAGATCCTGAAAAATGCCACTGCCAAAAGTCTTGTGGTGCTGGATGAGATCGGCCGCGGCACCTCCACCTTTGACGGCATGAGCATCGCCCGCGCCGTGGTGGAGCATATCGCAGACCCCGCCAAGGGGCTGGGCTGCAAGACCCTGTTCGCCACCCATTACCACGAGCTGACCGAGCTGGAAGGCACCGTAGAGGGCGTAAAAAACTACAATATTGCGGTCAAAAAGCGCGGCGAGGACATCACCTTCCTGCGGCGCATCGTGCGCGGCCCCGCCGACGACAGCTACGGCATCGAGGTGGCAAAGCTGGCCGGTCTGCCCGGCAGCGTGACCCGCCGCGCCCACGAAGTGCTGCGTACGCTGGAGGCCTCTGCGCCCAAAAACAAGGTAGAGCAGATGGATTTTGACGCCTTGCAGGAGTACAATTCCCCGGCAGTGCCCAGCGAAATGATGGAAAAACTGGAGGCTGTGGATGTGGAAACGCTTACTCCCATTGAAGCGCTGAACTTTTTGTACGAGCTGAAAAAGACCCTCAAGGGCAGCCTGAACGGCTGACCGCAAAAATCAACCACAGGGGAGGGAAAAGACCATGGCAGTCATCCATGTTCTGGATAAGCATACCGCGGAGCTGATCGCCGCCGGTGAGGTGGTGGAGCGCCCCGCATCGGTGGTCAAGGAGCTTTTGGAAAACTCCATCGACGCCGGTGCAACGCAGGTCACCGTAAGCATCGAGTCCGGCGGCGTAAAGCTGATCGAGATCAGCGATAACGGCACTGGTATTGATGCTGAGTATATCCCAACGGCTTTCATCCGCCACGCCACCAGCAAAATTGAAAAGCCGGATGACCTGAACAGCATCCACACACTGGGCTTCAGGGGTGAAGCACTGGCTTCCATTGCCAGCGTGGCGCGGGTAGAGCTGCTCACCCGCACCGAGGTGGACGAGTTTGCCACCTGCTACCGCATCTCCGGCGGTGAGGAGCAGGGCAGGGAGCCTGCCGCCCGTGCTGTGGGCACCACCATCCGGGTGCAGGACCTGTTCTACAACACCCCCGCCCGCATGAAGTTCCTCAAAAAGGACTCCAGCGAGGGCACCTTTGTGGCAGATAACGTGGGTCATGTGGCGCTCAGCCACCCGGAGGTCAGTGTCAAGTTCATCCGGGAAGGCAAGCTGCAATACGTCACCCCCGGCGATGGTCAGCTGCGCAGCGCCGCCTACGCGGTGCTGGGGCGGGAGTTCAGCCGCGACCTCATCGAGGTGCACTTCGAGGAAGGGCTGTACCGGGTTACCGGCTTGATCACCCCGCCCAAGAGCTGCCGCGCCAGCCGCAGTATGCAGCATTTCTACATCAATGGCCGCTATGTGCGCAACCGCACCATCATGGCGGGCATGGAGATGGCCTTTAAGGGAACGACCATGCAGGGCAAGTTCCCGGGCGGCATCTTGCTGCTGGAAATGCCCACCGACCTTGTGGACGTCAATGTCCACCCTGCAAAGATCGAAGCCCGCTTTGCCCGGGAAAATGACGTGTTCGATGTTGTTTACCATGCGGTCAAGCTGGCGCTGGCACAGCCCGGCACCGGGGAACGCCGCTTTACCTTTGAAGCGGACGAAAAAGAGAAAACTGAAAAAGAAAACGATACTCAGAGTGAAAATGCTGTAAAGAATAATCACTTTACAGGACTTTCCGCCGTCATTCCGGGTCAGGCAGACCCCGGCACGCTGCCCGCGCAGCGCTGGCAAGCCCCGCAGCCGCCGCGCCCTGCCGCTGCACCGGTGAAAACCCCGTCTTTTACGGCAGACACCCCGCCGGTACAGCCCGCACCGCCTGCCCGCGCGGCGGCTGTGCCTTCGTGGCGGCAGTCTGCCCCCGCAGAGGACATTCTGGACCCGGTGGTCACCCTCCACAGCCCGGAAAAAGCAGATGCAACAAAAGTCCAGACCGCACCGCAGCCCTTCCGGGCTGCTGCTGCTGAAACACAGCTGGATGTGCGCCCGGAGACGGACGCCGCAGCCGACCCGCCGCTGGATCATATGGCAGCATGGAACACCGTGCCTGCCGCCCCGGAGATCGAAGCTGCAACGGTGCCCTATCAGCCGGAGGAGCCGGTGCAGTCCGAGCAGCCGGAACAGCTGGGCTTTGATGTACCGCAGGGGGAAGAGCCGCTGCGGTATGTGGGCGAGGTTTTCCGCACCTATATTCTGGCGGAGCGGGGAGACGAGCTGTGTCTGATCGATAAGCACGCCGCCCACGAGCGTCAGCTGTACGAAAAGCTGGCCGCGAACTACGGCAACGTGCCCAGCCAGCTGTTGTTGCAGCCCGCCGCCATCGACCTCTCTGCAGAGGAAAAGCAGGCGCTGCTGGAAAATCAGCCCCTGCTGGAAAACGCCGGGCTGGATGTGGCGGACTTTGGCGGCAGTACGGTGCTATTGCGCGCTGTGCCTGCGGACGTAGAGCCGCAGAATGCCGAGGATCTATTGGTAGAGATCGCCGACCGCCTGCTCAAGGGCAGCCGGGACGCGCTGAACGAGCACACCGAGTGGGTGCTGCACTCCATCTCCTGCCGCGCCGCCATCAAGGCGGGGGATAAGTCCTCCCCGCAGGAGCTGATGGCACTGGCCGAGAAGATTCTCTCCGGCGAGGTGCCGCCCTTCTGCCCCCATGGCCGTCCCTGCGTGCTCAAGCTTACCCGAAAGGAGTTGGAAAAGCAGTTTGGACGCATCGTGTAATGCAAAACCCGCCGTGGTGGCTGTGGTAGGTCCCACCGCCACCGGCAAGACCGCGCTGGGCGTTGCGCTGGCGCAGCAGTTCTCCGGCGAGGTCATCAGTGCCGACTCTATGCAGATCTACAAAGGTCTGGATGTGGGCACCGCTAAGGTCACCCCGCAGGAGACCTGCGGCATCCCGCACCACGGCGTGGACATCCTCACCCCGGAAAAGACCTTCAGCGTGGCGGATTTCACCGCGCTGGCAGGGGAGTACATTCGGGATATCACTGCCCGGGGGCATCTGCCGCTGCTGGTAGGCGGCACCGGACTGTATGTGCAGAGCCTTTTGTATGGGGTGCGATTCACCGCCGAAAAAGCCCCGGATGGTCTGCGCGAGCAGCTGACCGCTGAACTGGAAGCCAACGGCCCGGAAGCCATGTACGCAAAACTGCAAGCCGTGGACCCGGAAGCCGCCGCTGTCATCCACCCCAATAATAAGGTACGGGTGCTGCGGGCGCTGGAACACTACCGCGCCACTGGCAAGCGTCTAAGCGAACAAAAGGCCGATTCGCTGCCGCCGGAGCGCCCCTACCGCAGCCTTGTGCTGGGGCTGGATTTCCCGGACCGTGCAGCGCTGTACCGCCGCATCGACCTGCGGGTGGACAAAATGCTGGAGGCCGGGCTTTTGGCCGAGGCAGAATACGTCTGGCATAACCGCGAAGTCTTCCGCACCGCCGCACAGGCCATCGGCTATAAAGAAATTTTTCCGTATTTCCAGCAGACCGCCACGCTTGAGGCCTGCACCGAAAAGCTCAAACAGGCCTCCCGCAACTACGCCAAGCGCCAGCTGACATGGTTCCGCCACATGGACGGGGTTACATGGCTGGACGCCGGGGCGGCGGACGTGCGGCAGACCGCTTTGCGCCTGACCCAAGACTTTTTATTGAAAGGATGATCCTTATGCCGGAAACCCCTCAGGAACCGCGCCACAAGTTTTCTGCGCTCACCACGCTGGCGGCTGTGCTGGCCACCTTTTTGCTGGCGGCAGCAGCGTATGTCTGCTGGCAGGCGGCGCACATCCTTTTCCCCCAGAACGTCTACGAAACGGCGCTGCCCATCACCATCTCCGATACCATTGAAGCGGACGGCGTGCTGCTATTTGACGAGACCTGCATTTCCGGCAGCGGCAATCTGGGTTACCTTGTCTCGGACGGCGAGCGGGTGTCGGCAGGCACTGCCGTTGCAGAGCTGTATACCGATGCCAATCAGGCGGTGCTGCGCCAGCAGCTGACCCAGCTTACCAGCCAGATCGACCTTTTGCAGCGCTCCCAGAACACCGCAGCCACCCAGCTGGACGGCTTGCTCAAGGAGCGCTCCGGTGCGCTGTATGACCTGCTGGACGCACTGGATACCGCCCAATACAGCGATGTGGACGAAAGCACCGATGCCTATTTGCTGGCGCAGAACAAGCTGTGGATCACCACCGGCGATACCGCCGGCTTTGCGGATCAGATCGCGCTGCTTGCCCAGCAGGCACAGACCGTGCAGGCACAGCTGGGCAACCCCACCCAGATCGCCGCCCCCACCACCGGCTACTTTGTCCGAGCTGCCAGCAGCGGACGGCTGAACGCCGGTGCTGCGGACATTCTGGCGCAGAGCCCGGAGCAGCTTAAAGCCTATCTGGACTCTGACCCCGAGATGCCGCTGGATGGCTGCGTAGGCAAGCTGGTGGCCGGGTTCAGCTGGCAGTACGCCGGGGTGTGCTCCGCAAAGCAGGCCGAAAAGCTGCTGGGCGCGGACGGTAAGCCCATGCGCACGGCGGTGGAGATCAGCTTCCCCGGCCAGAGCGATGCTGCCTTGCGCGCCACTGTCGCCGAGGTGACCATTGATGCAGAGCAGGATGTTGCCCGCTTTGTGCTGCAATGCAACTCCATCAACGGCGATGTGCTGTGCCTCAACCACGCCCGCGCACGCATCAGCACCGGCGAGAGCACCGGCCTGCGGGTTCCCGCCGCAGCGGTGCACTACCTCAAGGAGGACGGCACCGAGGCCGAGACGCAGGGCGAAAACTATATTCCCGGCGTGTACGTCAAGTACGGTAACATCGCCCGTTTCTGTAAGATCGACCCGGTGGATGCCGACCATCCGCTGATCTCGGAAGACGATTACATCCTTGTTTTGCCCAAGGGAACGGACGGTTCTGTCAGTCAGGTAAGGCTTTATGACGAAATAATCGTCTCCGGACAAAATTTATATGACGGAAAACTTTTGTAGTTATTGACATCTGCTGAAAAAAATCAGATAATAGTAAAAGCTATTTGCATTCTTTTTGCAAAGAACGCCAGGCAGCCGGGCGCTGCCCGAATGAAAGGAGCAGATAATTATGTCTTTGCTGGATAGCATTAAGAAGGGCCTGATGGGCGAAGGGGACGAGTACGAGGACCAGTACATCGATGACGGCCCCCAGATGGTGAACAACAACAGCGGCGTTGGCATCGGGATGGACGAAGAGACCGAGGAGCCTGCCGAGGGCACCAGCAAGAAGAACAAGGTGGTCAACATCCATGCCACCACTCAGCTCAAGGTGGTTCTGGTCAAGCCCGAGCGGTTCGAGGATGCCAGCACCATTGCCGACCATCTGAACAACAAGCGTACCGTGGTGCTGAACCTGGAGTCCACCAACAAGGAGGTCTCCCGCCGTCTGGTGGATTTCCTGTCCGGCGTGGCCTATGCCAACAACGGCCAGATCAAGCGCGTAGCCAACAGCACCTTTATCATTACCCCGTACAACGTAGATATTATGGGCGATCTGCTGGACGAGCTGGAGAACAATGGCGCATTCTATTGATCCGGCAACCGGTGCGGTGCGGGGTTTTGTGCCCGCCCGCAACGATGAGGAACGCTACCTTATGCGGCATATCGAGGATCTTGCCGATGCGGCTTTTTCCCGCGGCATAGCCCGGTACTCTGCATTCCTCAGCGACCGGGAACAGGATCTTGCCCGGGCGGCACTGGGGCGTGCCGGTGTGCGGGACGGCTGGCGTCTTGACGGCGGCTGGCCCGAGGCCGAGCGCAGGGTGCTCTGTCTGGAGCCAGAGTACAGCTACGGCGAGTGTCCGGTGCGCTGCGTACAGCTGCAATGCCGGGCGCTGCCCGGTGCGGTGCTTCCGGCGCACAAGGACTATCTGGGCAGCCTGATGGGGCTTGCCCTCAAGCGCGAGGCACTGGGCGATATCCTGCTGCCTGTCGATGCGCCGGGCACGGCCTATGTGTTCGCACTGGAACCGGCGGCAAAGCTTATCTGCCGGGAGCTGTGTCAGGCGGGACGCACAGAGGTATCCACCCGCCTGCTGGAGCCGGAAGAGATCCCGGCCTTCCCGGTGCCGGAGCGGCAGCTGCTCACCGCCACCGTGTCCTCCCTGCGGCTGGACGCGGTACTCTCTGCCATGTTGCACGTCAGCCGCGGCACCGCTGCGGAACTGATCGAGGCGGGCAGGGTAGAGATCAACCATCTGCCGGTAGAAAAGCCCCATGCCCCCGTATACGAGCAGGATGTGTTCACTGTGCGCGGCAAGGGCCGCTTCCGGCTGACTGCATTGCCCGGGAAAAGTAAAAAAGATCGTTCGATCATTGAGTTCTTTCAATATTAAAAGCTATGGGAGGAAATGACTATGCTGACTCCGCAGGATGTCCGCTCTGTACAATTTGAAAAAAACCTCCGCGGCTACCGTACAGAGGACGTGGATCGTTTTCTGGACAAGGTCGAGGAGCAGCTGCAGCAGAACGATGCGCAGGCAGAGCAGCTGCGCAAGCAGATCGCTGATCTGACCGCAGAGAACCAGAAGCTCAAGGGCGAGCTGCAAAGCTTTGAGGCCGACGGCGATATGCTCAAGAGCGCGCTGATCAACGCCCAGCGCATGGGCGAAAACGTGATCCGCGAAGCAAACCAGAAGGCCGAGGAGATCATCCACCGCGCAAATCTGCGGGGCGACGACATCATCCGCGATGCCAACGAGCTGCTGCAAAAGGCAAGCGACCGCGCAGACGAGATCGAGAACGAGGCCAACGAGAAGCGTCTGGCTGAGGAGCGGGAGTACGACCGCGTCCGTCTGGAGGTCACCCGCTTCAAGGCGGATGTGCTCAATTTGTACCGCAGCCACGTGGAGTCTTTGAGCCGTCTGCCGGAGTTCCAGAAGGACGCTAAGGAAGCCGAAAAGGACGCCCCCGTACAGGACGCAGAGCCTGCACAGGAAGCTGCCGCAGAGCAGCCCGCCGCACAGCCCGAGACTGCCCCCGCAGCCGATGCCGCAGCAGCCCCGGCACAGCAGCAGCCTGCCGAGCCGACCGAAACCACCGAACCTGCCGCCCCTGCCGATGACGACAAGGCGGCTGACAGCAGCGAGGATTTCTGGGCAAAGGACGAAAGCCAGCTCAAGCTGGACCCGCCTCCTGCTGATATGAAGCCGGACGAGCCGGACTACGACGCTTTTCAGGGCGTAAAGTTCAGCGAGTAAGGCACCCAACGCAAAAATAGAGGAGAGTGTAAACCATTGGCTAAGAACAAATCGCAGTACGACAGCACGTTGAATCTGCCCAAGACCCTGTTTGAGATGCGCGCCGGTCTGCCCAAAAAGGAACCGGTCATGCTCAAGGACTGGGACGACAACGACCTGTACAACCAGCTCATGAAGCACAACGAGGGCAAGCCCCAGTTCATTCTGCACGACGGCCCTCCGTATGCAAACGGCAACATCCACATGGGCACCGCCCTGAACAAGATCATTAAGGATATCATCATCCGCGAAAAGAACATGGAGGGCTATCAGGCTCCCTATGTGCCCGGCTTTGATACCCACGGCCTGCCCATTGAGCTGAAGGCTCTGTCCTCTCTGGGCGAGAAGAAGAAGGACATCTCCAAGCTGGAGCTGCGCCAGATCTGTGAAAAGTTTGCCACCGAGCACATCGACATCATGAGCGACCAGTTCAAGCGTCTGGGCGTCATCGGTGACTTCGAGCACCCCTACCTGACCCTGAAGCCGGAGTTTGAGGCACGTCAGATCGAGATCTTCGGCGAGATGGCCAAGAAGGGCTACATCTACAAGGGTCTGAAGCCCGTGTACTGGTGCCCGGACTGCCGCACCGCGCTGGCAGAAGCCGAGATCGAGTACGGCGAGGACGACTGCGATTCCATCTTTGTGCGTTTCCACGTCTCGCAGGATCCCAACGGTGTGCTGGCAAAGTACGGCATCCCCATGGATAAGACCTACTTCGTCATCTGGACCACCACCACTTGGACCCTGCCCGCCAACGAGGCTATCTGCCTGAACGGTCAGTTCGAGTACTCCTTCGTCAAGATCGGCGAGGAGTACCACATCATGGCGACCGATCTGGTCAAGAGCGTCATGGACGCCTGCCACATCGAGAACTATGAGATCGTGGGCGAGCCCGTTTCCGGCGCTGAGTTCGAGCTGATGCGCTATAACCACGTCTACCTGCCCAAGGAGGGCTGGGTCATTCTGGGCGACCACGTTACGCTGGAAAGCGGTTCCGGCTGCGTTCATACCGCAGGCGGTCACGGCGTGGACGACTTCAACGTCTGCCAGAAGTATCCGCAGGTGCCCATCACGGTGCCCGTGGATGACGGCGGTTATCTGACCGAGCTGGCCGGCAAGTACGCTGGTCAGCGCGTGTGGGCAGCCAACAAGACCATTCTGGCCGACCTGACTGCTTCCGGCGCTGTGATGGGTCAGGTGCACATCAAGCACCAGTACCCCCACTGCTGGCGCTGCCATCATCCCATCATCTTCCGCGCTACCGAGCAGTGGTTCTGCTCCATTGCCAAGTTCCGCGAGGACGTGTACAAGGCAATTGATACCGTCACTTGGATGCCGGATTGGGGCCATGACCGCATGACCGGCATGGTGCGCGACCGTAACGACTGGTGCATCAGCCGCCAGCGCACTTGGGGCGTGCCTATCCCCGCCTTCTACTGCAAGAAGTGCGGCACCTACCACATCACCGATGCTACCATCAAGGCTGTCAGCGCCCTGTTCCGCAAGGAAGGCTCTGACGCATGGTATAAATACGATGCCGAGCAGATCATCCCCGCAGGCGAAGTGTGCGAGAAGTGCGGCGCTTCCGAGTGGGAGAAGGACACCGACATCATGGACGTCTGGTTCGACTCCGGCTCCACCCATGCTGCCGTTCTGGAAGAGCGCCCCGAGCTGCGCTTCCCGGCCGATATGTATATGGAGGGCGGCGACCAGTTCCGCGGCTGGTTCCAGT
>ERZ857775.3642-NODE-3642-length-12281-cov-6.454769_pt1 | contig 12281 bp, 5 predicted proteins | sample MGYA00519698_ERZ857775 | MGnify/ENA primary metagenome ERZ857775 (study PRJEB31778, sample SAMEA3449363) | human gut metagenome | biome: human gut; feature: human-associated habitat; material: faeces | place: United Kingdom | collected 2010/2012 ...
TACCGGCGGCAATCACAGCGGCCACTTTGGCGTCCGCCTCAGACTGAGCGGCCTTGCCGGCGGCGATCACGGCCAGGCACTCTGCATCGGCCTTGGCCTGGGCGGCTTTAGCAGCCTTCAGGATCGCGGCACTGTCGGCGTCGGCCTTTGCCTTAGCCTGCTTGGAGTAGGCATTGACAGCGGCCGTGTAGGCGGCTTCTTTGGCGGCGATCTGGGCCTGATAAGCCTTCACGGCGGCAATGTAGTCACTGTTGGCGTCTGCAAAAACGGGAACGGCGAACATGCAGACCATGCAGATGGCGAGCAGGGCAGAGAGAAGTTTTTTCATTGTCAATACCTCCTTAAAAATAAAACCAAGGGTGATTTGGTCCCCCGGAATGCCCGGGAGTTATCTACAGCCTTATTATACCAGATGGCGCATAAAACTGCAACAAAAAATGACTCGACAAAATCATGAATTCTGGCATTGCAAATTGTGCAAACTAGACAAATATTGTTGAAGCATGGACAAAAAGCGCTTACACAAACCTTGGGCAGGGGAGTAGGCACCCTGTTCATCTTATGCACCGCCTTATAAAAAGGCGTCAGGCCCTGGCCCATAGGCCCGAAATCCACATTTTAGCCTGCGAAAACAAAAATTCTCCGTATTGCACGATTTTTTCAAAGTTTTTTTGGCAATACTCTTGACAACGGGCCGCGAATCCTGTAAACTAAACATTGCGTGAGTTCCAGGGAGTAGTGCGGCAAAAATGCCGCGGCTCCGGTAAAACGAACGTGAATATGTGAAGAAAGGAGAAAAGAAATGCCTACTTTTAACCAGCTCGTACGCAAAGGCCGTGAGGTCCTGGTAACCAAGAGCACTGCTCCTGCCCTTCAGAAGAGCTACAACTCTCAGAAGAAGCAGTACACCACCATGAACAGCCCCCAGAAGCGTGGTGTTTGCACCGCTGTTCGTACCATGACCCCCAAAAAGCCCAACTCTGCTCTGCGTAAAGTTGCCCGTGTCCGCCTGACGAATGGTATCGAGGTCACCTCCTACATTCCTGGTATCGGCCATAACCTGCAGGAGCACAGCGTTGTCCTGATCCGTGGCGGTCGTGTTAAGGACCTGCCCGGTGTCCGTTACCACATCATCCGTGGTACTCTGGATACTCAGGGTGTTGCAAACCGTAACCAGGCTCGCAGCAAATACGGCGCAAAGCGTCCCAAGGCCGGTGCCAAGAAGTAAGGAAACATCTTTTCGCCATAAAATGGTCAGCTGACCCTTTTGTGGCATAACGGGAGTTTTCTTTAACTTTCGAGTACCGATGATATCATTAATGTGAAGGAGGGAAGAAAGATGCCCAGAAGAGGTAAAATCGCAAAGCGCGAAGTTCTGGCTGATCCTATTTACAATTCCAAGCTCGTCACCCGTCTGGTCAACAGCATCATGCTGGATGGCAAGAAGGGCGTCGCTCAGAAGATCGTTTACGAAGCTTTTGAGACTGTCAAAGAGAAGACCGGCAACGATCCTCTCGAAATGTTCGAGAAGGCCATGGAAAACATCATGCCCAGCCTCGAAGTTAAGGCCCGCCGTGTCGGCGGCTCCACCTACCAGGTTCCCCTGGAGGTCAGCCCCGCCCGCCGCGAGACCCTCGGCCTGCGCTGGCTGACTCTGTATAGCCGCAGCCGTGGTGAAAAGACCATGTCCGCTCGCCTGGCCGCCGAGATCATCGACGCTACCAACAACGTTGGCGGCGCTGTCAAGAAGCGCGAAGATACCCACAAGATGGCAGAAGCCAACAAGGCTTTCGCGCATTACCGTTATTGATCTGCTTACTGAGGAGGTTTAAGCCATGGCAACGCCGAGAGACGTATCCCTGCAAATGACCCGAAATATCGGTATCATGGCCCACATCGACGCAGGCAAGACCACCACCACCGAGCGCATTCTGTACTACACCGGTATTAACCATAAGATCGGCGAAGTTCATGACGGCGCTGCTACGATGGACTGGATGGAGCAGGAACAGGAACGTGGTATTACCATCACTTCCGCTGCAACCACCTGCTACTGGAGCCACACCGAGACCCAGCACGATCCGGCTCTGTTCAAAAAGAACCGTCATCGTATCAACATCATCGACACCCCGGGCCACGTTGACTTTACTGTTGAAGTTCAGCGTTCTCTGCGTGTTCTGGACGGTTCTGTTACCGTTCTGGCCGCAAAGGGTGGCGTTGAGCCTCAGTCTGAAACCGTTTGGCGCCAGGCTGACGAGTACAAGGTTCCCCGCATGGTTTACGTCAACAAGATGGATACCATGGGTGCTGACTTCTTCCGCTGCGTACAGATGATGCATGATCGTCTGCATGCCAACGGTGTGCCTATCCAGCTGCCTGTCGGCCAGGAAGACACTTTCCGCGGCATCATCGATCTGATCGACATGAAAGCCGATATCTACTATGATGATATGGGCAATGATGTGCGCGTTGAGGAAATTCCTGAAGACATGAAAGAACAGGCTCAGGAATATCATGACAAGCTGATCGAAGCTGTTGCTGAGACCGACGAAGAGCTGATGATGAAGTACCTGGACGGCGAAGAGCTGACCAAGGGAGAAATCAAGGCTGCTCTGCGTAAGGCTACTATTTCCAACGAGATCGTTCCTGTTGTCTGCGGCTCTTCTTACAAGAACCGTGGCGTTCAGAAACTGTTGGATGCAATCGTTGATTATATGCCCGCTCCGACCGACGTTGCGGCCATCAAGGGCACCAACCCGGAGACTGGCGAGGAAGAAGATCGCACTTCTTCCGATGATCAGCCGTTCTCTGCACTGGCATTCAAGATTATGACTGACCCGTATGTCGGTAAGCTGTGCTTCTTCCGCGTGTACTCTGGTACCGTTGAGGCTGGCACCACTGTTTACAACTCTGTTAAGGATCAGGACGAGCGTATCGGCCGTATCCTGCAGATGCATGCAAACAACCGTAAGGATATCGACATCTGCTACGCTGGCGATATCGCCGCTGCTGTTGGTCTGAAGAACACCACCACTGGTGATACCCTGTGCGATGAGAAGCATCCCATCATCCTCGAGTCCATGAACTTCCCCGAGCCGGTTATCCGCGTTGCCATCGAGCCCAAGACCAAGGCTGGCAGCGAGAAGATGGGTATTGCCCTGTCTAAGCTGGCTGAAGAGGACCCGACTTTCCGTACCTGGACCGATGAAGAAACCGGTCAGACCATCATCGCCGGCATGGGCGAGCTCCACCTGGAAATCATCGTGGACCGTCTGCTCCGCGAGTTTAAGGTCGAAGCTAACGTTGGCGCACCTCAGGTTGCCTACCGTGAAACCATCCGCAAGGATGCTAACCAGGAAACCAAGTACGCACGTCAGTCCGGTGGTAAGGGCCAGTATGGTCACGTTAAGATCAAGATTGAACCCAACCCGGGTAAGGGTTATGAGTTTGTCAACGGTATTGTTGGCGGCGCTATCCCGAAGGAATACATCCCCGCTGTTGACAACGGTATCCAGGGCGCGATGAAGTCCGGCATTCTGGCTGGCTATCCCGTCGTGGATGTCAAGGTCACTCTGTGGGACGGCTCCTATCATGAAGTTGACTCCTCTGAAATGGCGTTCTCCATCGCCGGCTCCATGGCATTCAAGGATGCTATGAAGAAGGCTGATCCCGTCATTATGGAGCCCATCATGAAGGTTGACGTTGTTGTTCCTGACGAGTATATGGGCAACGTCATTGGCGACTTGAACAGCCGCCGCGGCGCGATCCAGAACCAGGAATCCACCGATGGCACTGCCCGTGTCACCGCTATGGTTCCTCTGTCCGAGATGTTCGGTTACGCTACTGACCTGCGTTCCAAGACCCAGGGCCGTGGCCAGTACTCCATGGAGCCGGCTGATTACCAGCAGGTTCCCAAGAGTGTTGCAGATAAGATCATGACCGAGCGCAATAAGGGCTGATTCTGCACAAATTCGCGCAAAATACTTGATTTTTCTTGAAAAATCTAGTATGATAGCCTTACAACAGGCTATTTTATCTGTTTGAATTAAAGGAGGATACTTCCAATGGCTGAAAAGGAAAAATTTGACCGCTCTTTGGAGCATGTCAACATCGGTACCATCGGTCACGTTGACCACGGCAAGACCACTCTGACTGCCGCTATCACCAAGGTTCTGGCTCTGAAGGGCGACGCCGATTTCATGGATTACTCCAGCATCGATAAGGCTCCTGAAGAGAAGGCTCGTGGTATCACGATCAACACCGCTCACGTTGAGTACCACACCGCGAAGCGTCACTATGCCCACGTTGACTGCCCGGGCCATGCTGACTACATCAAGAACATGATCACCGGTGCTGCTCAGATGGACGGCGCTATCCTGGTTGTTGCTGCAACCGATGGCCCGATGCCGCAGACCCGTGAGCACATCCTGCTGGCTCGTCAGGTTGGCGTGCCCAAGATCGTTGTGTTCCTGAACAAGTGCGATATGGTTGACGACGAAGAGCTGCTCGACCTGGTCGAAATGGAAGTTCGCGAACTGCTGGACAGCCAGGATTTCGACGGCGACAACACCCCGATCATCCGTGGTTCCGCTCTGAAGGCTCTGGAGAGCACTTCCAAGGATCCCGATGCTCCGGAATACAAGTGCATTTGGGAGCTGATGGACGCTGTTGACAGCTACATCCCGACCCCGGACCGTGCTGCTGATAAGCCGTTCCTGATGCCCGTTGAGGACGTTATGACCATCTCCGGCCGTGGCACCGTTGCTACCGGTCGTGTTGAGCGTGGTACTGCTCATGTCGGCGATCAGATGGAAATCGTTGGTCTGAAGGAAGAGAAGCTGACCACCACCATCACTGGTCTGGAAATGTTCCGCAAGAGCCTCGAGTTCGCTCAGGCTGGCGACAACATCGGCGCTCTGCTGCGTGGTATTGACCGTGACCAGATCGAGCGTGGCCAGGTTCTGGCTGTTCCCGGCTCTGTTCATCCCCACACCACTTTCGATGGCCATGTTTACGTCCTGAAGAAGGAAGAAGGCGGCCGTCATACCCCGTTCTTCAACAACTATCGTCCTCAGTTCTACTTCCGTACCACCGACGTTACCGGCATCATCACCCTGCCCGAAGGCACTGAGATGTGCATGCCCGGCGACAACGTTGATATGCACGTTGAGCTGATCACCCCGGTTGCCATGGAAGAAGGCATGCGTTTCGCTATCCGCGAAGGCGGCCACACTGTTGGTTCCGGCGTTGTTTCCAAGATCGAGAAGTAATTTTCGGCTTGTGATATAGCTTTCAAGGCTCCTGCTGTTAAGGCAGGAGCCTTTTTGTTGTGTACGACTTATGGGACGGGGAGGGGGCAAAGGCCGGGTGTGGAAGACCAAGGAAGGCATCATGAAAACATCAGGAATTGTAGATAGGGGAGAGGACACCATTCGGAACTTTGAAAAAGTGGAGCAGGAGGGGGTACTCACACCGCCCTACCTTGGAAAGGCGTATTTCAGGTCGCGGTTAAGGGGCAAGGGTTGATCTATCCCTAAGTTTTCGGAACGGTCAGGAACGCTCTCTACAGTACAATTTATAATGGGCAATTCTCAACCACCAATTTTCCCTTCAAGTTTCCTCCAATCTCTGCCAAATCTCTCAACAACAAGCCAAACCGAAATGACAAAAAATGCGCGGTCACAATACCGGGTGATTGTATTAAGAGATTGCAAAGAACATTATCGGGGTAAATGTTTAATCATTTGATAAAATCAGGAATAAACCATTCAAAAATGTTAATAAATACCGCCAAAGAGTCACCGCACCGCAACGCAAATAATGTGCGAAAAACAGGTTTCAGTTGATTCAAGGACAAAAATTTACCTAGAAACCGCTCTAATTAACTATGCAAATTCTGGCAACTGTGATATAATGTATATACCTAGATGTGTCGGAAAGGTTATCATTTGCGGGATCAAGGCATGCAGCCGGTACAACGTTTTGTCAGCCGCTGTGCCGGGGCCAAAAGCCCCAAAAGCAGGCCGCAGCCCGGCAGGGGATCGCCAGACCGAGGGAGCACAACCAGGCGTTTTGCAATCAACACCTGCAAAGTGCCGCACATCTGCCGTACCACTTTTCACACAAAAGGGGAAAGTAGTAACACTTAAGGGAGGATAAAACTATGAAGAAAAACCTTCAGCGTTTTGGTGCATCCGTGCTGGCAGCAGCCATGGTTGCCCAAAGCGTGGCGCTTCCCGCAGCAGCCGAAACTACCAAGATTGATTCTTCGGTAGCGCAGTCTGTTGCAGCTAGCGCAGCAAGCGCGGCCAGCGCTGTGCAGTCCCTGCCCAAGTTCACCAGCACCGCAGACCTGATCAAGCAGACAGCCCAAACGCTGGCTGCCCAGGGCGAAGTGCATGAACTGGAGCAGGACGATGCCAAGCTGGAAGCGACTGCACAGAGCAAGGCGGGCATGAGCCTTGCAGCGTTGGAAAATGCACTGGCCGATGCCATGTACGCCAACGCCGCAGCCGGCAAGATCAACACCGAAGCCTATGGCCTGAACAAGGACGAGATGGCATCGGTGATGGCTGCCACCATCAAAACGTATCATCTGTCCAGCGCCGTTACCGACCTGGGCTATGAGACGAACGCCGCAGGCGTTGTGACCGCCGTTACCTTTACCGGCAGCTCCGGCATGACCTCTGCGATGGAGTCCATGACCAACAGCGATGATGAAGTGATTGCGCAGCAGGCTGACAGCTACGCACAGGCTTACGTTGCTGAAAACTCCGATACCTTTGCGGCCAGCGCCGCTGCGGACGGCCATACCTATGGCGAGCCGAAATGGTACTGGAATGACACCAACCCGGAGGATGGCCACACCCATACCTGGAAGGAAACCCCCGATGGTTACTGGACCAAGACCGATGACGGCTGGGCTTACACCGCTGTGTATACCTGTGAAAAGGGCGATGCCTACCAGAAGGTAGAAGGCACCGTAACCAAGGATACCACCGAGGCAAAGCCCGGCGTTGCCGGCAAGACCGTTTACTCTGCCAGCGTGCCCGCTGACAAGAGCCCGGTTAAGAAGGAATACAAGGAACCCACCACCCGCACCGACGACATTGCCGCCCTGCCCTGCCAGAGCCATGTTGTGTCCAAGGATGCAGATGGCAACTTTGTTGCTACCTTCAACTGGGAAATGAAGAAGGTCGAGGGCAAGCTGGCCGATGACTACAGCAACGCCCAGCTGTTCTATGACAGCGAAACCGGCAAAATTTCTGCCGGCGCTCCCGTTACCATTGACTGGGAATGCACCAGCATCACCTTCAAGTGCGCTGTCTGCGGCGAAGAAATCAAAACCCAGCCGGTAATGACCATGCCGGTCAGCGTTGTGGTAGACCAGAATGACAATTCCGTCTACATCAACGTGGGCGGCACCCCGACCCTGGATACCACCTCCGGCGGCACCGGCGTTACCCTGGTGTCCGCAATGAAGGACGGCAACTGGTACGATATGCAGAACAACCCGGTTGACGCAAGCAAGGTGAACTTCACCTATCAGAGCGGCGACAACAAGGGCAAGAACAGCCTGCTGCTGTACGACAGCCAGAAGACTGCCGTGTATGTGGACGACCAGAACAACCAGGTCACCAATACTTACGATGTCTCGACTGCGCAGATGAACTACTACTACTTCCAGCTGTCGCAGTTCAACCAGGACGAAGCAGAGTACTTCGGCGTGGTTGCCCCGTTCTGGACCTCCAAGGGCGTTCAGAAGCAGGGCGAGGATGGCAGCATCACCGGCACCATGGGCGCAATCAAGATATTGTGCAGCATTGATCCGAACGATGATGTCCCGCCGACCACCATGGCATTCATGCTGAACATGCTGCCGCAGGCGTTCATGTCTTACGTCATGAACTATGGCGAAGCTCTGAAAGCCATCCGTGATGCAGGCTTGGCACAGGTTGCCAAGCTGGGTGACGCTGACTATGTCACCAAGCTGCTGATCCTGCACGACTGGATCTCCCAGGTTGCAGAATTCGATATGGGCTCCATGGGCGATATCACCGGCGGCGGCAACAACGACCCCATCCAGACGACTGCTTTCGGTGCCCTGCTGGGCGGCGAGATCGGCGCTAAGGGCGTTGAGTATGGCTGCATCTGCCTGGGCTATGCAGCTGCATTTAACTACATGGTCCAGAATTTGCCTGACAACAAGAGCATCTATAAGAATGATGACGGCAGCTGGAAGACCCCCGATGAAGTAGGCGATAACGCTGTTGTTGACTTTGCCCAGATCCTGTATTACTGCGATACTTCTGATACCAGTGTTGCCGGTAATGCGTTCGGCGGCGGCATGTTCAACAACGTCCACTACTTCAACGCAGTCAAGGTCAACAAGCTGCAGGGCGACAGCAACTCTGCTACGATGACCACCGGCGAAGCCAACAAGAACTGGTACTATGTTGACGTCTGCTATGACGACGTGAACACCGAGTGCATGGCCCAGACCCGCGTTGAGAACGCAGGCGACATGCGCCATGTCAACTTCCTGGTTTCTCCCTCCGGTCTGGAAGGCCGTTACAGCAAGTACTATGATTACATTGACTCGCTGTACGATGGCTACACCTACACCAAGAACAAGAATCCCGATGTGGATGATGACGGCAATGTTGTGTTGAACAACGGCAAGCCGCATTACTCTTACACCAAGGCGGAGAACAAGAACGAGACCCGTTACACCGATACCTGCTACGAGGATACCTGGTTCACCTCTATCTGCAGCCCCATCTACTTCGACAATAATTACTTCTATTACGTTGATACCACGACCAACCAGAACCTGTACAACAACATGCGCCGCCAGCAGTCCGAGAACGGCAACAACGGCAGCTCTGGTTCCGGCAGCTCTGGTAACAACTCCCAGATGCAGCAGTTCATGAAGAAGATGCAGAACCAGGGCCCCGATACTCTGGAAGCACGTCCGCGTAATGCGAACTACTATATCCGCAAAGAGGATTCCAGCAGCAGACCCGGCGGCTTCAGCATGAGCAGCTTTACCAAGACGGATGACCCGTTTGATATCATCCTGATGTACTACAACGATCTGAAGGAAACCAGCAGCAACTTCAATGATGACGACAGCAATGCCAAGGTTCTGGCCGAAGCTGGCACCATCTATAAGATCGATACCAGTGCAAAAGATAAGCATACCAAGGTTGAAAACAACCTGAACACCGAGTGCCTGGCAGACGCTGCTGCAAAGCGGATCTACCCCGCACTGGTACACTCTACCGCACTGTATGATGGCAAGCTGTACTTCAACGTCAACAACGCCATCTACCGTATGGACCCGACCACCGGCGCAGTGGAAGAAGTGAAGGAATACAACACTGTCTATGGCGGCATTAAGCTGACCAAGGATAAGGACGGCAACATGGTTCCCGATACCCACTTTCCCGGCATGAGCATGGTTATCATGGATAGCAAACAGAATACCGACAGTGTGCAGTATCTGGACACCTTCATGAACCATCCTCTGGCTGGCCTGACCCTGCGTGACAGCTACAGCTTTGCTACCACCACCCAGCAGGGCCAGACTGTGATCACCGGCATCAAAACCACCGAGGATCAGCTGATCGTTTCTGTCGGCACCAACCTGTCCAACACCTATAAGGAACTGGTGGACGGCAAGGCAGAAGTCAAGACCGATGCCTCCGGCACTTCTTATGCAAACCGTAAGAGCTACAAGACCGAGTCCTGGAACTACAACCCGAGTTACAACCAGAACATGGGCAGCTCTGACGAGAAGAACAAGAACGAAGAGTTCATGTGGTGCGCTAACCTGGTTGAAACCATGCCGATGTCCGACATGGTCAGCGACCTGAGCAGCGGCGCAACCACCGATGTTTCCGTTGAAGCATGGTGCGATACCCCCGCTTACACCCAGGCCCGCACCAACAAGTACGGCCTGACCAAGGGTGAAAAGAAGTACGCTGACGGCGCACTGCCCAAGGGCCATACCTGGGCTCTGGACGAGCTGGAAACCAAGTCCGTTGGCAACAATGTGTACCTGTGCTCTGATTGCCATACCGCAACCGAAAGCACCCCCCACACCGTTACCCTGCCCGATGCAGTTGCAGGCGTTACCCTGACCCTGGGCACCACCAGCAACACCTACATCAAGGACGATACCGTTACCCTGACCGTAGAAAAGGAAGGCACCGATATCGTTACCGTTACCGCAAAGAACGGCGATACCGATGTTGCTCTGACTGAAGTTCAGGAAGCAGCGCAGGACGAAGCCGCAGCCCAGGCTACCACCGAAAAGGCTAAGACGGTTTACACCTTCACCATGCCGGACGGCGATGTGGCCATCAGCGTTGCAAAGAACGCTAAGACCTATGCGGTCAATGTTGCTGCCCTGACCAATGGTGAAATCACTGCTTCCGCTAAAGAAGCAGCTGAGAAGGAAACCGTAACCCTGACTGCTAAGCCCGCGACCGGCTATGCCCTGAAGGCTGGCAGCGTGAAGGTTACCTACAAAGACGCTGACAACACCGATAAGACCGTTGAAGTGAAGCCTGATACCGAAAAAGCCAACACCTACACCTTTGCAATGCCTGCTTACCCTGTCAACGTCAGCGCAGAGTTTGTTAAGGAATACAAGGTTACCGCAGCTCCTGCTGATAACGGCACTGTTACCGTAGACCCGACCGCAGCTGTTGAAGGCACCGACGTTACCGTTACCGTTAAGGCAGCTGATAACTACCAGCTCAAGGCTGACAGCCTGACCTACAGCTATCAGATCGGCGAAGATAAAAAGACCGAAAAGCTGACCCTGACCGATGGCAAGGCAACCTTCAAGATGCCTGCCGCTGATGTTACCGTTAGCGCTGTGTTTGAAGCACTGACTGCAACTCCGACTGCAACTCCGACCGCAACTCCGACCGCAAAGCCGGCAGAGCCGACTGCTGTGCCGGAGCCGACTGCTGTGCCGGAACCGACTGCTGTGCCGGAGCCGACTGCTGTGCCGGAGCCGACTGCTGTGCCGGAGCCGACTGAGGTACCGTCTACTGAACCCGAAACGCGCACCGTTCACGGTGCTGCTGAAAAGACCACCATTACCGCAATGGCTGTCTTTACCTGCACCGATAAGAACTGCGCAAGTGCACAGTTCGTGGATGCAACTGTAAAGCAGACCAGCGGCGTTACCACCGCTGCTGTCACCTTCAACGGCAAGGACTACACCGCCAAGTACGGCGAGAAGAACGGCTGGGTTGAAGAAAACGGCAAGAAGTACTGGTACGAAAAGGGCGTGAAGCAGGGTACCACCGGCCGCGGCAAAGAGATCTATGATCCCGATTCCGACGCTTGGTACTGGCTGGATGCTGTCCAGGGCGGCGCAATGACCGTCAGCAAGGACGTTTACCAGGAATCCGCCGCCGGCCAGTGGGCTGATAAGCCCGATGGCACCGGCAAGTGGGTCCGTTACGATGAGAACGGCCACATGGTCAAGGGCTGGCAGACGACCGATAAGGGCACCTACTACTTTGACCTGATCACCGGCGCTATGGCTAAGGGCGCAGGCGATATTGACGGTGTACCTTGCGCATTTGACGAGTACACCGGTATCGCTCTGGACGGCCAGTGGCTGACCATCAAAGGCGCTGACTTCTGGTACGAAAAGGGCGTTCGCCAGGGCCTGGATGGCCGCGGCAAGGAAATCTATGACCCGGCTTCCGATGCTTGGTACTGGCTGGACTCTGTTGATCAGGGCAAGAAAGCCACCAGCAAGGATGTCTATCAGGAATCCGAAGCTGGCCAGTGGGCTGATAGGCCCGATGGTACCGGCAAGTGGGTCCGTTACGATGCACAGGGCCACATGATCAAGGGCTGGAGCGCTGACAAGCGTTACTATTTCGACCCGATCTATGGCACCATGGCTAAGGGCGATGCAGTCATCGATGGCCGCACTTATCATTTCGATAAGAAAACCGGCATTCGGCAGTAATCCCACAGCCGGAACAATGAGCTGTAACCCAGCCCATTAACCCCTAAATAGAAATGCCGCAGCAGATGTAACAGTCTGCTGCGGCATTTTTGTATTTGTGGGCATAGGTTCAGTGAAATATTTGCCGGGCCAGTAGGGCGGGGGACCCCATGATTGTGGTGGCTCCCCTGGAGGGGAGCTGGACGCGAAGCGGCCTGAGGGGTGGTTCCTTGCCGCAAACCTAAGGCAATACCGCACAATTCCCGCCTGACGGCTTAAGCACCGCTCCGGCGGCTGC
>ERZ857775.3643-NODE-3643-length-12276-cov-3.788397_pt1 | contig 12276 bp, 7 predicted proteins | sample MGYA00519698_ERZ857775 | MGnify/ENA primary metagenome ERZ857775 (study PRJEB31778, sample SAMEA3449363) | human gut metagenome | biome: human gut; feature: human-associated habitat; material: faeces | place: United Kingdom | collected 2010/2012 ...
GGGGCATGCCCCTTTATCCCAATTCCTTAATTCCAGTTTCATTTTACAATTGAGGTTGAGTAAAAAAAGTCAAAAAAAATTAAAAAAGCATTGATTTTTGCTTTGTATTATGTATAATTGGTAATCGACGCATGGCGTCAAATGCGTGGGAGGGCTTCGGCCCAAACGAACCACAGCACGGACAATATTTTAATGGAGGTGTGTACCGTGGCAAATAATGGTAAAAAAGTAGTAAGAATTATGAAGATCCAGTTCCCAGCAGGTGGTGCTAAACCAGGACCAGCTCTAGCAGGTGCAGGAATTCAGATGCCAAAATTCTGTACAGCATTCAACGATCAGACTAAAGATCGTCATGGTGAAACTGTACCAGTAGTTTTGACTGTTTATGAAGACAAGAGCTTTGATTTCGTATTAAAGACAGCTCCAGCTGCTGAAATGATCAAGAAGGCTTGTGGTATCAAGAAAGCTGCAAGTGATTCAAAGCAGACTGTTGCTACTCTAAGTGCTGATAAGTTAAAGGAAATCGCAGAATACAAAATGCCTGACCTTAATGCTAATGATTTAGAAGCAGCAATGAAAATCGTTGCTGGAACAGCACGTAACATGGGTGTCAAAGTAGAAGGCTTAGACGCTTAATTAATTAGCAATCTGATGGAGTTGAATTCCGTCATTACAGTGGGAGGTCTATCCGTTAAGACCACTTAAGGAGGAAAGAAAATGTCAAAAAAAGGAAAGAAATATGTAGAAGCTGCTAAGCAGATTGAAGCTGGCAAGCTATACTCAATCGAAGAAGCAATTGAATTAGTTAAGAAGACTAATACTGCTAAATTCGATGCAAGTGTTGATGTTGCATTCAAGTTAAATCTTGATACTAGACATGCAGATCAGCAGTTACGTGGAGCTATCGTGCTTCCTAACGGAACTGGTAAAACAAAGAGAGTTTGTGTTATCGCTGAAGGTCCAAAGGCTGAAGAAGCTAAAAACGCTGGTGCTGACGTAGTTGGTGGCCAGGAAATCTTAGATGAAATCGCTAAAGGTTGGTTAGAGTTCGATGTTATGATCGCTACTCCTGATCAGATGCCTAAGCTTGGTAAATTAGGACGTGTTTTAGGTCCTAAGGGATTAATGCCAAACCCTAAGACTGGTACAGTAACTATGGATGTTGCTAAAGCAGTTAATGAATCTAAGGGCGGTAAAGTTAATTATAGAACTGATAAAGATGGTAACGTACATCTTCCAATCGGTCGTGTATCTTTCGACAGCGTTAAGCTAGTTGAAAACTATGAAGCTATCCATGCTTTATTATTAAGAATCAGACCTGCAGCAGTTAAAGGAACTTACGTTAAGAACTGTGTAGTTTCATCTACTATGGGTCCAGCAGTAAAAGTTGCTGCTTAATTATTAATGCCGCAATCAATATACCGTAGACAGTAACTGACGCAAGTCTCAATTTGTTACCGAGGGATATTGTCATGTATGAAAATGACAAACCCCTAGGTAAACTAGGGGTTTTTATATAACGCGTATATTGTTGCAATAAAATTTTTATGGAGGTGTAACAATGGCTAACGAAAAAGTATTAGTCGCTAAACAGGCAGTCATCGACGAAATCGCTGATAAGTTATCTAACGCTCAGTCAGTAGTAGTTGCTGAATACCGTGGCTTAACTGTTGATGAAGTTACTGAACTTCGTCGTGCTTTAAGAGCTGAAAACGTAGAACTTAAAGTTTATAAGAACAAATTAGCTCTTCGTGCTACAGAAGCTTGTGGTAAACAGGAATTAGATGAATTCTTAACTGGTCCAAACGCTATTGCATTTGGTCATGATGACGCTGTTGCTCCAGCTAGAGTACTAGCAAAATTTGCTAAGGATCACGAAGCTCTTGTAATCAAGACTGCAATCGTTGAAGGCAAATTATTGAGCAAAGAAGAAGTTATGGAACTTTCAAAGTTACCAAACAAAGAAGGTATGTTATCAATGTTATTGGCTTGCTTAAAGGCACCAGTATCAAAAGTTGCTAGAGCTGTTAAGGCTGTAGCTGACAAAGAAGCAGACGGATCTGCAGAAGTAGCAGCTCCTGCTGAAGCAGAAGCAGCTGCTTAATATCGAAATAAAGGAGAATATTAAAATGGCAAAGTTAACAACTGATGAAATCTTAGCTTACTTAGAAGAAGCTACAATCTTAGAATTAAACGAATTAGTAAAAGCAATCGAAGAAAAGTTCGACGTTACAGCTGCTGCTCCAGTTGCAGTTGCTGCTGCTGCTGAAGAAGAAGGACCTGCTGCTAACGTAACAGTAATCCTTAAGGAAGTTGGACCTACAAAGGTTAAAGTTATCAAGGCTGTTAGAGAAATCACTGGTTTAGGACTAGTTGAAGCTAAGGGCTTAGTTGACAAGGTTCCATCTGAAATCAAGAAAGACGTACCAGCTGAAGAAGGTGCTAAGTTAAAGGAAACTTTAGAAGCTGCTGGTGCTGTTGTTGAATTAAAGTAATTTAATACAAACACAATTATAAAAGCCCTATTTTAGGGCTTTTTTCTTATGAGGAATGAGAATGTCACACTATTATACAAATGATGAAATAGAAAGCAGACCAACGATCATTCACTTCGATTATCAAGGACATTCTATTGGGTTTCATAGTGATCGTGGTGTTTTCTCTAAGGATAGTGTAGATTTTGGTTCAAGAACACTACTTGACACCGTTAATCTAGAAGGTGTAAAATCAGTATTGGATGTTGGGTGTGGATATGGTGCTTTGAGTATCAGCTTAAAGATGGTTTATCCAGATATCGCATTTGATATGGTTGACGTCAATAGACGCGCAATGGAACTTGCTAAACGCACAATTGAAGATTATCATCTTGAAGATATGCGTGTATATGAAAGTAATGCATATGAGAATGTAGAGAAGACATTTGATATGATCATCTCTAATCCTCCAATTCGTGCTGGCAAAAATGTTGTGACTACTATTCTTAAAGAAAGTTATTCACACTTAAATAAGAATGGACGCCTTGTGATTGTCATACAAAAGAAACAGGGTGCACCAAGTGCTAAGAAATGCATGGAAGAAGTCTTTGGAAATGCAGAAGTATTGAAGCGAAATAAATGCTATTACATAATTCAATCAATTAAATAATGAACTACAGGGAAATTGTATAAATTTCCCTTTTTGGGTTGACACAAAAGTACCCTTGTGCTAGTATACTAAAATGCCTACTCATGTATAAAAGCAGGTCATTTTGACCCTTTTTAGCTTGCAGATAGAGATTAAAAAAGGAGTGGAACGGATTTTGGAAAAGAATGTAAGAACTGCAGAAAGCCGCATTAAGCGACGCAATTATTCTCGTATTAGTGGTTCTTTGAAACTACCTAACCTTGTCGAAATTCAGACAGATTCATTTAAGTGGTTTCAGGAAAAAGGTATAAGAGAAGTATTTGAGGATATTTATCCTATCACAAATTTTAACGACACATTATCATTGGAGTTTGTAGACTGTCGTTTTGATGAGCCTAAATATGATGCAGATGAAAGTAAAGAAAGAGATGCAATCTATGCAGCTCCTTTGCGTGCTACTTTACGTCTTGTAAATAAGAAAACTGGAGAAATCAAGACAAGTGAAGTATTTATGGGTGATTTCCCGTTAATGACAGATTCAGGTACATTTGTTGTTAATGGTGCAGAACGTGTTATCGTTTCACAGTTAGTTCGTTCTCCAGGAGCTTATTTTGGTAATGGAACAGACAAGATTGGTAAGACTGTCTTCAATGGACAGGTAATCCCATCTCGTGGTACTTGGTTAGAATTTGAAAATGATGCCAAGGATGTTCTAAATGTTCGTATTGACCGTCAGAAGAAGATTCCAGGTACTATTCTTTTACGTGCTCTAGGACTTTCTTCAAATGAAGATATTATTGAAGTTTTCGGAGAACATCAGTTCCTCTACAATACATTTGAAAAGGATCCAACACATAACACTGATGATGCGTTGATGGAAATTTATAGTAAATTGAGACCGGGTGAACCAGCTACTTTAGATGGTGCTAACTCATTACTATTTGCGCGTTTCTTCGATCCAAAACGTTATGATTTAGCAAAAGCAGGTCGTTTTAAGTTACGTAAGAAATTAAGCTTATTAGATCGTATTGCTGATCGTGTTCTTGCTGAAGATGTTGTTGACGTTGATGGTAATGTTGTAATGACAGAAGGTACTAAGATTACTAAAGATAAATTAGAAATCTTAAAGCCAGTATTTGAAGCAGGTGCACATACAAGAGAAATTAAAACTAACGAAAATATGCATTCTAATCATACTATTCAGGTATTAGATGTATATACAGATGAATCTAAGTCTATCAAGATGAGAGTAATCGGTACTGATCTTTCATTAGATAGTAAGTTTGTCACTATTTCAGACTTTATTGCTGCATATTCATATATGCTTAACCTTGTTGATATCTATGATTCTCAGGACTTAGCAGCAGAAGACAGAGTGTCTTTAATGAGCCGTATTGGTTTATTAGATGATATCGACCATTTAGGTAACAGACGTGTTAGAACTGTTGGTGAATTAGTTCAGAACCAGTTCCGTATCGGTTTATCACGTATGGAAAGAGTAGTTAAGGAAAGAATGTCTTTAGCTGAAGATGATTCTATGACTCCACAATCATTAACAAACATTCGTCCATTAACTGCTGCAATCAAAGAATTCTTCGCAAGTTCTCAGTTATCTCAGTTCATGGACCAGATTAACCCACTTGCCGAATTAACAAACAAGAGACGTCTTTCTGCCTTAGGTCCTGGTGGTTTATCAAGAGACCGTGCAGGTTATGAAGTACGAGACGTCCATCCATCTCACTATGGTAGAATCTGTCCAATCGAAACACCAGAAGGTCCTAACATCGGGTTGATTTCTACACTTGCATCTTATGCAAAAGTAAATGAATATGGATTCATTGAAACTCCATATCGTAAAGTAAATAACTGCGTTATTGATGAAAATGATATTCGTTATTTAACAGCAGATGAAGAAAAGAATTATATTATTGCTCAGGCAAAAGTTAAGACTGATGAAAATGACCGTATCATTGATGAACAGGTTATTTCGCGTCATTTAGGTGAAAACATCATGGCTAAGCCAGAAGAAATCGACTTCATCGATATCTCACCTAAACAGATCGTATCAGTTGCATCTTCATGTATCCCATTCTTGGAAAACGATGATGCGACTCGTGCCCTTATGGGATGTAACATGCAGAGACAGGCTGTACCTCTATTAAATCCACATGCACCTTATGTAGGAACAGGTATGGAATTCCAGGCTGCAAGAGACTCTGGTGCTGCAGTTGTTGCGAAAGAAGAAGGAACTGTTAAATATGTTGACGCTAAGAAGATCATCGTTGAAGGTGAAAGTGGCGAAAAGACATATAAGTTATTAAAGTTCACTGTATCTAACGCTGGTACATGTATCAACCATCGTCCAATTGTTATGGCTGGTGAACATGTTCTTAAGGGTCAGGTTCTTGCTGATGGACCAGCTATGGAACAGGGTGAATTAGCATTAGGACAGAACGTTCTTGTAGGTTTCATGACATGGAATGGTTATAACTACGAAGATGCTGTCATCATGAATGAAAAGCTTGTAAAAGAAGACTACTATACTTCTATCCACATTCAGGAATATACAATTGAATGTCGTGATACAAAGCTTGGTCCTGAAGAAATTACTAGAGATATCCCTAACGTAGGTGATGATGCTCGTTCTAACCTAGATGAAAACGGTATTATCCGTGTTGGTGCTGAAGTTAAGGAAGGCGATATCTTAGTTGGTAAAGTTACTCCTAAGGGACAGGCAGAATTATCTGCAGAAGAAAAATTATTATTAGCTATCTTTGGTGAAAAATCTAGAGAAGTTAAAGATAATTCATTAAGAGTACCTCATGGTGGTTCTGGTATCGTACATCGTATCAGAGTATTCACTCGTAGAGGTAAAGAAAGAAAGAATGAAAACAAGTATGGTTCAGCAAACTCTCTTGCTTATAAAGAAGTTGAAAGAGATGATTTACAGCCAGGTGTAAACAAGGTTATTAAAGTATATATCGTTCAGAAGCGTAAGATTTCTGAAGGGGATAAGATGTCAGGTAGACACGGTAACAAGGGTGTCATCTCTAAAATCTTACCAACAGAAGATATGCCTCATTTACAGGACGGTACACCACTTGATATCATGCTTAACCCATTAGGGGTACCATCTCGTATGAATATCGGTCAGGTATTAGAATTACACTTAGGTTATGCTGCTAGACAGTTAGGTGGTCAGTATTTCGCTACTCCAGCCTTTGATGGTATCAATTCTAAGGACTTAGAAAATATCATGAAAGAATCTGGTATGCCAGAAAATGGTAAACAGAGAGTGATCTCTGGTAAGACTGGTGAATATTTCGATAACGAAGTATCAGTTGGTATCATGTACATGATTAAGTTATGTCACATGGTTGATGATAAGTTACATGCAAGATCAGTTGGTCCTTACTCACTTGTTACTCAGCAGCCACTTGGTGGTAAAGCTCAGAACGGTGGTCAGAGATTCGGGGAAATGGAAGTATGGGCACTTGAAGCTTATGGTGCAGCATATACATTACGTGAAATCTTAACAGTTAAGTCAGATGACGTTGTAGGACGTGTTAAGACATATGAAGCAATTGTTAAGGGACAGAAGTTACCTGAACCTGGATTACCTGAATCATTCAGAGTATTAAAGAAAGAATTACAGGCATTGGCATTAGATATTCGTCTATTAGATGATGAAGGTAATGAAATTAATGTAGGTAATATCGAAGATGAAGATCGTCGTTTCCCTCGTTCATTCGATGCGCCTAAGAAGCCAAAAGAAGATGAAGAAAATGATGATAAAGAAGAAAAAGAAGATAAAGAAGTTGACACTCACGAAGAATTCGTTGCCGAAGGTGAAGATGATATCGTAGAAGACAGCTTCGATGATGATGAAGCTCCAGAATCAGTCGATGATATTATCGAAGGATTATTTGGAAAAAGCGGTGAGGAGGAAGAATAATGGCAGAGAATAATAATTTTTCAGCAATTCAGATCGGTTTAGCCTCTCCTGAGAAGATTCGTGAATGGTCATATGGCGAAGTCAAAAAACCTGAAACAATCAACTATCGTTCACAGAAGCCTGAAAAAGATGGTTTATTTTGTGAAAGAATCTTTGGTCCAACTAAGGACTGGGAATGTGCTTGTGGTAAATATAAGAAAGTAAGATATAAAGGTGTTGTCTGCGACCGTTGTGGTGTCGAAGTCACTCGTTCTTCAGTAAGAAGAGAAAGAATGGGTCATATCGAATTAGCTACTCCAGTAGCACATATCTGGTATTTAAAGGGAGTTCCATCTCGTATGGGACTTATCCTTGATATGTCACCTAAACAGTTAGAAGAAATCATCTACTTCGTATCTTATGTTGTTACTGATAAAGGTTCTACACCACTTGAATACAAGCAGGTATTATCTGAAAGAGATTACCGTAACTGTGTTGAAAAGTTCGGTGGTCAGTTTCAGGCTAAAATCGGTGCTGAGGCAATCAAAGTATTATTGCAGAAGGTTGACTTAGATGCTGAACTTGAAGATGTAGAAACTCAGTTAAAAGAAGCTCAGGGTCAGAAGAGACAGAAGTTATTAAAGAGACTTGAAGCAATTGATGCATTCAGAAGCTCCAATAACCAGCCAGAATGGATGATCATGGATGTTCTTCCAGTTATTCCACCTGATTTAAGACCAATGCTTCAGCTAGACGGTGGTCGTTTTGCGACAAGTGACTTAAACGACTTATATAGACGTGTCATTACTCGTAACAACCGTTTAAAGAAATTATTAGAATTAGGTACACCTAGTATCATCGTACAGAATGAAAAGCGTATGCTTCAGGAAGCCGTTGATGCTTTAATTGATAATGGTAGACGTTCTAAGCCTATTACAGGTGCTGGAGGAAGAGCATTAAAATCTCTTTCACATACACTTAAAGGTAAACAGGGACGTTTCAGACAGAACTTACTTGGTAAGCGTGTAGACTACTCTGGACGTTCAGTTATCGCTGTAGGACCTACATTAAAGATGTACCAGTGTGGTATTCCAAGAGAAATGGCTGTTAACTTATTTAAGCCATTCGTTATCTCTGGATTAGTAAGAAACGAATTAGCAACTAATATCAAAGCTGCTGAACGTATGATAGATAAGATGGATGATAAGATCTGGCCAATCGTTGAAGATGTTATCAAACATCACCCAGTATTATTAAACCGTGCCCCTACATTACATAGATTAGGTATCCAGGCTTTCGAACCTAAGCTAGTAGAAGGTCGTGCCATCCGTCTTCACCCATTAGCATGTCCAGCATTCAATGCCGACTTCGATGGTGACCAGATGGCCATCCATGCACCTCTTGGTGAAGAAGCAATTCAGGAAGCAAGACAGTTAATGCTAGGTTCTAGAAATATCCTTGGTCCAAAAGATGGTAAACCTATCGTTACTCCATCACAGGACATGGTGCTTGGTAACTATTACTTAACAACAGAAAAAGCTGATCAGATTGGTGAAGGTACAGTATTTGCTGATGTAAACGAAGTATTAATGGCTTATTACAATAAGACTGTTAACTTACATACAAGAATGGCAATCCGTGCTTCAGCATTAAAGAATAAGACATTCACTGAAGAACAGAACAACATGTACTTAGTCACTACAGTAGGTAAGATCATCTTCAACCAGATCTTTGAAGGTGAATTCCCATACTTAAATGATCCAGATAAGGCAAGCTTAAAAGCAACTCCTATGAAATATTTCTTACCTTATGGTACAGATATCAAGGAACATATTAAGAATCAGCCTTTAATCAAGCAGTTCACTAAGAAGACTCTTGGAGCAATCATCGATGAATACTTCAAGATCTGTCCAGTTGATGAAATCCATGTCATGCTTGATAGATTAAAGAATCAGGGATTCTATTATTCAACTATCGCTGGTATTACAGTATCAGCTTACGATATTCAGATTCCTCAGGATAAGTATCACTTATTCGATGATGCTGATGAACATCTTGAAGTCATCAAGAATTTATACAACAAAGGTAAGTTAACAGAACATGAACGTTATACAGCCGTAATCAAATTATGGAATGACGTTAAAGAAGAAGTTACTGGTATCGTTAAAGAAGAGTTCGAAGCTGACCGTGATAACCCAATCTTCATCATGTCAGATTCAGGTGCCCGTGGTAACATCTCTAACTTCACTCAGCTTGTAGGTATGCGTGGATTGATGAGTAACCCTAAGGGTGAAACTATCGAACTTCCTATCAAGTCTGCTCTTCGTGAAGGTTTAACTGCATCAGAATTCTTCATTTCTACACATGGTGCCCGTAAAGGTTCTACAGATACAGCCTTAAAGACTGCCGATTCAGGTTACTTAACAAGACGTCTTGTCGATGTAGCTCAGGAAGTTATTATCACAGAAGACGATTGTCATACTGATAAGGGATTCGAAGTATCTGCATTAATCAATACGGCTGATGGTAACATTATCGTACCATTAGTAGACAGGCTTGTTGGTCGTACATCATTAAAGGATATTGTTGATCCAGCAACTGGTGAAATCATTGTTCATGCAAATGAATTAATGAACGAAAAATCAGCAAAAGCAGTATCTGATGCTGGTATCAAGACTGTTGAAATTAGAAACATCTTCGGATGTAAGTCTAAGAACGGTATCTGCCGTAAGTGCTATGGTCTAAACTTAGCAACTGGTCAGGAAGTATTACTTGGTGAAACAATCGGTATTATGGGTGGTACCGGTAGTGCAAAATCAAGTTTTGTTAATCTTTTAAGTCGACTTTATGATGTAGAAAAGGGCAGAGTAATTGTTGGTGGAAAGGATGTTAGAGAATACGACCTTGATGTATTAAGAAAAGAAGTTAGCGTTGTTCTTCAGAAGAACGTATTGTTCTCAGGAACAATTCTTGAAAACCTTCGTTGGGGAGATGAAAACGCAACTGATGAAGAATGTATTAGAGCATGTAAGCTTGCCTGTGCTGATGAATTTATTGAAAGAATGCCTGACAAATATAATACATATATTGAACAGGGTGGTTCTAACGTATCAGGTGGACAGAAACAGCGATTATGTATTGCAAGAGCATTACTTAAAAAACCTAAGATTCTTATTCTTGATGATAGTACAAGTGCCGTAGATACAGTAACTGATGCAAAAATTAGGAAAGCTTTCAGAGAAGAAATTCCTGATACTACAAAAATTATTATTGCACAGAGAATTTCCAGTGTTAAGGACGCTGACAGAATTATTGTATTTGATGACGGTAAGATAGATGGCGTTGGAACACATGAAGAATTACTTAAAAACAATAGCATTTATAGAGAAGTATATAATCAGCAGATGAATGATAATGCTGACTTTGATAAGAAAGGAGGAGAACAGTAATGGAAAAAGCTAAAACAGTAAAAGGTCCGGGAAACAGACGTAATATGGGACCAAGACCAAGACTTAATAATCCATTAAAAACTCTTTCACGTCTTATTAAGTATATGGGAAAATATTATGGCATACATATGGTTATTGTAGTTTTATGTATTATTGCCAATGTATTTGCCAGTGTTAACGGAACATGGTTCATGAAGGCATTAGTTGACGAATATATTTTACCAATGATTAAAGAAGGCAGTAATGATTTCGGACCACTTCTTAAAGCAATGATTCGAGTAGGCGGTTTCTATGGAGCAGGTGTTATTGCTTCATTGATTCAGGCTGAAATCATGGTTTTTGTTACTCAGGGAACTTTAAAGCATTTAAGAGATGATATGTTTAATCATATGCAGGGCCTTCCAATTAAGTATTTTGACACACATTCTCATGGCGATATTATGTCTATGTACACTAATGATATTGATACATTAAGACAGATGATAAGCCAGTCAATGCCTCAGATGTTTAATAGTGCAATGACTATTGTCAGTGTATTTGCATGTATGGTTGCTTTAAGCATCCCCCTTACACTTTTAACTTTAATTATGATTGGTGTAATTACACTAGGTTCAAAGAAACTTACATTTTTATCAGGTAAGTACTTTATTGCTCAGCAGAAAGATATTGGTGCTGTTAACGGTTACATTGAAGAAATGATGGAAGGTCAGAAAGTTGTTAAAGTATTCTGTCACGAAGAAAAATCAATGGAAGAATTTAACAAGTTAAACGACCACCTTTTTGAATCAGCTAATAATGCTAACAAATTTGCCAATGTTATGGGACCTTTTAATGCACAGGTTGGTAATGTAAGTTACGTTCTTTGTGCCTGCATTGGTGCCATTATTGCCATTAAAGGTATTGCCGGTTTTACAATGACACCGGGAAGTTTAATTAGTTTCTTAACTTATAATAAACAGTTTGCACAGCCAATTAACCAGATTACAATGCAGATGAACAGTATTGTTATGGCTATTGCAGGTGGCGAGCGAATCTTCAAATTATTAGATGAGAAACCTGAAGTTGACGACGGATATGTTACACTTGTAAGAGCTAAAAAGGTTGACGGTAATATTGTTGAATGTGAAAACAGAACAGGAATGTGGGCTTGGAAACATTACCACAAGGATACAGATACAACTACTTATGTTGAAATGAAGGGCGAAATCGTATTTAACGGTGTTGACTTCGGATATACTGATGACAAGATTGTTTTACATGATGTAAAACTTTACGCTAATCCGGGCGAAAAGCTTGCTTTCGTTGGCTCAACAGGTGCAGGAAAAACTACTATTACAAACCTTATTAACCGTTTCTATGACATTCAGGATGGAAAAATCCGATATGATGGTATTAATATTAATAAGATTAAAAAGGCTGACCTTAGACGTTCTCTTGGTATAGTTTTACAGGAAACAAATCTTTTCTCAGCTACAGTAATGGAAAATATCAGATATGGTAAATTAGATGCAACTGATGAAGAAGTTAAAAGAGCGGCAGAATTAGCATTTTGCGATGAATTTGTAAAAAATTTGCCAGAGGGATATGATACCGTAATAGGCGAAAATGGTTCAAAATTATCAGGAGGACAAAGACAAAGAATTTCAATCGCAAGGGCAATATTAAAAGATGCTCCAATAATACTTTTAGACGAAGCGAGTGCATCTTTGGATGTTGAAAGTGAAACCTATGTACAAAAAGCTCTATCAAAATTAATCCAAAATAAAACTG
>ERZ857775.3658-NODE-3658-length-12224-cov-4.404059_pt1 | contig 12224 bp, 16 predicted proteins | sample MGYA00519698_ERZ857775 | MGnify/ENA primary metagenome ERZ857775 (study PRJEB31778, sample SAMEA3449363) | human gut metagenome | biome: human gut; feature: human-associated habitat; material: faeces | place: United Kingdom | collected 2010/2012 ...
TGGCATCTTTGGGGTCAAGAAAGGTCAGTCCGGTGATGAGTGCGCCATCTGTATCGTCAGTGCATACTGGCGCGCAGACTCCCTGGCCTGTTCCTGATTCTGGTACAGCGTGTACCATGCGGCAGCTCCCAGCATCACCAGTCCGGGTACGCCTCCAACCAGTCCCAGCGCACCGCTCATCAGACGTGAGCCCACCGCCGTTGTACTGTTCAGCGCATTCTGGGCGGCGGTTCTGGCAGCAATATTTCTGTTCAGGCGTTCCTGTGTGGCCGCCAGACGGGCCTCTGCTGCAATCTGCATCTCCGTCCCGCGGGCTGCCGCCACGGCCTGCTGAGCACGGTACACGGCTGCTCTTGCCCGCGCCGTGGCAATCTGCGTTCCCCTGAACTGTGCTTCCGCCAGTGCAACTTCATTACGTGCAGCCGTCACAAGTCCTGCCGTGGCAGACATCGCTCCGGAGGCCATATTGCCAAAGTACCGGGCCACCCCGACGGCAACCAGCGCACCCACAGCTGTTGCCACATTATCAATCTGTCCGGCAACACCGTTCAGCATGCCGGAGAGCGTTTTTGTCACCCCGCTGGCCTCATTCGCACCGCCCACCCAGGCCATAAAGGCGTTTTCCACCTTTGTGATCCCGTCAGAGACCGTTTCTGGCATGGCGGCATATTCATCACGCAATGTCCCCAGCTGGCTGATTAACGCGGGCACGACTTTATCCGCCGTCAGTTGACCATCGTCCGCCATCGCCTTCAGATCTTTACGGGCCACGCCCATGCCTGCAGCCAGTGCACGAATGATCCGGTCACCACTTTCATTGACCGAATTAAATTCCTCACCGCGCAACACACCCTGTGCCAGCGCCTGGCTGAACTGGGTGATCACCGAACCCGCCTCAGCCGTACTGGCACCGGAGATTTTCAGCCCCGTGGAAATGGCCTCCGTCACCTTCAGTACATCACCGGCACTGTAACCATATTCACGCATCGAGGCAGCCGAACGGGCAAACAGGGCCGCATTATCCGAAAAAGCGGTACCTGTCCGCTGACTGATATCCATCAGCACTTTCTGTGATGACGAAAATTCATCGGATGACTGTGATGCCTGTTTCAGACGGGCATTCACGGAACTCCATTCATCCGCCAGCGAAATCAGGTGTCCGGTGGCAAAGGCACCGGCAAACGCACCGGTCATTCCGACAGCCGAAGCGCGGATTTCCGTCAACTGGCTGTGCAGCTCAGCCAGAGCCCGGCGCTGCTCCCTGGCTGCCGCAGCAGCCTGACGTCCGCCATTCTGCAGGGTCCGGTAATATTCACTGCCCATACGGGACGCCCGCTGGATCTCCGACTGGAATGACTGTGAATTTGCCGAAATTTTGATAATCAGTTCACGTAACGTCGCCATTCACCTTTCTCCGGGCAAAAAAAACCTGCCACAGCAGGTTTTCATCATTATTTATGACATTGCTGCAAGGCTCAGCGCGTCTTCCAGCGCCGCAAACGGATCCACCTCCGGCTTATCCTCATCCTCGCCCCAGCAGAGCATGGCGTCCTTCAGTGCAACATTCATCCCCTGTGCCCCGAAAACCGCTTTCACGATCTGTGCATTACGGATATCCCCGCGCTCATCACCCAGCGGGGATACCCTGTCGAACTCCATCCACATCATCGCCTCGCTCGCACTCAGGCTGTGCCGCAGTTCGGATAAGGTGCGCCCCAGACGGAGCGCAAGTCGCATCAGAAAGCGAATTTCCGGGCGGGCTACTTTTTTCTGGCCGACTCTGCATCAGCGATCAGTTCCAGTGCCTGACGCAGCAACCGGGCATGTACCGGACCATAGACGGCCAGCACCTGCTCACGGTCGTCCGGAGTGAACACCCGTTGCAGGTCAGTATCACACAGGACATCGCAGAACAGCGTCACATCCGCTTCCAGGTTACGGCGGGTTTTCGCCACCACCGACAGGGTATCGTCATCCTCTCCATCACCATTGAGCACTTCCTGCCACAGATACCAGGCCTCTGCCGAAGGCTCCCGCAGCACCACGCTGACATTTCCCCATTCCGGCACCTTCACCGTTTTATGACGGAACCCCGACAGTCTGGCCAGCGCCAGTGTTTTCAGATCTTTTGCCATAAGCCTTATCCGCCCGCACCATTAACCGTTACCGTACACGCATCAGAGGTAATGCTCTGCGGCTGTTCTGCAGAATCCGTTACCTCGCAGGTATAAGCCCCCTTATCACCTGACTGCGCATTGGCTTTACTGAAAGTGTCAGTAGTCTGTCCCTCTACCGGCTGACCATCCTTCTTCCAGGCGTGTTTATAAGGCGGCGTTCCCCCGTTGACACTGACTGACATTGTCAGCAGCGCACCGGTATTCACGGTAAGTGTCTTCTCCGGATTTTTCACAAACGCCAGCGGTACCACATAGGACACCGGTTTACCCTTCAGGCGAAGTGAAAACGTTGCAGCCACCACGCCGTTGGTACCGGATGACCAGGTGTGCTGACGCACTTCCGCCAGGAACTTAAAGCCCTTACCGGACGGAAACTGCACCTTAAACGCATACACCGTGTCATTGTCATAGGCATCACGCAGGGCGTTCTGGGCCTGATTCAGATAAAAATTACCCGACATGGAAATCTCGGACGACGCCCCCAGACCGTTGATGTTCTCCTGCTCTGTGGAGCAGAGCGTGGTCACATCAATATCCTGTTTCTGACCGGCGGTGAACTGGACTTCCTTGATGGTGCAGTCCAGGCGCAGATATTCCGCCTTATCCATAGTTTCAGCAGTCGCCGGGGCAGATGAAATCATCACCTGCGTCAGCTGTGAGCGTTCATACAAAGCAGACATTCTGCCTCCTGATAATAAAAAACCCGCACGCGGCGGGGTATGGGTTTTGTAGAAAAAAAGAAAAAGTCACACCGTGACCTGAAACTCCAGGGTTGCACGGTAACAGCGGTTTTCCGGAATATAGTCCTGCATTTCACTGACGGATCCCGGGGCCAGCAGCATTATGGCTTCACGGGCGTCCTGACGTATCTGACGCGCCTGCGTCACAGTCCCGGCATAAACGTCTATCTGCACCGACACTGAGGACTCCGCCTGCCCGCCCATCACGTCCGCCGACACCGATGAAATCAGACTGAAAACCACCCACGGAAGCGCCACCGACGGCCTGCCATCCAGCAGGGGGACCACATACGGGTACACCTGCCCGCCGGCAAGATGTGCCAGATGAGGATACAAATCCGCCTCCGTCATCGTCTCAGTACCTCATCAATGGCCCGGTTCATCCGCGCAATCGCCACCTGTGCCGCCTGTTCACTGCGCACATCAAATGCCGGGCGCACAAACGGGTGCGGTGGCATATTCACGGTCCCCATTTCCACAAACCGCCAGTAGAAAGCATTGCGCGGGTTATCCGCCTTCATGGTGTTATCGCTGTTACCGGTGTCCGGATTAACACCACGGATATGGACACCGGATTCCATCCCGCCATCGCGGGAGCACCGGGAAAGGACCACCACATTGCGGCGCAGTTTTCCCCTGCGTACCGGTGCCCGTGACACCACTTCTTCTTTCAGCACATTCGCACCCGCACGGGTTGCCTCACGCAGCACCCGGTTATTTTCCGCACCACTCAGAAGCTGCAAATCGCGGCTGATGTCCTCCAGCCCCGAAAAATCCAGCAGGGTTTCGATCATTTTTCCCCTCCCAGCCGACAGAGAATTTCCAGACGCCCACCGGTCGCATCCGGCACGGGCAGCCCGACAACGTTCAGGATCCGGTCACGCCATGGACCACTCAGCACATGAAGTCGTGACGCTGCCGTGATTTCCCGGCCGGACTGACCGCGCACCCAGATGCGGATTTCCGCCTGCGCCATTTCCGCACCGGACTGCATCCGCTCCCGGCTGCTCCTGCCACGGATATCCGCATGAATTTTCCCGCATGACACCCATTCTTCCGTCATTTCTCCGGCAGCATTACGGGTTAACACCGGGTTCAGAACACTTATCATCTGTGTCAGACGACCTGCAGATATTGCCATTCCCCCTCCTCATAACACCGTCGGACAACGCAAATCGTAAATCAGCACGGAAACAGAAAACGGCAGCTCCCCCTGAATCAGTTCTTCCCGCTCCGCAAGATCCGGATTCCGGTACAGCATCCCGGTCAGTCGCATGGCAGCCCCCTTCATCCGGGTTAATGCCTCGCCCGGGATCAGTTCACCGTCCTCACGAATCACTTTATCCCGGCTGCCCTGAATGTAGGCCAGCAGCACGGCGGTAGCCTGACGAACCTTGTCCATCAGCATGTCATCATCCGCGTCATGGTCGACACGCAGATGTGCCTTGATCTCTTCCAGTGTCAGTAATGCCGTCATTTTCCGCCTCCAGCATCCCGTCCCCGTTTGGCAGCCAGCGTCCAGCCAGATGCATGCGCATCCCCCGGTTTATCGGCGGTCATACTGTTGCAGTGCCACAGCGAGCCCCCCCACGTCACCGTATCGCCGGGGTGGTAGGTTTCACCGGCTCTGAACACTCCGCGGTAGAGCATCACCGGCAGGGAAAATGTTTTTTCCGTACACTGGCCACTGCTCTGCCGGATCACCACAGAGAACAACCGCTCACCCGTCATACTGACGTCAATATCCGCCACCCCGTCAACCAGGCATTCCCATCCCCGCATCCCGTGCGTTTTTTCATACGCCCGCCAGAGTCCTCCAAGGTGTGTGGCATACGTGCCCCGGGGAAAGGATTTTTGATCGTCAATGGCGGGGAGCACTTCCAGTGCCGTGGCATCACGCCCGTCCTGCGGAGCCGGCAGGGCATTCACCGCCTCCAGAACCGCCTTCCGCAGAACATCGGGATCGAAGTCACGACCATCACGCGGAACGGGAATATGGCTTACAGCCTCTTTCACCATCTGCTCAAGCATCGGACGCACATCATCGGGGGTGATACTTTTGCCGTCCGCCGGTACCGGAATTCTCCCGACCGCATCATTCACCGCCTGCTTCAGTACTTCCGGATCGTAATCACGACCATCGCGGGGAGCTGGAATATGGCCCACTGCCTCCGCCACCATCTGCTCAAGCATCGGACGCACATCATCGGGGGTAATACTTTTGCCGTCCGCCGGTACCGGAATATTCGCAACCGCATCATTCACCGCCTGCTGCAGTACATCCGGATCATAATCACGACCATCACGCGGTACCGGAATGGCCCCCACAGCGTCATCCACCATCGCCTGCAGAACCGGACGCACCTCATCCACCGTCACATGCTTCTGTAATACCGCCGACAGGGAAGTCAGTTTCTCTTCAAACGCTTGTGCCTGCGAGGCCATCTTCCCCTCAAATGTGCGCTGTAAATCCGCCAGCACCGTGGAGAATTCTTCACCCAGCGCACGGATAATGGACAGTTCACGCTCTGTCATTTTCGCAGTATCCCCCTCAACATCGCTTTCACCGCACCATGCTCTGTTTCACTGATTGCCTTATTACCGTCAGATGCGCCGTCAGGCAGTTGGGCTGAAACTCTTTTCCCGGACGACGCAAACGGATCTTCACGGGCATCACGACGGGACAGCGCCTCCAGACTGTAGTTCTGCTGCTGAAGATACAGTGCATCACCGCCGGCAAGGGGCGGCAGGTTCTCACGTTTACGGGCCTCATTGGGCGTGAGAAGCGTATTTTTCACCGACTCACCCAGCGTTTTCATGCGCCGTTCGCTGTCCATTCTCAGCAGCGTGGTGACGTCAAACTCCGTACTCTCGTTTTCCCCTGTTTCCAGCGCCTCATCCAGTAACAGCTCAATGGACTCAATCAGCGTCTGCAGACACTGGGAATAATACTGCTGCTCCAGCGCCTCCACGTTGTCACTGGAAGGCGGCTGGCCAACGCCAATCTTGTAGGCCGGGACACGGAACACCGAACAGACAATTTCAGCCGTCATCTTCAGTTGTTCCACCGTCTGCGCATCCACCGGTGAAAACGTCGTGGGGTTATATTTCGCCCCGTTGCTCAGGATCGCCGTTTTCCCCGCATTTTCGCCGGTATACCCGCTGTCCCAGTTGCTCTTCAGTTTTTTCGCATTTTCTTCCGTTATACTGCCGGGGATCTCAATCACCCCGGACGGCCTGCCGCCATTTCTGAAAAAAGACGTTGAATTTGCCTGAATATGATGCCCCTGCGTGGCCGCCAGCCCGGCGGCATACACCGGCGGCAGCCCCACAAGCGGATGAAAAAAACAGTTAAACCGGTCGTGGATCACTTCCCGGGCAGGCACCGTCACCGCCTCCGTGATCCCGCAGTTCCGGTCCGGTGTAATGCGATAGAACACCTCGCCGTCATCCGCCACCAGAGGTTCAACCCGGCTCCAGTCCAGAATACGCAGTTCTTTGATCTGCCCCCGGGAGTTACGGATTTTCAGCACCACCGTATTGCCGTGACGCAGTTTGGCGTTCAGCCACAGTTCAAAAAACTGGATACGATTCTGCTGTGCATTGGGACGACGACAGAGACGGGCAATATCCCCCTGCCGTTTTTCACGGCGGATCCCCTGTGTATCGGTCTGCATCAGGCGCAGTCGCATTTTGGCGATATCCTGGGATATCAGCGAAATGCAAGAAAACACCGCATGAAAGGAGAGGACACTTTCCGGATCGGCTTTCACGCCCTGCTGCCAGGCACCGGCAAAAGGCTCAGCCACCGCCTGAAACAGGCTGGTCCAGCCCACCTCTTTTACATCACGTCCTGATTTCTGGTTTTTTCGGGTTCGCCGCAAAAGGTTCCACATTCGCCATGCTCCGCATCACGTTTCTTTTTCTGACCTGCCGGACGTCGCACTGTGATGTACTCCGCCTTCCCCAGGCGAACCAGCACCTCCGCACACGGCTGTGCCACATCACGGATATCCCCGGCCCGGGCATCATGCGTGCCCTGCAGATATCGGATCTTTGCCATAACCTGTTACGGGAGGCGCACGCCTCCCGTCCTCCTCATCAGACTCAGCCGCCGGACGCACTGCCGTAGTTCACTCCGGTGATCACCGCCACCGCCGCAGTACGGCGACGACGCCAGTTGATCCAGCGCTCCGCACGGATGGCCACGCTGCCTGTCTGGAACATGGAAACCAGCTCCACCGGGGACGGTGTGGTGCTGTCGCCGCCCGGCTCAGACTGCATCTCCAGTGACGCTTCACGGGACATATCCACCGCCACACCGCCGTCATCAGCCAGATAAATATCCGGCGCATTCACCAGCACCAGCTGGTCACCCACGTACTGGGAGACAATCACCGGCAGGCCCTGGAAGGTGCCGCCAAGCAGGGTCATGTCCGGGTATTCCTTCTGACCCAGCGCATTTTTACGCATGGACAGCGCCAGGGCATTCGTGCTGGACATCAGCCAGACAGCACCAGTGGGCTGCAGATTTGCCGTCACAAACTGGCCAAACGCGGCCTCGGCATCCGCATCCGGGTTACCGGTTGATGCCATGCCCTTCACATCATGGGTGATGGACGCCGGGGAGACATCCGCCACCGCCGCTTTTTTCGGGTCCACAAAGTCTGTATCCAGACGCGCCACTACCGCTTCCGCCAGCGCATTACGGACCAGTGCATCAGCAGCCGGACTGGAAAAACGGATCAATTCTTCCGTCAGTACCGCAATGGCCGACACTTTCGCATGACTGAAGGTGATGGATTCAAAATCAAACTTCGTCAGGGGTTTTGCCTTACCCTCACCCACCCAGCCGGCAGCACCGCCGGACACCTGGGCGTGCACACGGATATTGAACGGCACCTGACGAAGTGCAGGGATCCCGCCCTGACCAAATCGCCCGATAATGGTCTGCGGACGCAGGTAATCAATAAAGTCCTGTGCGTATTCCTGATATTCAGACAGGCTGCCTGCCCACTGCGGATCCGTGGTGGTCCCCGCGCCCACTGCCGATTTCAGGACATGATGCAGACGACTGTCATCCGGATACTGACGACGGGCCACTTCCAGGGCTTCAGAGCGGACACCTTTAGCCGCAGCCAGCGATTTGGCAAAGCGGGCGAAGCCAATCCCCTTCTCCAGTTTCTGCTCCACACGGATCACCGGCGCTGAAGCCACCGCGGCCACATTCCCGTTACCGGCCTGTTTCACCGGCTGCGCCGTGGCGGCCTTACCGGCTTCCAGTTCACGCAGGCGCTTCAGGTGCGCATCCACCTGACGGATTTCCGCTGCGGTGTTGTCGTAATGCTCTTCCTCCTCCACATCCAGCGTGCGCCCTTCCTCTGCGGCTTTGGTCATGACCTCCTCAAGGGAGGCTGCCAGCGCTGCACGCTTGTTTTCAAAACTTTTAATCTGTTCGCCAATATTCATTATGGTCTTTTCCTTATGAAAAACGGTTGTTGACTGTGCCGCAGCGCCGGCAGAAGATGCGATTTTCACCACCGGTTTCCGGTTGCCGGACGCGGCAGAAAACGGGCGGTCGAAATATTTAATGGTCCGGATGGTGCATTCCGCATTCGCGGGCACGGTGACGGCAGACACCTCCATCAGCTCCCAGCGCAGAAAATGCAGTCCGCCTCCGTCCAGATAAGTGTATTCATGGGGCCGGAAGCCCACAGAAAGCCCCCTGACCAGCCCGGTCTTAATGGCAGCCCAGGCCTCATCCAGCCGGGCTGCCATCTGGGAGGGCATCCCCGGATCCGGCTTCACCAGCATTGCCGTGATTTCCAGCCCTTCGCTGACCCGGCGTACCGTACACTGCCCCACCGGGCGGGAATGGTCATGCTGCCAGAGAAACGGGATCGCACTGCCAAACTCCGCGCCCTCCGGCTCCAGGATGTCACCATCCCGATCCGGAGAAGGCGTTGACGCAATCCCGGTGATCACCCGTTCATCCTCACTGAAGGATTTCACCGTCAGCAGGGAACAGGCCCGTTTAAGAGTCACATCAGCCTCCTGAAAATAAAAAAACCGCCGCAGCGGTTCGTGATGGTTACAGTGTGAACAGGGTTATATGAAAAAAACCGCATATTCTTTCTTTTTCGGTTCCGGGTTAAGGGACATCAGGGAGACCGCATTGAAGAGCGCCATCAGCGGGTCAATTTTTCCCCGTCCACTGGCCTGTTTGGTGATAAGAATGGCGTTACCTTTAGGCTCCACCCGGGCATTGCCGACACACCAGGCCATCAGGGGCTGGTCACCATGCACCAGCACCCCTTCAGCCAGTTTGCGCTCGGTGGTTTTAATGGCCCCGCCCAGTTTCCAGCCCTGGCTTATCCCCACCACAATTCCGTCGGGGATCCCGGCTTCCGCCAGTGAATCCAGAATCTGCCCCACCCCTGACGGGTCAATACCGATATGGTCCAGTAACTCAGCCTCATGAATGCGACGCACATATTCCGCCACTTCCGCCGTGTCATCCCCGACACGCCGGACAATGGTCATATCTCCACAGGCAACAAGATCCTGAAACCGGGACGCCTCGCTCTTCCGTCGGACCACCGCGGTTTCATGCGCCCAGGCATGGCCCCAGCCCAGCCATTCGCGGGTCTCCCGGTCACGCCCAATCACATACATCCCCAGCAGATCATCCAGCCCTCCGCCGTCAATCCCCACCGTCACCACATCAGCACGACGCAGGATATCGTCCAGGCTGATACAACGGCCCTGCTCTTCCCAGAAATCAGCCCCCGCCCAGCGGTCAGAGCGCAGGGCAAGACCAATTTCCACATTGGCGTGTTTTGACATGAAGCCACGAAATGCTTCCTCACCAGCCTCCCGGGCTTTACGGTACTCCCGGTACAGAAAAGCCTCATCCACCGAATAACCGAGATTCGGATTGACCATGGCGAGGTTTTCCATCAGCAGGTGAGCCCCGCTTTCCACCATTTCAGGAGGGTGTTCAAATATCACCGGCAGAAAGTGCGGATCATGAATTTTGCCGTCACGGACATCCCGGGCGTACTGCAGTTTCTGTCTGAACACCCCGGCTGGCGGCTCATTCGACTGGGTGGTTGTGTACACCACAAATCCTTCCGGACGGGAGGCAAGCCCGCCGATGGCTTCACGTAGCATGTCTTCCGCTTTGTACTGCTTGCCAAACAGCCACAGTTCATCAATCAGTGTCCCCACGGACTTGATACCGGACACCGTATTCGGATCGGCTGCCACCACCTTCAGGGTGGTGTCCGTCACCCGATGGGTGATGGTCCGGATATGTGTCTGCACCTGACAGAGGTCATCCAGATCATCGTCCCGTCGCACCATATCCCTGGCAGGGTTGAAGGCGTTGGCCGCCACCTCCACGGTCGGGGCCAGAATGGTGTAGCCCGCCGCCTGCCGCCAGTTCAGTAACAGCGCCGTCATCATGATCCCCGCGGCCAGCGTGGACTTACTGTTTTTCTTGGGGATAAGGATAAACACTTCCTTGATATGGCGTACACCGGTCTGCGCATCATAGGAGCCAAACAGGGCCGCCACCAGGTCAAACACCCACGGTGCGCAGGACTCCCCGAACGTCGGGCTACCCGGTGCATCCACAATCCGCAGTTGTTTAAAAATCGCCAGGGCATGTGCAGCCTGGTCCGGATAAATCGGAGCCGGAATAATCGACAGTCCCTTTTGCAGGCGCTCTGCCCAGTCCGGACATGCCGTGCTCCATACAGGTATCATCCGCTTTCCTCATTCTGGTTATTCACCACCAGCCGGGGAGGTGGTGGCACCGCAAAACGGTTAGCCGCTTTTTTCGCGGCATCACCTTTTGCCGATTTTTTACCGGCATCGCCTTTTTTATGGTGCGTGAACTGCGCCAGCTTATAAGCCGCATCCAGCGCCAGCCTGGGGTCGGTATTAATGTTCTCCACCAGAAGACGCCCCATCGCTTTCACCGGATCGGGAAGACCATCCTCCATATATTCAATACCAGGAGACATCACCGCGGACGGTGGCATCTCCGGATTGTTTTCGTCCGGCTGTGGTATTGCAGCCACCTCACGGCGACGGGGTTTATCCTCCTGCTCTGATTTTTTCTGCCGGTAAACAGGAACCTCATCCACCTCCACCGTCTCGCACTGTTTACGGGCTATAAACGCGAGCACCTCCGGATCTTTTGCCAGCTGCGAGCCTTTAACCCTGGCGGTCTTCGCCGAATAACCGGCGGCAATGGCTGACGCTGTTTTGTTTTTCCCGGACATGAGCGCCAGCGCAAATTTTCGTTTTTGCGTTGTCAGCACAGCCTCCTCCCGGGTCCATAACGCACTCAACCGGGTATGGTTCAGCCCATTTTTCCCGGCGTCTCATGCCGCAAATGTTAACTGCTGCCTGGTTAACATTTGCTGAAAAAGCCAGTTAACATTTTTTTCGCACAACAAACTGAATAATAAAGATAAAAACCGAAAAAATGCCCGGGCAGCCAGTTAACATGTTAACTGGCCTGAAACAGGAATTTTTTCTCTGCATGAGACGGGGGGCGGTGTCCGGAGCGATCGTTTTTCACGCCGGATGATACCCCCCCCCGCTCGGGTTACAGTCCGATGATGTCGTCCGCTCTGCCACTACCTCCGGACACCTCCGGCAGCGTCGGGTCCGGCATACCACCCGCCGCTTCACGAGCAGACTTTTGTCGATGGCATTCGGTACAGAGCGTCCAGAGATTCGTCTCCTCATTACCACCACCGAACTGAAGTGCAATGCGGTGATCGAGTTCACTGTCACAGAGGTCAACCACACGCCCACAGAGACAGCACTGCCCGGCATCCCTGAGCCAGATATGACGCTTGAGGGAAACACGTGCACTGCCACTGACACGACGCTGTTCCCCCTTCAGAATATTCACCCGTCGGGTGTTCAGAGTTTTGATTCTGCTCTGGAGTGTACGAAGCTCAGCCATGTAAAATCCCCGTCATATGGCAATCAGTAAAGGAAATAAATATGTCATCGAAAAACCGGACCCGCAGAACCACAACCCGCAATATCCGTTTCCCCAATCACATGATTGAACAGATCAACATCGCCCTTGAGCATAAAGGGTCCAGTAACTTTTCAGCGTGGGTTATTGAAGCCTGCAGGAGAAGGCTGGCAACAGATGCAACGCATCTGCGTACGGCCAGCATGACAAATAACGAGAAATGAACGTTCGGTTTCTTCCACCATCGTACCGGACCAGCGACCATGAGGGGACAACGCCGCGCTCCGTTAACGCGGTAAACCC
>ERZ857775.3662-NODE-3662-length-12217-cov-14.986269_pt1 | contig 12217 bp, 10 predicted proteins | sample MGYA00519698_ERZ857775 | MGnify/ENA primary metagenome ERZ857775 (study PRJEB31778, sample SAMEA3449363) | human gut metagenome | biome: human gut; feature: human-associated habitat; material: faeces | place: United Kingdom | collected 2010/2012 ...
AGCTGGGTAAGGGCTTGGTACAGTTCGTTGAACTGCGCATCGGTGCTTACCTCCAATTCCTCGATGCGCTTTAACAGTTCCTCGTAACCGATTGCCATTTGGCGCATGAGGACAAAAGCCCGCATGATTGAAATGTTTACTTCTATGGCTACTTTGGAACGGAGAACCGAAGAAAGCATGGCTACGCCCTGTTCTGTGAAAGCCATAGGCAAGGCTGCGCCAAAGTTGTAGTCAGGAGGTATCACATTTTGTGATACCCCTATGGATAACAGCAAGTTGGCTTCTTCTTTGGAAAGTACAAACATAAAATCACCCGGAAAACGCTCGATATTGCGCTTGACCGCCTGCTTTAAGGCTCGTGTTTCCACTTGGTAGAGTTCTGCCAAATGATAATCGAGCATTACCCGGTAACCTCTTACTTCAAAAATTTTGTTTTGGATAATCTGTAAGTCCATAATCGTATATTTTAGGGGATTTAGTAATGTTGGAATAATAGTAAGGACTGGTCACAATTTGTGACCAGTTCCCAATAATCAAAATTACATGGCTACTTCCTTGTAAATCTTCTCGATGCCGACAAATTTCTTGTCAAGCCCCTGCATATCGCTGCCTATCTTGCTGTTGGTGATGCGGGCATAGATTTGGGTCGTTTCGATATTGGTGTGTCCCAACATCTTGGACACCGTTTCAATAGGTACGCCCTTTGACAGCGTGGTGGTCGTTGCGAACGTGTGCCGGGCAAGGTGAAATGTCAGGTTCTTTTTAATACCGCACACATCGGCAATCTCTTTCAGGTACGCATTTAGTTTCTGATTGCTGATTACGGGAAGTATCTTGCCGTTCGGCAACTTGCCCTTGTACTTCTTCAAAATCATCTTGGGAATATCCAGCAGGGGAACATTAACGTCCGTATTCGTCTTTTGCCGCTTTGTCATTATCCAAAGGTTGCCGTCAAAGGATTTGCATATATTATCTTGCGTAAGCCCGGCTACATCTATATAGGCAAGCCCGGTGAAGCAGGCAAAGATGAACAAGTCCCTGACGTGTTCCAGCCGCTCGGAAACCATTTTCTTTTTAAGGATGATTTTTATCTCGTCCTCTGTCAGATACCCCCTGTCCACTTTCTCCAGCCGGATTTTGTAGCTGGCGAACGGGTCGCCCACCAGTATGCCGTTGTTGCGGGCAATGATGATGATGCGCTTGAAGAACTGCATGAACTTGGCGGTGGTGTTGTAGCCACACTTGCAGGCTGTACGCAAATACAACTCAAAATCGGTAATGAACATCGGGGTAATCTCCTTTATGGATATGTCCGATACGTTGTACTTGCTGCGGATGAACTCGGCAAGGTGACGGCGGGTCACTTCATACTTGCGGTAGGTCGCTATCGTCTTGGATATGCCTACAAGCTGCTTCACATCGTCATTGTGCTTTTGGAACAGGGTAAGGATTGTTTCGTGGCTCTCGCTATGACCTAAAAACTCGTTCTTCACTTTCTCGGCAGTCACGTATTTGTCACGCCGCTGCATTTCGTGGTAAATGGTGTTCAAGGATGCGTTTATATCATCCAGCATACGGTTTATGCGGCTGGCTTCCGAAGTACGTCCGGTAGCCTTGCCCATTTTGCCGTCCCAAATAGAGGGTAGCACGTCCAGCTTGGTGTTAAAACGGCTCGCCACGCCGTCCACTGTGATACGGGCGAAAAGGGGGTACGCACCGTTGGCTTTCTGCTTGTCTTTCTTTGCGTAAAAGCAAATGTTGAATGTCGATTTCATAACTCACTTTTTAAGTTGCAAAACTATTGTAATTCTCTAAAAATGAGTTCTATGCAGACAAGCCAAATAACGACAGGACTTCGCCAATTTCGGACAATCTGTACCCCCTTTCCGTTTTTGTTTGTCGGGGGTACGAGTTAGGTTACGAACTTTGTCTTTTGGGGGCGAAAAGGTGTACTTTAAGGCAGACACAAGGGGATAAAAAAGTCCCACAAATCATTGAATTTGTGGGACTTGTCTGTTTACTGTCCGGTTTTGTCCGGTTAGTTCAGCGGAGAGACAGGTTCTATCACCTATCATTTCAAACAATATCACAAACTCGTAATATCTTGTTAATTACCAAGTTATTACAAAGTAAACAGAAAATAAAATATCTCTTAATATCTTTGCATATCTCACTTTTTGGGTGTATTTTTGGGTGTCAATTTTCAAACACACCCAATTATGAATATCAAAAGAAACATCATTTTCGCACTGGAAAGCCGGAAGAAAAACGGTGTGCCAATCACAGAGAATGTGCCTATCCGTATGCGTGTGATATTCGCAAGCCAGCGTATAGAGTTTACAACGGGCTACCGCATCGACGCTACCAAATGGGATACGGACAAACAAAGGGTAAAGAACGGATGCACAAACAAACTGAAGCTAAGCGCATCCGAAATCAATGCAGACCTGCTAAGACAGTATACGGAGATACAGAACATCTTCAAAGAGTTTGAAGTACAGAACGTACTACCCACACCCGCACAGATAAAGGACAGCTTCAATGCAAGGATGAAGGATGCACCAGTCACAGAGCAGGAAACAGCCGAAGGACCTAAAATCAGCTTTTGGGAGGCGTTCGAGGAGTTTGTAAGGGAATGCGGGAAACAGAACGACTGGACAGACGCAACCTACGAAAAATTCGCTGCAGTAAAGAACCACCTGAAAGAGTTCAGGGATGAACTTTCCTTTGATACGTTCACCGAGAACGGACTGAATGACTATGTGGACTTCCTGCGTAACAAGAAAGATATGCGCAACAGCACCATAGGCAAGCAGATAGCCTTCCTGAAATGGTTCCTGCGGTGGAGTTTCAAGAAAGGGCACAATCAGAACATGGCTTATGACAGCTTCAAGCCCAAGCTGAAAAACACACCCAAAAAAGTGATATTCCTCACATGGGAGGAACTGAACAGACTGAAAGACTACAAGATACCCCAAACCAAGCAGTATCTCGAACGGGTAAGGGACGTTTTTCTGTTCTGCTGTTTCAGCGGGCTGCGCTATTCGGACGTGTACAACCTCAAACGGAGCGACATCAAGCCCGACCATATAGAAGTGACAACCGTAAAGACAGCGGACAGCCTTATCATAGAGTTAAACAACCACAGCAAGGCGATACTGGAAAAATACAAAAGCGTACACTTTGAAGATCACAAGGCACTTCCGGTCATCAGCAACCAAAAGATGAACGATTATTTGAAAGAACTGGGGGAACTTGCGGAAATCAACGACCCGGTAAGGGAAACTTACTACAAGGGAAATGAACGTATAGACACCGTCACACCCAAATACGCCCTGCTGGGAACCCATGCCGGAAGACGGACATTCATCTGCAACGCTTTGGCATTGGGTATTCCCGCACAAGTGGTGATGAAGTGGACGGGACACAGCGACTACAAGGCGATGAAACCATACATAGACGTTGCCGATGACATCAAGGCCAATGCGATGAACAAATTCAACCAACTGTAAACACAACAATAGCATGGAAGAAAGAATAACCTCAATGATACCCCGCTACGGGAAACTCAACAAGACATATACGGAAATAACATCCGGTGACGGCCTCTCTTTTGAGAAGCAGAAGTTCATTCATGACTTTTACAAAGAGTATGAAGACACACAGACCTTTGAAAAGGCACTTATCAGCCTCATGCTTGAAACGGAGGGTACGCACTTTTCCATATTGCTGAACAGCCTGAAACGGGAGATTGAAAACAATATCTCAATGTATAATACCTGCAAGGAGCTTTTCGACCGTCTCGATATTGAACATATCTGCCGGCAGCATGAAAGATGTCATGACCAGGACATCGAAAGACAAATGCAAATCACAAACGAATATTACCGGGAACTTATGGAAGCTAACGGCTCTTTGGAGGCAGTCGGTTTCAGGGAACACGACCGTCAGGAAGAGGAGCTTTTGGAAAAGAGGTACGAACGGTGCAAGCAGGAATACGACAGGGAGAAAGCCAAACTGGATGAACTATACGCAAAGAAGAAACAGGCAAGGCAGGAAGCCCTGCAATACCTGAAAAACCGCTGCGGAGACATATACAGGCTGGACGGATCGCTGCTGGCAATCCTTGATAAATACATGACCGGCCAAAAGAAAAAAGGAGAGGAAGAAAAAGAAAGTTCCGCATCCGACACCATATCAAAAAAAAGCCCGGTCTATTTCCCCATGAAACTCCTGTCGGCCATTCACGAGACATGCAACGGAGAGCAGTTCGAGGAGATCAATGAACTGGACTTCTACGCCAACATGAACTTGCAACCGTGCGCGAGCAGATTAAAGGTGAGAAAGGATGAAAAGGCACGTGTATGCTACCTGATATTTCTCATGGGAGAAACACTTTCCAAACCCGACAGAGAAAAATGGAAGGAGGAAATCATGAAACTGCTGGAGATAGATATAAAATATTACAAGTCCAAATACAAGGCACCCGTACCCCGGACCGATTTACCCAGTGACAGCAATCAGATATTTGCGAAGGAAATGCAGTCAATATTCCGATAGTCAGCGATACGCCACGACATTCCACGAAACAACCACTTTTACCACCCGAAATATTTTTCACCATTTTTTATTATCTTCTGATATTTAGTGAGATAGCGTGATACTCCATTCACGCTATCCACATCCTTACCACCCGTATCCGGGATTAACTTTGCACTGTTCGAACGAAACAAAAAAAGCCCGTGCGCAGGGCTTACAGTACAAACGTTAAATTCATTCCAACATGGAAATCAGAGAACTTTTATCAAAGCCCGTATGGCAGATGACGGGAGAAGAATTCATATTACTGAACCGACACGCCCTGCAGGAAAGGGAAGCGAGAGCAGCACAGCCCGCAGCCGATACGGAAAAGAAATACGTGTACGGGATAGGCGGCATAGCACGCCTGTTCGGGTGCAGTATGCCCACAGCAAACCGCATCAAAAAAAGCGGGAAGATAGACAGAGCCATTACGCAGATAGGACGCAAAATCATCGTAGATGCGGACATGGCACTCGAACTGGCAGGACACAAAAGCGGGGGACGCAGATAAGGAGGTACGGACATGGAGTACAGAGAAAGAAAAGAAGTCACGCCCGAAGCGGCGGTGATACTGTGGCAAGCCTCACGGCTCGACCTTTCGGAAGACTACGAGAGGGCACCCGAAATACTGAAAGTACACGGTTCCGTCATAGGCACGCTGGGGAACTTCAGCGCATCAATCGGAAAAGCAAAGAGCAAGAAAACGTTCAATGTTTCCGCAATCGTGGCGGCTGCACTGAAAAACGGGACAGTGCTAAGCTACACGGCGGAACTGCCCGAAAACAGGAGGAAAATACTCTATGTGGATACCGAACAAAGTTCCTACCACTGTGCGAAAGTGGCAAAAAGAATATTGCGCATGGCGGGACTGCCGACAGGCAGGAACCATAAAGACCTTGAATTCCTTGTCCTAAGGAAGTACACGCCCGAGGAACGAATAGCAATCGTGAGGGAGGCCATTTACCGCACCGAAAATGTAGGGCTGGTAGTCATTGACGGAATACGGGATATGGTGTACGACATCAACAGCCCCAGCGAGTCCACGAAGATAATCTCCCTGCTGATGACATGGACGGGGGAAAGACACATACACATACACACCATACTGCATCAGAACAAGGGGGACGAGAACGCAAGGGGACACATCGGAACGGAGCTTAGCAACAAGGCCGAAACAGTGCTGCAAGTGGAGAAGGACGAGAAGGACCCCGACATCAGTACGGTCAAGGCAGCACATATCAGGGCGATGAACTTCGAACCGTTCGCATTCCGCATCAACGGGGAGGCATTGCCCGAACTGCTGGACGAATACCTGTTCAAACACAAGGATCCGGGAAAAGGGAAAAGGGAGAAGTTCGACCCCTACAAGGACATCACAGAGAAGCAGCACCGCATCGCACTGGAAGCGGCATTCACACTCAAAGATGAATACGGCTACAAGGAGCTTGCGGAAGAATTGAGGAAAACCTACGCCTCTGTCGGTGTCATGCTTGGGGGAAACAGGCTGACAGACCTCATTACAGTACTGAAAAACAAACGGATGATAGTACAGGAGAACGGCAGGAAATACACCTTCAAACCCGATTTTCACTATTAGCGGTATTGTATGGGAACCACTTTACTTTAGTCCCGTACCATATATATACGGAAGTAAAGTAAAGTGGATATAGCCCGTAATATACAAAAAGATACGGGCGAAAAGAAAAAATAATATTCACACCTGACAAGAACAACGGTATGACAGTACGGAAAAGGGTATGGTCTCATACCAGGCCTCCACCATGACGGCACAGACCGGAAACCGCTTTACTTTAGTCTGGGGGCATATATATAGCAAAGTAAAGTAAAGCGGATGCAGCCCGTAACACATGAAAGGGTACGGGCGAAAAACCCAAAAACAATATCTACTTAAAACAGAAATATGATGAATATGAATGAAGCGAAGCAGATACGCATAGAGGAATATCTGCACAGTCTTGGATACAGTCCGGTAAGGCAACAGGGTGGTAGTCTATGGTACAACTCACCGTTCAGGGACGAACAGGAACCCTCCTTCAAGGTGAACACCGAACGCAACCTATGGTATGATTTTGGCGCAGGCAAAGGTGGTAATATCATCGCACTGGCACAGGAGCTATACGCATCCGACAGTCTGCCCTACCTCTTGGAAAGGATAAGGGAGCAGGCACAAAACGTGCGCCCGGTCTCTTTCTCTTTTGGCAAGCAACCCTTGTCAAAGCCGAGTTTCCGGCAGTTGGAGGTAGTACCGCTCTCCTCTCCCGCCCTGTATACCTACCTGCGGCAAAGGGGAATAAATACGGAACTGGCAAAAAGAGAATGCAGGGAGGTCCGCTATCTGACCGGGGAAACCCCATACTATGCTATAGGCTTCCCCAACCGTTCGGGAGGATACGAGATACGCAACAAGCATTTCAAGGGATGCATAGCACCGAAGGACATCACCCATATACGACAATCGGAGTCGAAGGAGGCATGCTACATCTTCGAGGGATTCATGGACTACCTCTCTTTCCTCACCCTGCGGCTGGAAAGGTGTCCCGACCGTCCCGAACTTGACGGGCAGGACTACATCGTACTGAACTCGACTTCCGACCTTTCCAAAGCAATCCGACCGCTGGGCGGTTATGAAAGCATCCATTGTTTCCTTGACAACGACAAGGCGGGAATCGAGGCCGTTCAGGAGTTGCAAAAAGAGTACGGGCTGCGCATACGGGACGCATCGCACATATACGAAGGGTACAACGATCTGAACGACTTCCTGCGGGATAAAAGGTCAGGACAGGCGCAACGGCAGCAAGAGAAACCGGAAGCGGAAAAAAGGCAAAGCCAGACAGAGCAGCCGAAGAAGAAAGGCAAAGGGATCAGGATGTAGCCGCACAGCCACCGGAAGGCTTTGAAAAAAGCCATAGCTCATTAGGGCTTTTTCTTTACGCAATGCACACATTGCTAAAAAAGCCCCAACGAGCCATAGGGGCGCCGCCCCTTTGGAAACCCCGTCTGCCATGCGGCATAAAGGCAAGGCAGGGGAAGTATTAACCTGAAATTATTGACAGTTATGGGATATGCAGTTTTGCATCTGGAAAAGGCAAAAGGGACGGACAGCAGGATGTCCGCACACATAGAGCGCACCGTTCACCCGAAGAATGCGGACAGAACACGCACGCACCTGAACCGGGAGCTCGTACAGTTTCCCGAAGGGGTGAGAAACCGCACGCAGGCGATAGCACACCGGGTGGAAACGGCAGGTATCAGACGCAAGGTAGGTACCAACCAAGTAAGGGCTATCCGGGTACTGCTCACCGGAAGCAACAGGGACATGAAACAAATAGAGGCGGACGGACGACTTGACGATTGGTGCAACGACAGCCTGCAATGGCTCCGGGAAACATACGGGGAACAGAACCTCGTATCGGCAGTCCTGCATATGGACGAGAAGACACCGCACATACACGCCACAGTCATACCGATAGTGACCGGAGAGCGAAGGAAAGCCGGACAGGAAGAACAGAACGGGAAGAAAAAGTACAGAAAGAAGAACCCGCAGGACGTGAGACTCTGCGCAGATGATGTAATGGCGAGGCACAGGCTAAAACACTATCAGGACACTTATGCCCAAGCCATGAACAAGTACGGCTTGCAGAGAGGCGTGGACGGCTCATTGGCAAGGCATATTTCCACCATGCAATACTACAAGCAGCTGGTGGAGCAGCAGGACAGCCTGCAAGAGAACATAGAAAACCTGCTGGGGCTGGAAGAGGAAGCAATGAAAAAGCTGAAGCAGGTAAAGGGGGAAATCAACGTGCAGAAAATGAAGGGAGCGGCGGTGAACGCCACCACAGCCATAGCGGACGGGGTGAGCTCACTTTTCGGCGGCAGCAAAGTTAAGAAGCTGGAAGCAGAGAATGAAAATTTGAAACGGAACATTGTGAATCTGCAAAAGCAGGTGCAAGCCGAACAGAGGGAGCAGACAAAAATGGAAAACCGTCACAGCAGCGAGATAAACAGAGTTGACCGGAGCTACCGGCAGAAAATCGCAGAATACGACAATCGGCTGGAACTGATAGACACCTACTTTCCTATTGTAAAGGAACTGATACCCATAGCAGAACAATGCCGGGAAGTGGGCTTCACCGAAGAACTGACAAGACGAATTGTCAGCCTGCAACCCGTGGAGTTCAAGGGAAGGCTCTATTCAAAGGAGTACAAGGAGAAGTTCAGGACGGAGCACTCAACGGCAACAGTGGAGAGGGACCCGCAGGAGAAAGGAAAATTCAGGCTGTGCATTGACGGAGTACCCATACTCGATTGGTTCAGGAAGAAATTTCAGGAAATTAAAGAAAAGTTAGGGCTAAACACACCTGTTGAAAACAAGCAGCGAAAAGGATTGAAAATATAATTACTTAATAGCAGAGAAGGGGTATTAATTATTAGTTCTCTAAAAAACTAACGGGAAGAATAAAAAACATATTCTTCCCGTCAAGTAATATCATAACTATATTTTCCAACAGACCATATTAATATTCAGCATATTATAAGTGAATCAACAAATCTTTTATAAACATATCTCTGTTCTCACAGCTTAAGAGGTAATTCTTTTTTTCTGTTAATATAAAAATTTGTTGATTGGGATTCTTTACATAGGAATAATATTTCCCATAATGGGTACTCCCCATTACACCTATATACCCCAAAAAGCCATTACTTCCAAAATAACGGACATCATTTTGAACACCGTCATAAACAAAAGCGTTCTTAATACAAGAATACGGAATACATTTCTTACCAAACACTCTTTTTATAACGAGTTGATCCTTTTCCAAACAAATAAATGAAGGAATCACTATCAGCATGTATATGTATATAGATACAAGAATGATACCCAATAACAGGCTTGCGATTTGATCCTGCAAAGATTGTAGCATAAAAGTTCTTAATAGAAACATAAGTCCAGTAGTTAATAAGACAATCTTTAACACCAGAGACCAGCGCTCCATTATCGGCTGAAACTTTGATTTATATACGCTCATTATATTGCTATCTTTACTGTTGACTATATTACACGTATGTTATGAAATGATTGGTTTCCTTTTGCATCTCCCCTTGAAGATTTAAAGTTTTCCACAACTGCATCAAAGACATTTCCAACTCGTTCTATGGGTAGATTTAAAATCGAAACTTCTTTTCCATAAGGACAAAAGACTGTATTCTTATAATTAAACTTTGAGCTTTTCATTGTTAACATAGCCGAATAACCGGCCTTAACACTCTTTTTCCAAAAAAGTTGTTTCTTTTTAGTTTTAAATTCCACAGCAAAAGAATTACCATTAACGATACGCCCAATAGTCATTGTGCTTTTATATTTTCCATTCTTGATTGTTAATGAAGCATCTTTAAATCCCTTAAAACCTGGCTCAATCGGAGTTGGCTCTGCTGCCCGTGTAGCTGAAACAACTTCATCCAAATCATAAGTAGGATAATCATATTTAGGCCCTCTTAGACTATTACCGATTACAACGTAACCTTTTATATTACCGAGTAAGGACAAATCATTATCAGTGAATGTAAAATAAGGGGTAACGTCGAATAAGTCAACTGTATTAAAAGAAAAAATATCTGAATATTTATCCTTGTACGTATTTATCATCTCTTGTATTAAGTGAGAATCATCACTTTCCATATCAAATATTTTATCGAGCTCCCTATCTGCCTGCTCCCATAAAATATACGCCCCTTCAAAGCCCAACTGCTGAAAATAAGTAAATCTTTCATTTTCTGTCATGTTTTTAAGCTGCCGGAGCGTCTCGCTATACACCTGTTCATCTTTAAAATGAAGAACTGGCATATTCAAGTACTCACTAACACTTCTCGTTTCTTTTACCCACATATCCATTGTCGAAACCTCAACATCCGGTATGGTTTCTTGTGCAGAACCGATAAATTCATTTTCGCTATTGCAAGATAACAAGCTTACAATCATGCATGCACTCAAAATACAACCAAAAATCTTTTCAATTTTCATAGTGTATGATTTTGTATTAAACAATTATTTTATTTAAAAGGCTTTACCTTAACAGTAACCTTTTCCGTTTTATTAGCATGGTTATAAAACACATTACTACAACTTTGAAAGATGATCAAACATCCGAACAATACAAATACTATTTTCTTCATAAATGATATTTTTTATTTAAACAATCCATATATTATTTCTTGTAACAATCCACCAAAATCCATTTCCACTTTATGCTTTTTAAATTTATAGTAAGGCATTAAGATAGGAGTAACTCCCCCACGTTCAAAAGGATATTCACGATACCCCCTTATACCTAATTCCGTTCCAAAAGAATCCGTTATATCGAAAGCAACACTGCCTCCGTAGTCATTACGGCTGAATGAAGTAACAGGAGTAAATAAAAAACCGCCAAATACATGCAAACTCATTCGGGAATTAAAGGAATAAGAAAGTTTACCCGATATACCAAATGTTTCATCCACATGGCGAGGAGTACTCAACTTCATTGCATGCAATGCAACATCAGCAAATAAATTATCTGACAATGATTTGTTATATCCAATAGCAGCATAGTTAAAAACACCAATACCAATTAAATTCATTTGGCGTCCCATGCCGTAAACGTGACCATTCCACAATGGGGCTATTACCCCCGACACATTATATTCCCCTTTATGTAAAGGACTTTGGTCTGTGTAAAAAAACGGCCCACCCTTCTTGAATTGAAGAGTAACACCAGAATTTGCAAAAATAACAGAATTTTGATATTCCCAAATAGGATATTTAACCGAATCAACTGCAAAATCTTTGTGAAAACGCAAATACCGTTTTCCCACAGGATTCATATCAACCCACTTCGATTCTTGACCATACATCCCAAGAGGACACATGATGATCCAAAACAAAATAAATGCTGCAAAACTAATTAATGTAGTCACCTTTCTATACATATTGATTTTCATCATTATGCCCAAAGCATGAAAATAAAAGCATCATACACAAGGGCTGTAAATAAATCCACTGTCAATTTACATTTCTGCGATATTTATTTAAATGAACAATCAGGATTTTTGCACGATTTTTTACATAATCCTTTAACAGATAATATAAACAGAAAAACTATTACGAAGCATTTTGTATAATATTCCTGTTCGAATAAATCAACAAGCAGTGGGATTATAATGAATGTTGATAGACAAAAGATCATTATCAGAGTGCTTTTTTTCATGTTTTAGCAAAAAGTAGCAACTCCTACTAAGGCGCCGCTCTACCCACCTAAAGCGGTTCCCGATACTGTACCGATAACAGGTAGTGTGACAGTACCAACTCCTGCACCACCAAGCGCACCCTTTCCAGATTATCCATTGAAATATTTATCACTTCTTGAAGGTATCTCTCAAAAAGAACATGATTAGAGCCTCCTATTTCTTCAACTGTATCATCGGAACATAAAATTAAAAACATAATTGGCAAAATCAACAACATACATACTGTTTCATAATTAATATAATTAAGGTTAATACTGAATATGTTAGAAATCGAAAGTCCCATGCTTATAAGAGGCCCGGGAAGGGATATAATAATCCTCACCTGGGGTTTGGG
>ERZ857775.3664-NODE-3664-length-12211-cov-8.998519_pt1 | contig 12211 bp, 10 predicted proteins | sample MGYA00519698_ERZ857775 | MGnify/ENA primary metagenome ERZ857775 (study PRJEB31778, sample SAMEA3449363) | human gut metagenome | biome: human gut; feature: human-associated habitat; material: faeces | place: United Kingdom | collected 2010/2012 ...
CTACCACCTCCATCCTGACCATCACCTCCAACGTGGTGTACGGCAAGTACACCGGTGCTCTGCCCGATGGCCGTGCCGCCTTTACCCCCTTTGCACCCGGTGCAAACCCCAGCTACGGTGCGGAGCAGAACGGCCTGCTGGCTTCCCTGAACTCTGTTGCCAAGCTGCCCTACCACTGGGCTCTGGACGGCATCTCCAACACCCAGACCATCAACCCCGAGGCTCTGGGCCACAGCGAGGAGGAGCGCAAGGAGAACCTGGTGCAGGTGATGGACGGCTACTTCGATCAGGGTGCACACCACCTGAACGTGAACGTGTTCGGCAAGGAGAAGCTGCTGGATGCCATGGAGCACCCCGAAAAGGAAGAATACGCCAACTTCACCATCCGCGTCTCCGGCTATGCGGTCAAGTTCATCGACCTGACCCGCGAGCAGCAGATGGACGTGATCTCCCGTACCTGCCATGCCGCACTGTGACCCTGTCGGTCTCGTCCACTCGCTGGAAAGCTTCGGCTCGGTGGACGGGCCGGGTGTCCGGTTCGTTGTCTTTCTGCAGGGCTGTGCCCTGCGCTGCAAATACTGCCACAACCCCGAAACGTGGAGCGCTGAGGGCGGCACGGAATGGTCTCCGGAGAAGCTGTTCCAGCACGTCTGGCGCTACCGCAATTACTGGGGCAAGAAGGGCGGCATCACCGTCAGCGGCGGCGAGCCGCTGCGGCAGATGGACTTCTTGACAAAATTCTTCCAGCTGGCGCGCGCCAAGGGGGTGCACACCGCGCTGGACACGGCCGGTCAGCCGTTCCAGCCCGATGACCCCGCCTACCTGGCCGCCTTCGATACCCTGATGGCTTCCACCAGTCTGGTGATCCTGGATCTCAAGGAGATCGACCCGGAGAAGCACCGTCAGCTTACCGGCCGGGACAATGCCAACATCTTAGCCATGGCACGGCATATCTCCGATCTGGGCGTTCCGCTCTGGATCCGGCATGTGCTGGTGCCCGGCCTCACCGATGACGAGGAGGGCCTGCGCAGGACCGCAGATTTCATCCGCAGCCTGAAAACGGTGCAGCGGGTGGAGGTGCTCCCCTACCACACGCTGGGGCTGTTCAAGTGGCAGAAGCTGGGCATCTCCTATCCCCTGCCCGATGCTGTTCCCCCCACGGCGGAACAGGTCCGCCGGGCGGAGGAACTGCTGGAAGTGGCTAAGTACCCCGGCTGAAGCGATGCAGCCGCCGGTGCTTGACAAAGCTTTTTGCATCTAATATCATAAGAGCAAAAGAAAAGGAGCCTTTTGGCACTCACACCTATTTCCCTGTAGAGACAGGGGATGTGAGCCCAAGAGGCTCCTTTTGCTTATGATATTTATTTTTCTTCACTTCCGGCGTGATACACCTGCAGATACACCCTTTTGCGCTCGGCATCCGTGTTCTCTGCCAGCTGCTGGCAGAAACGCTCGTCCTCGAACAGGGCGACCACATTGGGCGCATAGCGGGTGCCGCTCTGGGCCCGCAGCTCTTCCAGCAGCGTGCGGAAGGGCTTGGCAAGGTTGTAGCACCGACCGATATTATCGGTGGCGGCATCCAGCGAGTCTGCCACGCTCAGCGCATCCACGATTCCCTTGATCTCCGGCGGGCAGGAGGGTACATCATTGGGATATCCGCCCTTGCCGTTGTAATAGCAGTGGTGATAGAGCGCCGCCAGGGCCAGCGTTCTTCCGCAGCCCATTCTATTCAGAATGTCAGCGCCGGTCCTTGGGTGGCTCTGGATGCAGAAAAACTCCTCATCCAGCAGGCGGCGGGCGTTGTTGTCGATGTACATCAGAACGGCACACTTGCCAAGGTCGTGGTACAGGCCGCACTCATAGGCCGTCTGGCAGAGCTCTTCCCGCCGGGCCTGCACCTCGGCCGCGCTCCTGCAGCCCAGCAGGCCCACCAGTGTTTCGGGCCTTGTCTCGATCTGCCGCCGCAGCAGGGCACGGGTCAGCTCTGCCACCATCAGCGAGTGGACATAGGTCGGCTTGTGCCCGGCCAGGATACTGCCCAGCATCCGGCGGTTCGCCGTTTCATCTGAGCTGGTGCTGATCTTGCTCAACTCCCAGGCGGCAGAGTTTACCACACGGGGATACTGGCTGGCCGGCATCTGTTCCAGATACTGATCCGCAGAACGGCGTACCTGCTCCACGGTTGCACGATACCTCTGTGCTCCCGCCTCGTCCAAACGTTCTGCATAGACCGAGAGATAGGCCGCCAGAACCAGCTTCCGGTTGATGGCCTCGGCAGAATAATCATCCTGCGCCACGCTTCCCGCCGATTCCAGAAGGATCTTGACCACGTCTTCCAGGCTGCCCACCCCGGCATGGTAGCGGGCAGCAGCGTAAAAATAGGGCACCCGCCAGTTCTGCAGGCGCGCATCCTGACCCTTGTACTTCTTCTTGTGCCCCCAGATGTATTCCGCCGATTCCAGCACCTGCCGCGCCACCTCGGGATCCTCCTCCTGCCGCAGGTGGGTCAGCAGGGTCATGCGGTCCATGTGCATGGAATAGATGTAGCTTTCCCAGGGGAACTCCGGGTCCAGCGCATGGTAATGCGCAGACTGGATGACCTCCATTGCGCGGCGGAACCGCTCCAGATACCGGCAGCTTTCCGCATGGGTGCCGCGGGACATCCCCAGCCGGGTGTTGCCCACGCAGCGGATGAGATACTGCCGGGTATTCCTGTCCAGCTGTTCATACCGTGACATGTATTCAGCAGCTTCCGTAAAATAGACCTGGATCGCATCTCCCAACAGGTTGATGCCAGTTCCCTCATCCCGGACGTTCATATAATGCAGGGTGATGCCTGTGTAGTACAGCTCCCTGACGATCATGGGCACGTCTTCCCGGCTGCGGGCCGCTGCCAGCAGCAGCTGATGCACCTTGAATGCCACACCTATATCCTCGCTGTTCGCATAGTTGAACAGCCTGCCTGCAAAGGCACTCAGTCCCTGGATATCCGTTTCGGTCAGGGAGGCAGGGTCACGGTCGTAGACAAACTGCGCCAGCAGTGCCTCATTCTGCCGCATCAGGGTGTTGCATCTCAGCGCGTTGGTCTGGATCTCTTCCAGCACAGCAGCGGGAGCTTTGCCCTCCGGAAAGCTGGGCCGGGAGATCGAGCGCACAACGCGCAGATCCCGAATATACTGTTCAAAAGCCTCTGCCTGCGTGCACTCCATCTTATCAGCCCCTTTTGCCGAAGTCCGTCGTTCGATTTGAAACTATAATTCAGTATACGGCATTTTTCGGCAGAAATCAACTGATTTTCGCAGATTTTTAGCCCCCCCCCCCCGAATATTTTTACGCATTCATGCGTTATTTTTTGTATAAAATGCACTTTTACCGGGGGATCGGGTGCGCTTGATTTACGAAATTGCTTCCGGCAGCTGCATCCATTTGCCCTTCCAGGCGTAGAGCCCCATCAACACTGCACCCACAGCCCAGGACACCGGGTAGACCAGCAGCACACCCTCAATGCCTGCAAACAGGGGCAGGGCAAACTGGATCCAGACGATGCGGAACAGGCACAGGGAGATCAGCAGCACCACCATGGGCGGCACGCTCTTGCCTGTGCCGCGCACCGTACCGGCAAGGCCCTGCAGGATGCCCAGCATCCAGTAGAAGGGGCAGAAATAGAGCATACAGATCTTGCCGTAGGCAATAACCGTTTCATCGCCGGTGAACAGGTGCATGATAGAATCCTGGAAGACGAGCAGCAGGATGCCGGTCAGGATGGTGTAAACGATGCACATGCCCAGGGTGACAAAGGTGCCCTTTTTGACACGGTCGATCTTGCCCGCACCAAAGTTCTGGCCCACAAAGGTGGTGGCCGCCATGCTGAAGCTCAGCACAGGCAGAATGTTGAAGCCATCCACCTTCATATAGGCGGCAAAGCCTGCCATGGCAGCGGCACCATAGCCGTTGACGCTGACCTGCACCAGCACATTGGAAAGGGAGATGACCATGTTCTGGATGCCGGTGGGCAGGCCCACCTTGATGATGCGGACCGCCATCTTTTTGTGCACGCGCACTTCCTTTGCCGTCACGCGGTAATCGTCCTCCACCCGCATCAGAAAACGCAGGGAGAGCACACAGGACACCAGCTGGCTGATATCGGTGGCAATGGCCGCACCGGCCACGCCCATCTTGCATCCGGCGATCAGGACAAGGTCGAGGACGATGTTGGTGATGGAGGCAGCGCCCAGGTAGAGCAGGCTCCGCTTGGAGTTGCCGGCGGCGTTCAGGATACCGGCCGCCATGTTATACACCACGCTGAACAGCACACCGCCAAAATAGAGCCGCATATAGAGCACCGCATCCTCCAGCACCTCTGCGGGGGTGTTCATGGCGGTGAGCAGGGCACGGCTGACGGCAATGCCGCACACGGTCAGGATCGCACCCAGAATGGCCGAAAGGGCCAGCGAGGTGTGAACTGCAGTGTGCGCGCCCTCCCTGTCCTTGGCTCCCAGAAACTGGGACACCACGACACCGGCACCCACGGCAATACCCTGGCTGAACCCGATGAGCAGGAAGATGGGCGATCCGCTGGAGCCGACGGCTGCCAGCGCATTGCTGCCCACAAAGTTGCCCACGATGATGGAATCGGCGGTGTTGTACAGCTGCTGCAGCATGTTGCCCAGGATCAGCGGCACCGAGAAGAGCAGGATGCTCTTCCAGATGCTGCCCTCTGTCATCAGCCGTGATTTTTTCTTTTCTTCTAAAATCGTCTGTGCCATAATGTTTCCTTTTTCACGCAAAGCTTCAACTCATAGATCAATCGTCATACAGATAAACGATACCTTGTTTCTGCCAAAAAGTCAAGCAAAAGCGTAAAAAGGGGCGTTTTCACCGGTTCCACCCTATTTCCACCCTCTTGCCGCTGGGTCCAGCATCTCGGCAGCGGAGTAGACCAGGGCGTTGCAGACTGCAGCGGCCACGGTGCTTCCGCCCTTGCGGCCCATGGCCGCGATGGCAGGCACGCCGTGGGCTGCACAGGCGGCAAACAGCGCTTCCTTGCTTTCCACCACATTCACAAACCCCACCGGCACGGCGATGACCAGGGCAGGCCGCAGCCCGGCCTCGATCTCCTCCACAATGGCCAGCAGGGCGGTGGGGGCATTGCCCACCGCAAGGATGGCCCCGGGGTGCTCCTGCGCCGCGCGGTGCATGGAGGCCACTGCCCGGGTGGTTCCGGTCTCGGCTGCGGTCCGCGCCACCTCGGGGTCCGCCATATAGCAGAGGGCACTGCCGCCCAGCCGGGCAAGAGCAGGCTTGGAAATGCCCGAAAGCGCCATGTTGGTGTCGGTGATGATGGGAGTCCCGGCCCGCAGGGCGGCCACACCTGCCGCCACAGCCCCCGGCGTAAAGCGCAGATTTTTCGCATAGTCAAAGTCGGCGGTGGTGTGGATGACCCGCTTGACCACAGCGGCAGTCTCGGGCGGCGGGGTCAGGCCCTGCGCTTCCAGCTCTGCCGTGATGATGGAAAGGCTTGTCCGCTCAATGTCGGCGGGCAGATGATGTTGTGGGATCATTGTGCATTCCTCCGCGGGTTCTCCAACCCCATGGCCGCGTAAACGGCATCCAGATCCAGCGCGCCGCGCACGCCATCGGCCAGCAGGTCAAACTGCTGCTGGCGGTACTGCTCCATCGGGATGAGGGCCGCGCTGTCCGGCGCAATGCCCTTGCGCCGGCAGAGCAGGGCCACCAGCTTCTCGGTGAGCGCACCGGTATCAAACAGGCCGTGCAGATAGGTGCCGAACACATTGTCCTGCACGCAGCCCTCGGGTGTGCCGTCTGCCAGTGTGCAGAAGGGCACACCCTGCACCTCGGTGCGGCCGGTGTGGATCTGATATCCGGTCAGGGCCGCACCCGCAAAGGGGGCGGCGGTCACGGCGGCAGTGTCCTGGGTGCGGTGCTTCTGGCCGGTAAAGACCGTGTGGGTGGGCAGCAGCCCCAGCCCCCGCACAGTCTGCACCGTACCGCTCTCCGTGCCTTCGGGGTCGGCCAGCGTCTCACCCAGCATCTGATACCCGCCGCAGACCCCCAGCACCGGCGTGCCGTTGGCCGCCAGCTTCAACAGGGCTGCTTCCAGCCCGGACTGCCGCAGCCAGAGCAGGTCATCCACCGTGTTCTTGGTGCCGGGCAGGATGATGAGATCCGGTGTGCCCAGCTGGCGGGTATTCTGCACATACCGCACGCCCAGCAGCGGGTGCTGCTCCAGCGGCATGAAATCGGTAAAGTTGGAGATGTGCGGCAGGCGGAGGATGGCCGCATCCAGCGGGTGGACCGTTCTGCCCGCATCCAGCCGGGTGGAAAGAGAATCCTCGTCCTCAATGTCCACCTTCAGGTAGGGCACGACCCCCAGCACCGGCAGCTGCGTTTTCTCTTCCAGCATAGCAAGGCCGGGGCGCAGGATCTCCACATCGCCGCGGAATTTATTGATGAGCAGCCCCTTGATGCGGGCGCGCTCCTCTGGCTCCAGCAGCGCCACCGTGCCGTACAGCTGGGCGAACACACCGCCCCGGTCGATGTCTCCCGCCAGCAGAACGGGGGCATCCACCAGCCGGGCAAGGCCCATGTTGACGATATCATCTGCCTTCAGGTTGATCTCCGCCGGGCTTCCGGCCCCCTCAATGACGATGATGTCCACGGTTTCGGCCAGACTGTTGTAGGCTGAGAGGATCTCCGGGATGAGCGCTCTTTTCATTTTGAAGTAGGCGGCGGCGGACATCTGGCCCCGCACCTCGCCGTTCACGATGACCTGACTGCCCACGTCACTGCTGGGCTTGAGCAGGATGGGGTTCATCCGCACATCCGGCTCGATGCCTGCGGCCTGCGCCTGCACCACCTGTGCCCGGCCCATTTCCAGCCCATCCCGGGTGACAAAGCTGTTCAGCGCCATGTTCTGGCTCTTGAAGGGAGCCACGCGGTAACCGTCCTGCGCAAAAATGCGGCAGAGGGCGGCGCACAGCAGGCTTTTGCCTGCACCGCTCATGGTTCCCTGCACCATGATGCACTTTGCCTTGCTCATTCCAGCACCTCCGCAAGAAGTTTCAAAAGCTGTTCGTTTTCAGGCCCGGTGCGCACGGCAGTGCGGTACCAGCCGGAGCCCAGCCCGGGGTAGTTCGCACAGCTGCGCAGCACAGCGCCCCTTTGCCGCAAGGCTTCTCCCAGCGTCTCCGGGGCCTGAAACAGCAGGTAATTTGCCCTGCCGTCCAGCACCCGCAGGCCCAGCGCCCGCAGCCCGGCCGTCAGGCGGGGCCGCTGTTCGGCAATGAGGGCCCGGACCTTTTCCACATACGCTGTCTCCTCCAGCGCGGCAAGCCCCGCCGCCTGCGCCAGACTGGAAACACCCCAGGGCTGGCCGCAGGCCTGCATCTGTTCCAGCAGCGCTGTGTCGGCACTCAGGGCATAGCCCAGCCGCACGCCCGCCATGCCGTAAAGCTTGGTGAAGGCTTTCAGGATAACCAGATCTCCCTCCCCCAGCAGGCCTTTTGCCGTGTGCAGGGCATGGTCGGGCAGGAAATCAAGGAAGCATTCGTCCACCACCAGCAGGGTGCCGCACGCCGCGCAGCGGCGGAGGATCTGCTCCACCAGCGGCAGGGCCGTCAGCTGGCCGGTGGGGTTGTTGGGCTGGCAGAGGAATACCATATCCACCCCCGGGCAGATGGCCGCACAGAACGCATCCGTGACCGCAAAGTCCTCCTGTTCCCGCAAAAAGAAGCGTTCCACCGTGCAGCCGACACTTTCCAAAGCAGTGGCATACTCCGCAAAGGTGGGTGCGGTGACCAGCGCCCGGCGGGGCTTTTTGGCCCAGACCAGCCGGATGATAAGGTCTGCCGCCCCATTGCCGCAGAGGATCTGCTCCGCCGGCACGCCCTCATGGAGCGCCAGCTTTGCCCGCAGTTCCCGGCACAGGGGGTCGGGGTAGCGGTCGGCCGTGGGCAATGCCGCCGTGATGGCCCGGGCCACCCCTTCCGGCAGGCCCAGCGGGCTGACGTTGGCCGAAAAATCCAGCGCATCCCGCCCGAACTCGGCCCGGTAACCGGCCCAATCGCCGCCATGTACTAGTTGCATGTTCGCTCTCCTTTTCCTGGATGGTTCTGGATCCCAGCTCTTGGCTCCCCCCTTTGGGGGAGCTGTCATGCAAAGCATGACTGAGAGGGCGAGGTCGTTACAAAATAGCCCGTATTGCCACGCCCCACGCCAGTGCAAAGGCGCTTGCCACGTACATCATCCGGTTGGCACGCAGGATATCCGCCGGTTCAATGGGGCGCAGCGGATCGCCGATGGTAGGCTTGGCGTAGTATTCTCCAAAGTAATAGGCGGGCCCGGCCAGCTGCACCCCCAGTGCACCGGCGCAGGCGCTCTCGGTCTGGGCGCTGTTGGGGCTGGCGTGGTTCCGGCGGTCCCGCCGCCAGATCTTCCACGCCCCTTTTGCGTCATTGTGCGTAAAGGCCGCGGCAGCCATCCACAGCAGGGCGGCAAGGCGGCTGGGAAGGTAATTTGCCGCATCGTCCAGCTTGGCAGGGATGCGGCCAAAGTAAAGGTATTTTTCGTTTTTGTAGCCCAGCATACTGTCCATCGTGTTGATGGCCTTGTAGGTCAGGGCCAGCGGTGCACCGCCGATGAGCATATAGAGCAGGGGCGCGATCACGCCGTCGCTGGCGTTTTCGGCCACCGTCTCCACAGCGGCTCTGGTCACGCCCTCCAGCGTCAGATCCTGGGTGTCCCGCCCCACGATGCGGCTGACCGCCCTGCGGGCGGCAGGCAGGTCGGGCTTGACCAGTTCCCGGTAGACATTGGTGCTCTCCTGCGCCAGCCCCTTTGCGGCCAGTGCCTGCCCGCACCAGAACATCTGGACGGCCAGCCCCAGCCACGGGCTGATGCGGGCAGCCCCCAGGCAGACAAGGCTCGTCAGCAGAAAGGTGCCCACCGGCAGGCAGAAGGCCACAATGGCCCCGCCCAGCAGTTCCCCCTGAGGCGTTTTGGGCAGGCAGGCCCGCAGGCGCTTTTCCAGCGCCGAGATGGCCTTGCCCATGTACACCACCGGGTGGGGTAGCCAGGCCGGGTCGCCGAAGAGGCAGTCCAGCACAAAACCGCCGAGTACTGCGTATTCGATCATCGGGCATCCTCCTTTGTGTACTGCACAGTTTTCAGCAGGTGCAGCACCCGCTGCTCCGCCCAATCTCCTGCATCCAGAACGTAACCGCCCGCGTTGGGGGCGCACCAGTGGTAATAATCCGCATGGGGCAGGGCGTAGCGCTCCATGGCAGCCATTTGAGTGCCTCCGTGGGCCAGAATGACCAGTGTCTCTTCCCCATCGGCAAGGGCCCTGTCCACCAGTGCGGCAAAGGCCCTGCACACCCGCTCCGAAAAGACAGCCTTGGTCTCGCCGTCCGGGCAGGGGCTTTCGCAGTTGGCGTTCACCCAGGCCAGATAGTCCGGGTCGTGCTCCATCTCAATGAAATTGCGGCCCTCAAAGCTGCCGAAGCACATCTCCTGCAGGTCTTTCACCTCCACGAGCCTTGCACCCGGGAAGAGCACCTCAGCAGTTTGCCGGGTGCGGCAGAGCGGGGTGATATAGACCGTTTCCGGCCGGAGATCCGCCTGCCGCAGCTGGGCGCGGCCCGCGGGGCTCAGGGGGATATCCCGCTGGCCCTGATAGCGCTTTTCAGCGTTGTAGGCCGTCAGGCCGTGGCGAAGAAGATAGATCAGCATGGGGGCAGTTCTCCTTTCAATACTGTGGGGATGCCGCAGAACATCTGCACCACGCACCCGGCCCGGGCCGCCAGCAGGCAGGCCAGCCGCCCGGCGGCTTCCCGTGCGGCCCGCTCCCCTGCGTCCATGGGCACCACACCGCCGCCCACCTCGGTGGCCATCACGATATCATAAGCGGAGAGCTCCTCCGCAAGCTTTTCCAGATCCTCAGCCTCTGCGGCCAGGGCCTGCACCTCCGCAATGCGGGTGCCGGGCAGGCGCTGCGCAAAGGTGCGCTTGCCGCTGTACAGCGGCCCGGTGATAAAGATCATAACAGTCCTCCCCACTGGCAGGCACACAGCGCCGCCAGCATCCACAGCTCGGCTTTCTGCAAAAACCACCCGGCCAGATCGCCGGTGATGCCGCCAAACTGCTTACCCGAAACAACATGATAGCGTGCAAACACAAGAAACGCCGCCAGCACCAGCGCCCAGCCGCCCAGTGCCAGCAGGGCGGCGCTGAGCAGAGCGGCCAGCACCATCAGCACCCGGCGGACAGTAGTTCGATCCGCCGCCGTGGCAAAGGTGTGGGCAAGGCCGGTGTTCTTTGCCATCGGGAACGATGCCACGGCCAGACCCGAGAGGGCCCGTTCCAGCACAAGGGCCAGTGTCCAGCACAGGCCCACCCGGGGCGTGAAGTCCACGCAGGCGCAAAGGGCAAGGTAGGCCGCAAAATAACTGCACAGCCGGATCACCGCAAAGGCACCGCAGTGGGGGTCTTTGAGGATCTCCAGTTTCTTTTCCCGGTCGCCATAGCTGGAAAGGGCATCGCAGGTGTCGGCATAGCCATCCAGGTGGATGCCGCCCGTGACCCAGACCGGGATCAGGCAGAACCCCGCCGCTTTTGCGGGCATCGGCAGGGGCAGAGCGCCGCACAGGCACCACAGCCCGCCAATGACCACCCCGATGAGCGGGAAGGCACACATGGCATACCGCATGTTTTTCTGGTTCCACGCGAACTGCGGCACCGGCAGGGCCGAAAACATAGCAAAGGCCACTGCAATGGTCTGCAATCCAATCATTTTTCCACTCCTTTATAATAGACCGGGATGCCGCACACCACCCGCACCACATGGTCAGCCCGGGCGGCAAGGGCATTGTTCACCTGCGCCAGCGCTTTCAGGTAGCGCCCGGTGTCGCCTGCATAGTCGGCACCGCCGCTGAACACCTCGTTGGAGACCACGATGAGGTGTGCGCATTGTCCGGCCAATTGGTCCAGTCCTTCCAAAATGGCCGAAGCCGCATTTTCTCCCGCCCCGGCGGGGTCGTAGAGCTCGTTGGCGGTCAGGTTGCCCAGATCCTCCAACAGCGCAGTTCCCCGGGCAGGCAGACGGATGTTCTCCAGATGCAGGGGGCACTCCACGGTCTCAAACTGCTTTGCCGCCCGCATCTTCCGGTGCTTTTCCACCCGGGCGGCACACTCGGCATCCCACACCTGCATGGTGGCGATGTAATAGCGCGGGAGCGCGGTTTTCAGCACCAGGCTCTCGGCATACCCGCTCTTGCCGCTGGCGGCACCGCCCAATACCAGCGTCAGCATTGGGGGGTGTACGGCGTGATGCCGCCCTCCGTGAAGGAATAGCAATCGCGGTAAACGGCCAGCGCCATATCCCACAGCGGGATGCTTGCCACCGCTCCGGTGCCCTCGCCAAGATGGAGCCCGGCGGTGAGCAGGGGCGCTTTGCCCAGCGCTTCCAGCACCAGCCTTGCTGCCGGTTCGGTGGAGCAGTGGCTGGCAAACACGGCCTTTTCTGCGGCGGGGCAGAGCCGCACAGCGCACAGAGCCGCCACCCCGCTGATGAAGCCATCCATCAGAACGGGCAAACCTTCCAGCGCACCGCCCAGAAAAACACCGCACAGCCCGGCGATGTCGAACCCGCCCAGCTTGGAAAGCACGTCCAGAGGGTCAGCGGCATCGGGCCGATTCCGCGCAATGCCCTGCCGGATGGCATCCAGCTTGCGGGCAAGCCCCGCGTCGGAAAGGCCCGCGCCCCGGCCTGTCATCCGCTCCACGGGCTGACCCAGCAGAACAGCAGCCACGGCGCTGGAGGTGGTGGTGTTGCCAATGCCCATCTCGCCCGTGGCCAGCAGCTGCACCCCCGCCGCCTTCTGCGCCCGGACAAGCCCCATGCCCGCCGCAATGGCATCCACCGCCTGCTGGCGGGTCATGGCAGGGCCAGTGGTGAAATCCGCCGTCCCGGCGGCAATGCGGCAGTTCTGCACTCCGGGCACCGGCTCCCCGGCCATGCCAAGGTCCACAGGCACCACTTCGCAGCGGGCCGTTTTTGCCATCTGGCAGACACTGGTGCGCCGGGCGGCAAGGTTCTCGGCCACGGCCCGGGTCACGCTCTGGTCCGTCTGGCTCACGCCCTGCGCCACCACGCCGTTGTCGGCGCAGAGCACCAGCACGGCCCGGCGGGAAA
>ERZ857775.3665-NODE-3665-length-12207-cov-14.875741_pt1 | contig 12207 bp, 10 predicted proteins | sample MGYA00519698_ERZ857775 | MGnify/ENA primary metagenome ERZ857775 (study PRJEB31778, sample SAMEA3449363) | human gut metagenome | biome: human gut; feature: human-associated habitat; material: faeces | place: United Kingdom | collected 2010/2012 ...
TATGCTGTGGTGTCGTATTTACAGAAATATAATGCTTTGAGTTGATTGTAGCACAGAGAGGACAGTTTGTCATCAAATTTCTCTCTAAAAGACGAGGGTCTAAAATGAATATATGCTTACTTTTTATTCTCTAATCAAACCCTTATTACACAAAAACCGCGCAAGCCAATCTCCTCCGATGCACTTGCGCGATTTCGTCTGATATACACATACCAAAATTATTATTTACATTTGCTACAGCATTTGACTGTTTTATACATTCTCAATCTCTGTCTTATACTTTTCAAGAATCATATTCTGGATATTCTCGCGTGTGGCAGAGTTAATCGGATGGGCTATATCCCTGTACTCGCCATCGTTTGCCTTACGGCTTGGCATGGCGATGAAAAGTCCCTTTTCTCCTTCGATTACCTTGATGTCATGTACCACGAATTCATCATCGATTGTGATTGACACAACCGCCTTCATCTTGCCCTCTTTTTCTACCTTACGAATTCTGATGTCTGTAATCTGCATATTTTTGTCCCCCTGGTCTGTTTTTAAATTACATATCTTACATTTTTTTCTTTTACTATCATGACTCCATCCTCACCACAATAGCAGGTGTTTGGATTGATGGTTCCACGGCTCTCTACGATGCAATTTTCGAGGTGCACATTGTCGCCTATGTATACGTCATTGAGTATCACGCAGTTCTTCACTGTGGTGTTTTTGCCCACAAATACCTGCTTGAAAAGCACCGAATCCTCCACGCTGCCGTTTATGATACAGCCACTTGATACGAGGCTGTTTGAAATTTCTGAGCCCGGATTAAACTTGGCCGGTGGCAGGTCGTCCACCTTTGAGCAGATGGTCGGCTCCTCCCTGAAGAAATAGCTTCTGATGTCAGGTCTTAAGAAATCCATATTGGTCTTGAAGTATGCATCAATATCAGCGATATTGTTCCAGTATGAATTTATCTTGTAGCCATATATTTTCTTTACATTTTTGTAGCGCACGAGGATATCATTTACGAAATCGAATCTGTTTTCCTCAGCTGCCGCCTCCAAAAGCTCTATGAGCTGTCGTCTCCTGATGACATAGATACCTGTGGAAATGGTGTTGGATGAGGCCTCGATTGGCTTTTCATCAAACTCTGTGATTCTTGACTCATCATCCATGCGTACCACACCAAAACGGCTGACATCGTCGTTGTACATCATGTCCTTGCATACCACTGTAATGTCTGATTTTTTCTCGATGTGAAAATCAAGCACTCTGTTGAAATCCAGCTTGTATACACAGTCACCGCTGCTGATGATGACATATGGCTCATGGCGTCTCTTGAGAAAATCAATGTTCTGATACATCGCATCTGCCGTGCCCCTATACCAGTCACTGTTGTCCGCTGTGACTGTAGGTGTAAAGAGGAATAAGCCCCCCTGCTTTCTGCCAAAATTCCACCATTTTGATGAGCTTAAATGCTCATTCAGTGAGCGTGCATTGTACTGGGTCAGTACTGCGACAGTCTGTATATGTGAGTTTGACATGCTGCTGAGCGCAAAATCTATGCTTCTGAAGCTGCCTGCTACCGGCAGGGCCGGTACTGCTCGTTTTGCTGTCAGTTCCTTCATCCTATTATTGTTGCCGCCGGCCAAAATTATTCCTATTGCCTTCATTTTCCGTCACCTGCCTTGATAATAACTTCTCCGCCCTCAAGCACACCGTCTTTGTAATCCTCTTCGTATGTAACACCGGAGATTGCTGTATTTTTGCCTATCTTTACCCCGTCCGGTATCACAGAATCTTCTCCTATAGTGACCAGCCCAAATGAGTATATGCTCTCATTTAATACGTTCGGCTTCTCCTGTCCGAAGCCAAGTGTCACATTGTCGCCCACCTTGCAATTTTCGGCAATGATGGACTTGTCTATCGTGACATTGGAGCCTATCTCCGTGTCACACATGATGATGGAATCACGTATTACTGCGCCTCTTCCAATCTTGACATTGGCACCTATAACAGAATGCTCCACATGACCGTAGCATTCACAGCCCTCACCCATGATGCTTCGCTCCACATGGCCTCCTTTGGCTATATAAAGTGGCTCGATTGCATCATTCTTTGTGTAAATCTTCCAGTACTCCTCGTACAGGTTGAACTCCGGAATGAGGTCCACAAGCTCCATATTGGCCTCCCAGTATGAGCCCAGTGTACCTACGTCCTTCCAGTATCCGTTGAACTCGTATGCAAACATACGTCTGTCGTTTTCAAAGCAGTATGGTATGACATGCTTGCCAAAATCACAGTTTTCCTGATCCTTTAGTGCAAGTAATGCTTCCTTTAGCACCGGCCATGAGAATATGTAAATGCCCATTGATGCGAGATTGCTGCGCGGATGAACCGGCTTTTCCTCAAATGCATTGATGCGCTTATCATCATCGGCTATGACGATACCAAATCGGCTGGCCTCCTCGATAGGCACCGGCATGGTTGCTATGGTCACATCGGCATTGTTTTCCTTGTGGAAATCAAGCATCACCTCATAGTCCATCTTGTAAATATGGTCTCCTGACAGTATCAACACATAGTCCGGGTTGTAACTGTCTATATACCTCATATTCTGGTAGATTGCATTGGCTGTACCTGTGTACCACTCGCTGTTGCTGCTCTTCTCATAAGGAGGCAGTATTGCCACTCCTCCATTATTCCTGTCGAGGTCCCACGGAATACCTATTCCGATGTGGCGGTTAAGTCTGAGTGGCTGATACTGCGTAAGTACACCCACTGTATCAATGCCTGAATTGATGCAGTTGCTAAGCGGAAAATCTATGATTCTGTACTTTCCACCAAACGAAACTGCCGGTTTTGCTACGTTCGCTGTCAGAACACCAAGTCTGCTGCCTTGACCGCCTGCTAAAAGCATGGCTATCATTTCTTTCTTAATCACGTTATCACTCCTCGTCTGTCCTAATTTTTGTTGTGCCCATCCGGTCCCCACCACTTGTTTCTGTAATAACCGTATCTGTAATGCTTCCATAATAAATCACAATTGTTTCCATATAAATTATAGTTGCTGCTGCATAAATTGCAGTTACTGCCATATACTTTAACCCCATCAAATTCATATGGTCCGGATGAATTATTTTTATAAAAAAAATTATACCACAGCCGCATTATCACTTCAACATTTTTCACAAAATCAAATAATATTTTTCTTTTTTTTCGACATTTTGCACAAGTGTCATTTATCGTATATCTGTTTAACCTGCTATGGTTCTTATCATTTGAAAGTCATGCCTGCTTTCACCTTATTTTTCCTTTGCAAATACTATATTTAGTTGTATAATTAATATAAAATAACTATTCAGAACAAGAAAATCTGTTGCTTACATGCAATCATGACGCATCGGCTTTTTGTTCTCAGCGATTCTTAATAGTTACAATATAAATTATAATAAATCAGGCAGGTAAAATTAATGTATAAAATAGATTTCAGCAAACCAATACACATCCATTTCATAGGCATCGGCGGTATCAGCATGAGCGGTCTCGCAGAGATTCTGCATGAGGAGGGCTTTACAATTTCCGGCTCCGATTCAAAGGAATCAGACCTCACAAAAACTCTTGCTGCCAAGGGCATAAAAGTCATATATGGCCAGAGCGCAGACAATATCACATCCGGTATCGACCTGGTGGTTTACACTGCAGCTATCCACGAAAGCAATCCTGAGTTTGCCGCAGCAAAGGCAGCCGGTATTCCAATGCTTACAAGAGCCGAGCTTCTCGGACAGATTATGGACAATTACGATTATTCTATCGCTGTAGCCGGCACACACGGCAAGACTACCACCACATCCATGATCAGCGAGATTCTTCTCGCCGCCCAGACAGATCCTACCATTTCCGTAGGTGGTATTTTGTCATCTATCCACGGCAATCTGCGTGTGGGCGATTCAGAGTACTTCATCTCTGAGGCGTGTGAGTACACAAACAGCTTTTTGAATTTCAGACCACGCTACAGCATTATTTTAAATATTGAGGCTGAGCATCTGGATTTCTTCAAGGATATCAACGACATCAGGCATTCCTTCCGCGAGTATGCATCAAACACTCTCGCAGGCGGTGCTACCATCATCAATGGTGAGATTGACCGCTATGAGGAGATTGTCGCAGGTCTTCCTCAGAAGATTATCACCTATGGCTTTGATTCAAAATATGATTTCTATCCGGAAAATATAACCTATGACGATAAAGCTTGTGCATCTTTTACAGCTATGAGACAGGGTAGTCCACTTTTCGACGTAAAACTCTCTGTTCCGGGCGCTCACAATGTAAGCAATGCGCTCGCGGCCATAGCTTTATCCACCACACTTGGTCTCGATACGGAGTCTATCCTCACAGGCCTTGACAAATTTGGCGGTGCTGACAGACGTTTCCAGTACAAGGGCAAGGTAAACGGCGTCACAATCATTGATGACTACGCTCACCATCCAACCGAGATCCGCGCAACACTGACAGCCGCACAAAAATATCCACATGACAGGCTTGTCCTTTGCTTCCAGCCACACACCTATTCCAGAACCAAGGCATTCTTAAATGATTTTGCCGATGTTCTTTCAATGGCAGATGTTGTGGTGCTTGCTGATATCTATGCTGCGCGTGAGCAGAACACATATGGTATCTCATCTAAGGATATCCTGGATTTATTGCTCGAAAAAGGTGTGAATGCGCACTATTTCCCATCATTTGAGGAAATCGAGAAATTTTTATCAGAAAATTGTGTAAACGGTGACCTGTTGATAACAATGGGTGCCGGAAATGTAGTAGAAATCGGCGAAGACCTGCTTAAGAAATAAGTTATCCACGTTATCCACATACAAAATGTTAACAACTCTCATTTTGTGTGTGGATTTTTTAAATAATTTTCAACAGCTTATATACCCTGTGATACATTGATTTTTCAATTATTTTACACAGTTATCCACGTTATCCACATTTTTTTGTGGACTCGGAAAGCCCGAGTTTACAAGGCTTGTAGCACTTTTACCATCTTCACACGGTTAAAATATTGTGCTATAATTGCTCACAGGTTAAGCGAAAGAGAGTTTTTTATATGACAGCGATAAACATTAGCAGTGACATAGCAACATCATTCACTACTGTGTCAGATATTTTTATAGATCAATACATGCCAAAGGCAAACGGTGAGTTTGTCAAGGTATACCTTTATCTGCTCCGTGCGACAGGCTCCGGGGCAGGCATAGCAACTATTTCAGAGATTGCCGATCATTTCAGCAATACTGAAGCCGACATCATACGTGCCCTCAATTACTGGGCCTCTGAGGGCATTTTGCAGGTGCAAACCGGCGCTGATGGTCAGATTATTGGAATCAACCTCTGCAGTCTTTCTGTATCCGGTATGCAGGCTGCTCAGAGTAATATACAAAGCGCTGTGGCTGATAATGCCGCGCAGAATAATTTGCAAAACAGCGTAGTTAATAATGCTGTACAGAATATTTTGCAAAACAGCGTGGTTAATAATGCTGCACAGAATATTTCTACCGTGAATACTCGGATGCATGATTCTGTTGTGGAAAAGCTTAAGAGCCAGACTCCTGACAAAGCTGCTTCTTCACAGAAGGAATACACACTTGATGAGATTAAGGAGTTTAGAAAGAATCCTGACATTTCAGAGCTTTTCTTTATTATAGAGACATATCTGAAGCATACGCTCTCATCCACAGACACCAATATGGTGCTCTACTGGCTGGACGAGCTTCATTTTTCTACCGACCTGGTAGAATATCTCGTAGAGTACTGCATTACCAAAGGACATTCAAGCCTTCGGTACATGAACAAGGTTGCTCTCGGATGGGCCGATGCCGGCATAAAGACCGTAGACCAGGCAAAGGACGATGCAGCCGCTCACTCACAGATTTACTATTCTGTAATGAAGGCTCTAGGCATCACAGGCCGCAATCTGGTTGACTCTGAGGTGTCACTAATAAACAAATGGGTCGGCGAATACGGTTTCGATATAGAGCTTGTAAAAGCCGCCTGCAGTAAAACTATTTCAGCTATCCAGAAGCCAAGCTTCGAGTACACAGACTCGATACTCGCGAACTGGAGGAAAAAGGATGTACATACATTAAAGGATGTTGAAGTGCTTGATGCCAACTTTGCCAAGGCCAATAAAGCCTCTGCTACCGGCTCATCACAGAGTACAAATGCTGCAAACGGTTCCTCAAAACCCAAAAGCAATAATTCAAGTTCCAAGAATAAATTTAACAACTTCAATCAGCGAAACAATGATTACGACAAGCTGGAGAAGCTGTTTCTGAATTCTACGGTATGATTTTTCAAGTTAGATTTACACATCCCAAGGAGGATATATGGCACTTACCAATGCTCAATATGATGAGATAATGCGAGGCTACGATAAACGCCAGCTTCAGAACAAATACATACATGACAAGCGTATTGAGGAAGCCTATCGCAAGGCGCCCCGCCTCAGGGAGATTGACTCAGAGATTGCATCAGCCTCAATCAGACAGGCCTACAGGCTCATGGATGGTGATGAGAATGCTCTTGCCGCTTTACGCCTTGCAATCGAGGACTATAAGGAGGAGCGTGCTGCTCTTCTATCCACACTCGGATATCCGCTTGATTATTTTGAACCTATTTACACCTGTCCAGATTGCCACGATACAGGATACATAGACGGTCAGAAATGTCATTGCTTCAAGCAGGCTATTATCAATACCGTTTATTCACAATCCAATATCAGGGAAATTTTATCAAGAGAGAATTTTTCCACGCTCTCATTCGATTATTACTCAGATGAGCAGAAAAATCCTGCGACAGGGCTGTCTGCTCTTGCCACAGCAAAGCTTGCAGTGACGAACTGTCATGAATTTATAGACAATTTTGAAAACAAACCTAAAAACATATTTTTCTACGGTAATACCGGTGTCGGAAAGACTTTTTTATCTAATTGCATTGCAAAAGAGCTTTTAGATGCAGGTTACTCCGTAATTTACTTTACAGCATTCCAATTATTTGATATATTAAGCAAAGGTGTGTTTGAAAAGGATGCAGATGCCATCGCAGCGCACCAGAATATATTCGACTGTGATTTACTTATCATAGACGATCTCGGAACCGAGCTTTCCAACTCATTTACCACATCACAGCTTTTCCTTTGTGTAAATGAGCGTATACTGCGACAGAAATCTACTATTATTTCCACTAATCTGAATCTGGAGCAGATAGCAGAGATTTACTCCGAGAGAACACTTTCAAGAATTTCAAGCAATTATAGTTTTATCAAGCTCTTTGGAGATGACATACGAATTAAAAAGCGTCTTTCCAAATAACGCTTTTTATATTATATATTTAGTTTATTTATTATATGGTTATATGGAGGAATAACAATGCCAAACGATGAGAGAATTTTGGAGACTATGCCAACCGGTACACTTGGACTTGTTGCAACCGACAGTTGTATAGGTCTTGCCCAGAAGGTAGATGCATACTTACAGGGCTGGAGAGAGCACAGAGAGCACCAGCATGCTAACGAGAGTGCTTTCAAGGACTACTACAAAAACAGTTACATTATCAAGCCTTCTACACCTAGATTCGGTTCCGGCGAGGCTAAATGTGTTATCAACCAGTCAGTTCGTGGTTATGATCTGTACATCATGGTAGATGTAACAAACTACAGTCTTACCTATACAGTATGCGGTCAGACAAACCACATGTCACCTGATGACCACTACGCAGACTTAAAGCGTGTTATCGCTGCAGCCGGCGGAAAAGCAAGAAGAATCACAGTTATCATGCCTTTCCTTTATGAGAGCCGTCAGCACAGACGTACAGGCCGTGAGTCTCTTGACTGTCCATTAGCTCTTCAGGAGCTTATCAACATGGGTGTAGACAATATCATCACCTTCGATGCTCATGACCCTCGTGTGGTAAATGCTATTCCTCTGAACGGCTTTGAGAATGTAATGCCTTCTTACCAGTTCATTAAGGGCATCTTAAAGAACGTAAAGGATATCACTATTGATGCTGACCATCTTATGATTATCTCTCCTGATGAGGGCGCTACAAACCGTGCTATCTACCTTGCAAACGTACTCGGAGTAGACATGGGTATGTTCTACAAACGTCGTGATTACAGCCGTATCGTTGACGGACGTAACCCTATCGTAGCTCATGAGTTCCTCGGAACAAATGTGGAGGGTAAGGATGTTCTTATCATCGATGATATGATTTCTTCCGGCGAGAGTATGATAGATACAGCAAGAGAGCTCAAGAAGCGTAAAGCTAACAGAATCTTTGTTGTTTCTACATTCGGTCTCTTTACAAACGGCTTTGCTTCATTTGACAAGGCTTACGAGGAGGGTCTCATCTACAGAGTAGTTACAACAAACCTTATCTACCAGTCACCGGAGCTTCTCTCTAAGGAGTACTATATCAGCTGTGACATGAGCAAATACATCGCATACCTCATTGATACATTAAACCACGACTGTTCTATCAGTGATCTTCTCTCACCATATGACAGAATCAAGAAGTGTGTTCAGAAGTACAATGACGAGCAGGCTGCAGCAAAAAATAAATAATTAAGCGCATTTATAAAAAGCCGTGTGAAATGATATGTACCCCTTTTACTGGACATCCAGTGAAAGGGGTATTTTTATGCGTTACAGTTACGAATTCAAACGAAAGGCTGTCGAACTATACATGCAAGTAAGACGCATCAGTTTTTCTCAAAGTTTAGAATAATTATCTTAGTAATATAAAAAACCAGAGAAGTGAGTGTCATCCACTCAAATCTCTGGTTTAATTTAGTCTAAGATTTATACCGATTAAATATTAAACTAACTCAAGGAGAACCTCTAAAGCTCCGTCACCTTTACGCTGTCCAATCTTAACGATTCTTGTGTAACCACCGTTACGATCAGCATACTTAGGAGCAATCTCATCGAATAACTTGTTTGTTACATCGATAGTCTTTGTTCCCTTCTTTGTGCCGTCAGACTCTTTAGCTGTGTAAAGAACCTTGAGCATCTGTCTTCTGGCATGAAGACGTGAAGCAGAATCCTTCTTGATCTTCTTCTCTACTTCGTCATAAACAGTAACTTTCTTTCCGTCTACAACCTCTTTTACTCTCTTGCCATCTTTGTCCTTGCGGGCAACCTTAGCTGTTACAGTAACCTCTTCGAAGTTGTCTTTCTCTTTTACTGCTAATGCGATAAGACCCTCAGCGATCTTACGAACTTCTTTAGCCTTAGCCTCTGTAGTAACGATCTTTCCGTTAACAAGAAGCTGTGTAACCTGACCTCTGAGTAAAGCCTTTCTCTGGCTTGATGTTCTGCTTAACTTACGATATTTTGCCATTTTAATTTCCTCCATTTGTGGGACATCCGGTCACGCTCTTCGGTCTTACTGCCAGACATCGTATCTTGTTGTGATAAAGCTTTGCCTTATTTCAAAAAGCAAATGCTCAAATCAGTTGCCACTCATGTATCAGACACGGTCACGCTCTTTGGTCTTACTGGCCCTGCCGCTATGAGTTTTGTCACACATAAACATAAATATGATATTTAAAATTTATATATGACCAATTTATTTAGAAGAATCAGTGCAAGGATTATTCGAATGAATTATTCCTCAGTCTGATTTAACTCTAAACCTAATTCTTTTAATTTTGCTAAAACTTCCTCTAAAGACTTGCGACCAAGGTTACGAACCTTCATCATGTCCTCAGGTGTTCTATTGATAAGCTCTGCAACAGTGTTGATTCCTGCACGCTTTAAGCAGTTGTATGAACGAACTGAAAGCTCAAGCTCATCGATGTTCATCTCAAGAACCTTCTCCTGAGCATCGTTTTCCTTCTCGACCATAACGTCAACCTGCTGTGCTGCCTCTGAAAGATCGATGAACAGATTTAAGTGCTCACTTAACACCTTAGCTGCAAGGCTGACTGCCTCGTCCGGCTCCAATGTACCATTTGTAAATACATCTAATGTAAGCTTATCGTAATCTGTAACCTGACCTACACGGGTATTCTCTACAGTAAGATTAACACGCTCAACAGGAGTGTAGATTGAATCTACAGCAAGAACTCCGATTGGTGTATCCTCGTTCTTGTTCTTCTCTGCTCCGACATAACCTCTGCCGTTAGTGATTGTAAGCTCCATGTAAAGCTTAGAATCTGCTCCACCATTCAAGTGTGCAATCTCTAACTCAGGATTCAAAATCTCGATATCTGAATCAACCTGAATATCGGCTGCTGTAACAACGCCTTCACCTTCGAATTCGATATATGCAACCTTTGGTTCATTTGTAGAACTATTATTGCGAATTGCAAGGTTCTTGATATTCATGATGATTTCTGTAACATCTTCCTTAACACCAGGAATAGAGCTGAATTCATGTAAAACACCATCAATCTTGACCTGGCTTACTGCAGCGCCCGGTAAAGAAGAAAGCATGATACGTCTTAAAGAGTTTCCAAGTGTTGTACCGTAACCTCTCTCTAATGGCTCTACAACAAATCTGCCATATGTCTTGTCTTCTGAAATTTCTGCGATTTCAATTTTTGGTTTTTCAAAATCGAACACTTCAAATTCCCTCCTTCTCGGGTATCGTTGTTATATGTTATCAAAGAGTGGATAAGCCGGGAAATAAATCCCCGGCAAATCAACCTAATTTTACTTAGAATATAACTCGACGATGAGCATCTCATCTACAGGAACATCAATCTGCTCACGTGTAGGTAAGTCTTTTACAGTTCCCTGTAATTTCTCAGCATCTACGTCTAACCACTCCGGAACGATTCTTCCGCCAGCTACCTCGACGATATCTTTCATTCTCTGAGTATTCTTTTTGCTCTCTTTAATTTCGATAACATCGCCAGCCTTTACAAGGTATGAAGGGATGTTAACAACTTTTCCGTTTACTGTAACGAACTTGTGATCAACGATCTGTCTAGCTTCTTTTCTTGTTCTTGCGAAACCAAGACGGAAGATTACGTTGTCAATTCTTGACTCAAGGATTGTCATAAGGTTGAGACCTGTTAATCCTTTCATCTGATCTGCTTTCTTGTAGTAGTTACGGAAAGGCTTCTCTAAAACACCATAGATGAATTTAGCTTTCTGCTTTTCTCTTAACTGAAGTCCGTACTCAGACACCTTTCTGTTTGCTCTTGTAAGGTTTCTTCTAGACTTCTTATCATATCCTAAATAACTTGGCTCTAAACCAAGTGATCTGCATCTCTTAAGTACAGGTACTTTATTAACTGCCATTTTAATCTATACCTCCTGATTAGACTCTTCTACGTTTTGGTGGACGACATCCATTGTGAGGTACCGGAGTAACGTCTCTGATTGATGTAACCTCAAGACCACATGCTGAAAGGGCACGGATAGCTGCCTCTCTTCCTGAACCTGGTCCCTTAACGAATACGTCAACTGTCTTTAATCCATGGATTAAAGCTGCCTTTGTAGCTGTTTCTGCTGCCATCTGTGCAGCATATGGAGTAGATTTCTTTGAACCTCTAAATCCAAGACCACCGGCACTTGCCCATGATAAAGCATTTCCTTCAGCATCTGTTAAAGTAACGATTGTGTTATTGAAAGATGCCTGAATATGTGCCTGTCCGCGTTCAACGTTTTTCTTTACACGCTTTTTAGTTGTTTTCTTTGCAACATTCTTAGCCATATTTAAACTAACCTACTTTCTACTTTCTAAACTTTATTTAAGTTATAATGAAGCTCTGCTTCTTCGTCCGCAGAACTAAACGCGCACTACGTTCAAGTGGCGTTTTCACTTATTATCTAAGTGATTATTTCTTCTTGTTTGCTACTGTTCTCTTAGGACCCTTGCGAGTTCTTGCATTAGTCTTTGTCTTCTGACCACGAACCGGAAGTCCCTTTCTATGACGGATACCACGATAGCATCCAATTTCCTGAAGTCTCTTGATATTTAAGGCGATTTCTCTTCTTAAATCACCTTCAACTGTCATTGTCTCGTCGATAACAGCGCTGATTCTCTTAACCTCGTCATCTGTAAGATCTCTAACACGAGTGCTTGGATCAACATTAGCTGCTTCAAGGATACGGTCTGCACTTACTCTTCCGATTCCGTAGATGTAAGTTAAGCCGATTTCTACACGTTTTTCTCTTGGTAAATCTACACCTGCAATACGAGCCATGT
>ERZ857775.3666-NODE-3666-length-12204-cov-18.197876_pt1 | contig 12204 bp, 9 predicted proteins | sample MGYA00519698_ERZ857775 | MGnify/ENA primary metagenome ERZ857775 (study PRJEB31778, sample SAMEA3449363) | human gut metagenome | biome: human gut; feature: human-associated habitat; material: faeces | place: United Kingdom | collected 2010/2012 ...
TGGTGAATCGTCCGGAAATTATATTTGCAGATGAGCCGACAGGAAATCTTGATTCTAAGACCAGTGATGAGGTAATCGCCCTGCTTAAGATGACAGCAAAAAAATATGGACAGACAATTGTAATGATTACCCATGATGACGAAATTGCACAGGTCGCTGACCGTATTCTGGTGATTGAGGACGGACAGGTGGTGGATTTCAGATGAAGACAATAAGCAGGATTGCATATAGCAATGACAAAAGGAACAGGACAAGAAGTATACTGATCATGATGGCAATCTGTCTGACCACGATGCTGCTTGTTATCATCAGTACTGTGGGAAATGGGGTAATTCATTTACAGAAAAGTCAGGCGGCAGGATCATATGGAAGCAATTATGGTCTGTTTGTTTCCGCAGACGGATCGCAGTTAAAAGAAGTAAACCGCCGTGCGGAAATAGATGCTACAGGCACTATGTGCACCGAAGGTATCATAAAAGGCAATGAAAAAGGCGGGTTTGTCTGCATGGATGAGACTGCAAGAAAAATGCTTCCTTATAATAAAGAATATGAGTTGAAGGAAGGAAAGTATCCGGAAAAAATGCAGGAAATTGCCGCAGGAAGAGCATTTTTTCGTGCAATGGGGTATGGTGATGTAAAGATCGGAGATACGGTTACACTGGATTACCGCGCAGGGATGCAGTCAGAATATAAGCCGGAAGAATTTGTTGTCAGCGGAATCCTATATGATCGGGATGAGTATACCATCGAGGCATCTTATGTTGCTTTCGGGTCACAGGAGTTTTATGATGAGCACGTCGCAGAGAATGACAGACAGTATAATATTTATTTTACTTTAAATGATTCTGCAAATGTATCTATGAATAATATTGATTCGGTTATAAAGCAGATTGCAGCAGCTTGTGGGATCGAAGAAAAAAACGTTATAGTCAATGATCTCTATTTGCAATGGGTCTTGCAGCCGAGTTATGAAACGATTGCGGTATGCGGGGTTTTGATTCTTGCAATTGTACTTTTCTCTGTTGTGGTCATTTATAATATTTTTCAGGTCGGTATTGCCAACAAGATACAGGAGTATGGAAAAATCAAGGCTCTGGGAGCGACAAAAAAGCAGATGAAACAACTGATCTTCAGAGAGGGTATGTTTTTGACAATTTCTTCAATACCAGTTGGATTGCTTCTTGGTTTTCTGATTGCAAAATGCGGTTTTAACTGGCTGGTAGAACAGGGAAACCTTGTATCAACCGGAACTGGCTCTATGGGAGTCCAAAATCAGCAGGTGCCTCTGTTTTCCCTGCCTGTTATGCTTCTCTGTATTTTCGTATCATTTCTTACCGTTGCTTTGGCACTGCGTAAACCAATGAAAATTGTTTCACGGATTTCACCTATCGAAGCAACACGGTATTTAGAAAATGCAGAAACACAAAAAAAAGGAAAACGAAATGGCAGAAAAAATGTCACCGTGTTTTCTATGGCAATGGCAAATGTAACGGGTAATCCCAAAAGAACTATTGGTACTATCCTCACAATGGGTTTTTCTTGCGTATTGTTTGTGATTATCTCTAATTATGTGGGAAATATTGACACGGAGCATGAAGCACGTCTTTCCGTTAATCATGGACAATTTGAACTGCAGCTTGACTATTCTGCTGAGTATGATGAAAGATATCCGGAGAATAATCTGGATACGATTCTGACGGATGATCCATTGAATGATTCGCTGATTGAAGAAATCAAAAGCATTCCGGGAGTAACAGATGTCATGACGAGAGAGATTGTCTCTGTAAATCTGAACGGAACAAGATTTCCGGCTGATATTGTGAGTAAAAATGATTTTGATTTTATGCGCCAAGAAGGGGATATTGGCTCTATGGACTATGATCAGGCGGTAAAGAATGGTGATATTTTCTTTGGCTGGTCAACGTGGATGGAACAAGATGGATATGCTCCGGGTGAATCCATTGCATTTGACTTTGAGAATGGAAGTGGAACCTATACCTATCAGGGAAAGATTGCAGGATCTTTTGTAAGTGCGGACACTTATCTTGTCATTCCGGAAGGTGTATATCGTTCCATGAATCCGAGAGGAACAGCCTATGGCTATCTGTGGGTGGACTGTGATAAAAAAGATGTGGCATCTGTAGAACAAAGTCTGAATACTTTGATTTCTAATACTTCGCATATAAAAATGGATACTTATCATGCGCAGTTACAATCTGCAGAATTTGCAAGCAGCATGATGAAGCTTGGCTGTTATCTGTTTATGGCTATTGTAGGACTCATCGGGTTTATGAATATGGCGAATACCATGATCATGAATATTACGACAAAAAAGCAGGAATATGGTATATTACAGGCTGTGGGTATGACAAATAAACAATTAAATTTATGCCTGCAGTTACAGGGACTGATTTTTACGGTTGGTACCATATGCGTAGCTTTGATCATTGGTCTGCCGCTCGGCTATGCACTTTTTTCCTATGCAAAACATAATGGAATATTTGGAATGAATATCTATCATGTTCCAATCGTACCAATTTTTATTATGATTTTTTTGGTCGGTCTGTTGCAGATTGTACTTTCCTGCGTTTTAAGCAGTAATCTGAAAAAGGAAACGCTGGTTGAAAGAATAAGGTATCAGGGATAGTAGATTCTATAAAAAGCAAGCTGCCGCTCAAGATGGGCGGCAGCTTACCTTTATGCTCCTGACCGTCAGCGGGCTGCTCGTGGTGCTCATCGGGCTCAGGATGTGGGGCGTGCCGTTTCTGCGCCGGATCAGCCCCGAACTGACCAGGCCCTGCCGCTTCCGGGGCAAGGCGTTTGCCGTCGGGCTGCTGACCGGCCTGATGCCGTGCGGCGCGCTGTCGTCGATGTGGATCTTCGCCGCCTCGTCCGGGTCGTGGGCAAGCGGCGCGGTGAGCATGCTCGCCTTCGGCGCGGGCACGTGCGTCTTTATGCTGCTGTTCGGCCTGCTCGGGACGTTTCTCCCGAAGCGGTACAACAAATATCTGCTCAAGGGCAGCACGATCCTCATCGTCGCCCTCGGGCTGATCCTGATGACCAAAAGCATCCGGCTGCTCGCCTGACGGCAAGCACAAGCGGCGCGTCCGGTTTCGGACGCGCCGCTTGATTTTTCAGATTTGCGGGGAGATCATTTTCCCGCCTCGGTCTCGCAGTACAGGCAGCGGTAGACGCGCCGCTCCCGATCCGTGAGCACGAACTCCTGCGGCAGCTCGCGCTCGGTCGAGGTGATGCAGCGCGGATTCTTGCACCGCAGCACGCCGCGGATGCGCTCGGGCAGCTTGAGCGTGCGCTTTTCCTGCAGCTCGCCGCCGCGGATGATGTTGACCGTGATGCTCGGATCGACGTAGCCGATCAGGTCCCAGTCGAGCTCCATCTCGCCGTCGATCTTGATGATGTCCTTGCGGCCGAGCTTGCCGCTGGTGACATTTTTGAGGATGGCAACGGTGCAGGCGAGCTTGTCCAGACCGAGGATCTGGTAGAGCTCCATGGCCTTGCCGGCCGTGATGTGGTCGATGACGATCCCGTTTTGAATCGAATCAATAAGCATAACGTTTCTCCTCCCGTCAGTCGATGCCCAGCAGCTTGAGCATGAGCGCCATGCGGATATAGCGGCCGTTTTTCACCTGCTTGAAATAGCAGGCGCGCGGATCGTTATCCACGGCGGCGGCGATCTCGTTGACGCGCGGCAGCGGGTGCAGGATGCTAATGTCGGGCTTGGCGGTCTCGAGCTTATCCGGCGTGAGGATATAGCTGTCGCGCAGGCGCAGGTAGTCCTCCTCGTTGAAAAAGCGCTCGCGCTGCACGCGGGTCATATACAGCACGTCCAGCTCCGGCATCACGGCCTCGAGCGACGTGGACTGCGTGTAGGGAACGCCGGGCTTTTTGAGATACTCGTCCTTCACGTAGCGCGGGAGCTTGAGCTCCTCCGGGGAGATGAGCACGAAGCGGATGCCCGTGCAGCGGCTCATAGCGGCGACGAGCGAGTGCACCGTGCGGCCGAACTTCAGGTCGCCGCACAGGCCGATCGTCAGGTCGTCCAGCCGACCCTTTTCGCGGTAGATGGTCATGAGGTCGGTCAGCGTCTGCGTGGGGTGGTTGTGTCCGCCGTCGCCCGCGTTGATGACCGGGACCTGCGCGTGCATGGACGCGACCAGCGGCGCGCCCTCCTTGGGATGACGCATGGCGATGATGTCGCTGTAGCAGCTGACGACGCGCACGGTGTCCGCGACGGTCTCGCCCTTGGAGGCGGACGAGCTCTCTGCCGAGGCGACGCCGAGCACCTTGCCGCCGAGCGAGAGCATCGCGCTCTCGAAGCTCAGGCGCGTGCGCGTGGACGGCTCGAAAAACAGCGTGGCGAGGATCTTCCCGTCGCACTTGTGGGCATATTGCTCGGGGTGCTCCATGATCGCGCAGGCGGTGTCGATGAGCTCCATGATCTCCTGCGGGGTCAGCTGCATAATGTCGATCAGATGCTTCATATCACGCCTGACTTTCTGCCTGGATCCAGCTCTCGTCGGAGGGGTTTTCGCGGAAGGCCAGCAGCCGCGCGACGTCGGTCTCGGTGATGTAGCCCTCCTGTGCACCCGTGCTGGCGACGGTGTCCAGATCCGTGAGGCTCACGTTTCTGACCTGCGCTGCGGCGAGCCGCTCCACGCCCTTTTTCATGCCGTAGGTGAAGATGCTCACGACGCCGAGCACCTCCGCGCCGGCTTCACGCAGCGCGTCCACCGCGTCGAGCACGCTGCCGCCGGTGGAGATCAGATCCTCGACGACCACGACCTTCTGCCCCGGGACGAGCTTGCCCTCGATGCGGTTCTGGCGGCCGTGATCCTTGCTGCTCGAGCGGACATAGCCCATCGGCAGGCCGAGCAGATGCGCGGCGATGGCGGCGTGGGCGATGCCGGCCGTGGCCGTGCCCATGAGCACCTGCGCCTGCGGATACTCGCGCCTGACCGTCTCGGCGATGGCGCGCTCGACCAGATCACGCGCCTCGGGCGCGGTCAGGATGAGGCGGTTGTCGCAGTAGATGGGGCTCTTGATGCCGCTGGCCCACGTGAACGGCTCCTGCGGGCGCAGGAACACCGCCTCGATCGAGAGCAGGCTGCGCGCAACTTCGTGTTTGATATCCATAGCAGTTCCTCCTGTTGAAAAAGTCTCTGATCCGGCGCTCAGCCAACGAACGCGGCCACGCACCGGCGATAGGCGGCGACGGGATCGTTCGCCTGCGTGATCGGGCGGCCGACGACGATGTAGTCCGAGCCGATCTCCCGGGCGCGCTCCGGCGTCGTGACGCGCTTCTGGTCGCCGCTCTCCCCGTCGGCAAAGCGCACGCCGGGCGTCACGGTCAGAAAGTCCGCGCCGCAGCGCGCATGGATGCTGCCCGCCTCCAGCGGGGAGCAGACCACGCCGTCAAGACCGGCATCGCGCGCATTGCGTGCATAGTGCAGCACGACCTCGTCGATCGGCGCGTGGATGAGCAGCTCCCGGTCCATGCGCTCCTGATCCGTGGAGGTCAGCTGCGTCACGGCGATGAGCAGCGGGCGCGTGCCGTCCGGCCGGGTCAGTCCCTCGAGCGCGGCGCTCATCATGGCCTTCGTGCCGGCAGCGTGGAGGTTGATGATATCCACATCCAGCGCCGAGAGCGCGGCCATCGCCTTTTTCACCGTGTTCGGGATGTCGTGCAGTTTGAGGTCGAGAAAGATCCTGTGGCCGCGCGCGTGGATCTGGCGCACGATGTCCGGCCCTTCGGCATAAAACAGCTCCATGCCGATCTTCACAAACGGCTTCTCGTCCTGAAAGAGGTCGAGAAATGCGAGCGTCTTTTCCCGGCTGTCAAAATCCAGCGCAATGATAACGTCCTTACCCATGATGTGCTCCTCCTATGATGTCCCTGAGATTGTCGATGCCGAAGCGCGCCATCGCGTCCGGCAGAGTTTCAATGATGTGCTTGCAGGCATACGGCTCGACCAGGTTTGCCGCGCCCACACCGACCGCCGTCGCGCCCGCGAGCATCAGCTCCAGAACGTCCTGCGCGCTCGTCACGCCGCCCATGCCAACGATGGGGATGTGCACCGCCTCGTACACCTGATAGACCATGCGCACGGCCAGCGGGAACATACCGGGGCCGGACATGCCGCCGGTCCGGTTGGCCAGCAGCGGGCGGCGGCGCGTAAGGTCGATGCGCATACCCGGCAGGGTGTTGATGAGGCTCACGCCGTCCGCGCCCGCATCCTCACAGGCCTTGGCAACGGCGGCAATGTCCGCCGCCGTCGGCGAGAGCTTGAGGATGATCGGCTTTTTCGTCACGGCGCGCACCGCGCGCGTCACCTCCGCCGCGGCCGACGGCTCCGCGCCGAAGGCAGCGCCGCCGCCGTGGACGTTCGGGCAGGAGATGTTGACCTCCAGCCAGCCGACCTGCGGCTGCGCGTCAAGCCTGGCGCAAACCTCGGCATATTCTTCCACGCTGAAGCCGCTCACATTCGCCATGACCGGCTTGTGAAACACCTTTTTCAGCTCCGGCAGCTCGTGCGCGATGACCGCGTCCACGCCGGGGTTCTGCAGCCCCACCGCGTTGAGCATTCCGCCGGCATACTCGGCGATGCGCGGCGTGGGGTTGCCGAAGCGCGGCGCGCGCGTCGTCCCCTTGAAGGAGAACGTGCCGAGCATATTGATGTCATACAGCTGCGCAAACTCCCGCCCGTAGCCAAACGTGCCGCTGGCCGGGATGATGGGGTTTTCCAGCTCGATCCCGCAGAGCGTTACGGCTGTTGCGGCCATAGGATCTCCTCCTTTGTGAACACGGGCCCGTCCTTGCAGACGCGCTTGCTGCCGTGCGTCGTTTCGCAGGTGCAGCCCATGCACGCGCCGAAGCCGCAGCCCATGCGCGCCTCAAGGCTCAGCTGACCGTCGAGCGGCGTCGCGCTGCACAGCGCCTGCAGCATGGGCATCGGCCCGCAGGCATACACATAGGTGCCGCCGGCGGGCAGCGCGTCGGTCACGAAGCCGCGCGCGCCCATGGTGCCGTCCTCGGTCACGACCGTGACGGGGATGCCGAGCGCACAAAACGCATCGGCAAGCAGCACCTCTGCCGCCGTGCGAAAGCCGAGCACAGCCAGCGGGCTGCGCCCCTCGGCCACGAGCTGCTGCGCAAGACCGTACAGCGGGGACGCGCCCACGCCGCCGCCGACCAGCAGCGGCCGCGCACCGGCGGGTGCGGTGTCAAAGCCGTTGCCGAGACCGACCAGCAGGTCCAGCTCCGTGCCCGGCGCCAGCGTGCTCAGCTGTGCCGTGCCTGCGCCCGCCACTTTATAATACAGCGTCAGCGCGCCGTCACTCCAGCTGCACACCGACACGGGGCGGCGCAGAAAATATCCGGCGAGCCGGATGTCCGCAAACTGCCCCGGCGCGGTGATCGCGGCGGTGTCCCCCGCGAGACGCAGACGATACGTCCCGCGGGCGACGGGCGCGTTTTCCGCAATGGTGAAACGTTTCTGCTGCATGACTTACTCCGCGTGGATCGTGGACACGGCCAGCGTCGTCTCCTCGAGCACGTCGAGCAGCACGCGCACCGTATCGAGCGAGGTAAAGACGGTCACGCCGTTTTCCACCGCGCAGCGCCGGATCGCGGCGCCGTCCTGCGCGTGGACGCTCGAATGGATGGAGCGGGTGTTGATGATGTAGCTGACGTAGCCGCTGCGGATGGAATCGAGGATCTCGTGGCTGCCGTCGCTGATCTTGCCGCGCACGCGCGTGCGGATGCCGAAGGACTTGAGGTAGGCAGCCGTGCCTGCGGTCGCCTCGATGTTAAAGCCCATCTCATAGAACCGGCGCACGAGCGGCAGGCCCTCGGGCTTGTCCTCATCGGCCAGCGTCACGAACACGGTGCCGTAGTTCTGCACGTTCATGCCGGAGGCCTGCAGCGCCTTGTACATGGCGCGCGAGAGCTTCTTGTCGTAGCCGATGGCCTCGCCCGTGGACTTCATCTCCGGGGAGAGGTAGGCGTCCAGCCCGTGGAGCTTGGCGAAGGAGAACACCGGCGCCTTGACATAGCAGCGCTCTTTTTCCGGCGGATACAGGTCGAAGATGCCCTGCTCCTTGAGGCTCGTGCCGAGGATGACGTTCGTGGCGATGTCCGCGAGCTGATAGCCCGTAGCCTTCGACAAAAACGGCACCGTGCGCGACGAGCGGGGGTTGACCTCGATGATGTAGACATGGTCGCTCTTATCGACGATGAACTGGATGTTATACAGGCCGACGATGCCGATGCCCAGACCGAGCTTCTTGGCATAGGTCAGGATCGTGCCCTTGACCTTGTCGGAGATGGAAAACGGCGGGTAGACGCTGATGGAGTCGCCGGAGTGGACACCGGTGCGCTCGACCAGCTCCATGATGCCGGGCACGAACACGTCTCTGCCGTCGCAGATGGCGTCGACCTCGACCTCGCGGCCGGAGATGTACTTATCGACCAGCACGGGCTTGCCCTCGCCGGTGCGCACGGCATTCTGCAGATAGTGGCGCAGCATCTCGTCGTCGGCCACGATCTCCATGGCGCGGCCGCCCAGCACGAACGACGGGCGCACCAGCACCGGATAGCCCACCGTGTGCGCAGCCTTGAGACCGTCGTCCAGATTCGTCACCGCCGCGCCCATCGGCTGCGGGATGTTCAGCTCGAGCAGCAGCTTTTCAAAGCAGTCGCGGTTTTCCGCGCGCTCGATCGCGGCGCAGTCCGTGCCGATGATCTGCACGCCGCGCGTCATGAGCGGCTGCGCCAGATTGATGGCCGTCTGGCCGCCGAGGCTGGCGATCACCTGATCGGCCTGCTCCTCGTGCAGGATGTTCATGACATCCTCCGGCGTGAGGGGCTCGAAATACAGCTTATCGGCGGTCGTGTAGTCGGTGGAGACCGTCTCGGGGTTGTTGTTGATGATGATGGCCTCGTAGCCCGCGCGCCGGATGGTCTGCACCGCGTGGACGGTGGAGTAGTCAAACTCCACGCCCTGACCGATGCGGATCGGGCCTGCGCCGAGCACGACGACCTTCTTCTTGTCCGAGCGGCGCGCCTCGCTCTTTGCGCCGGGGGCATAGGTGGAGTAGAAATAGGGGATGTAAGCGCCGGTGTGGCTGGTGTCCACCATCTTGTAGGCGGGGTAGAGCCCCAGCTGCACGCGCTGGGCATACACATCCTCCTCGCGCACGCCCCAGAGCCGCGCGATGTAGGGGTCACAGAAGCCCATCTGCTTGGCCCGCTTGAGCGTCTCTCCGTCGCCCTTGTGCGCGCAGAGCGTCTGCTCCATGTCCACGATGCCGCGGATGGTCTCGAGGAAGTACGGCGTGATCATCGTCAGCGCAGCGACCTCGTCCACGCTCGCGCCCAGACGCAGCAGCTGCGCGACGGCAAAGAGCCCGTCATCGCGGAACTGGCGCAGGTACTCGGTCAGCTCCGCCTTGGTCATGTTCTGGAACTTCGGCAGCCAGAGGTGCTGCGCGCCGATCTCCAGCGAACGGACGGACTTGAGCAGGCACTCCTCGAGCGTACTGCCGATGCCCATGACCTCGCCCGTGGCCTTCATCTGCGTGCCGAGCGTGTTGGCGGCGGTCGAGAACTTATCGAACGGGAAGCGCGGCAGCTTTGCGACCACGTAATCCAGCGACGGCTCGAACGCGGCCGTCGTGTTGGCGACGGCGATCTCGTCGAGGTTCATGCCGACGGCGACCTTCGCCGTGACGCGCGCGATGGGATAGCCGCTGGCCTTGCTCGCCAGCGCCGACGAGCGGGAGACGCGGGGGTTGATCTCGATGAGGAAGTACTCCGAGGTCTTGGGGTTGAGCGCGAACTGCACGTTGCAGCCGCCCTGGATCTTCAGCGCGCGGATGATCTTGATCGCGCTGTCGTTGAGCATCTTCATGTCATGGTCGCTGAGCGTCATGATCGGCGCGACGACGGCGGAGTCGCCGGTGTGCACGCCCACGGGGTCGATGTTCTCCATGCCGCAGATGGTGATGGCGCGGTCGGACGCATCGCGCATGACCTCAAACTCGATCTCCTTATAGCCCTTGACGCTCTTTTCGATCAGCACCTGATGGATGGGCGAGAGCTTGAACGCCTGCATGCCCAGCTCGACGAGCTGCGCCTCGTCGTCGGCAAAGCCGCCGCCCGTGCCGCCGAGCGTGAACGCCGGGCGCAGCACGACCGGATAGCCGATGGCCGCGGCCGCGGCCTTGGCCTCCTCGAGGCCGTAGGTGATCTGCGACGGGATGACCGGCTCGCCGATGCTCTGGCAGAGCTCCTTGAACTGCTCGCGGTCCTCGGCACGGCGGATGCTGTCGCTGTCCGTACCGAGAAGCTCGACCTGGCACTCCTTGAGCACGCCCTTCTGCTCGAGCTGCATCGCCAGATTCAGGCCGGTCTGGCCGCCGATGCCCGGGACGATCGCGTCCGGGCGCTCCTTGCGCAGGATACGCGCCACATACTCCAGCGTCAGCGGCTCCATGTACACCTTGTCCGCGACGGAGGTATCCGTCATGATCGTGGCGGGGTTGGAGTTGACGAGAATGACCTCGTACCCCTCCTCCTTGAGCGACAGGCACGCCTGCGTGCCGGCATAGTCAAACTCAGCGGCCTGACCGATGACGATCGGGCCGGAGCCGATGATCATAATTTTCTTCAGATCCGTTCTCTTGGGCATGTGATTTCCTCCTCAGTACGTAAAAAGTCCTGTATGTCATATATTTAATATGTAAATGAAGGGCGCTCAGTCCTGCGCGTCCTGCCAGACGACGGCGCCGCCGCAGACGTTGCGCACGCACCGCCCGTAGACCGTCTGTCCGGCGAAGGGCGTGCTCTTTCCCATGGAGCAAAACTGCGCCGGGTCGATGCGGTACTCCGTGTTCAGGTCCCAGACGGCATAATCGTCCGCACGCAGCGGGAAGCCGAAGCGCTTTCTGGGGTTGACCGCCATGAGCTCCACGAGCTTGTCGAGCGTCAGCACGCCGGTGCGCACAAGGTGGGTATAGAGCACGGGAAACGCCGTCTCAAGGCCGACGATACCCATGGCGCTCCCGGCGAGGCCCCTGGCCTTTTCCTGCGCGCTGTGCGGCGCGTGGTCGGTCGCGATCATGTCCACCGTGCCGTCGAGGATGCCCTCGATGAGCGCCTGCCGGTCGGCCTGCGTGCGCAGGGGTGGGTTCATCTTGAAGCTGCCGTCCTCGCGCAGGTCGTCCTCGGTCAGCACGAGGTAGTGCGGTGCGGTCTCGCAGGTGACGTCCAGCCCCTGCGCCTTCGCCCGGCGGATGAGCGCCACACTCTCCTTGGTGGACACGTGGCACATATGATAGGCGCAGCCTGTCTCGCGCACCAGCTCGAGATCGCGCTCCAGCTGCCGCCACTCACTCTCGCTGCTGATGCCCTTGTGCCCGTGGGCGCGGGCATACGCGCCGTCGTGGATATAGCCGCCGTGCAGGAGGGTGTTGTCCTCGCAGTGCGCGGCGATGAGCTTGCCGAGGCTTGCCGCCTTGCACATCGCGGCGCGCATCACGTCCGCATCCTGCACGCCGCTGCCGTCGTCGGAAAAGCCGGCGACATAGGGCGCGAGCTGCTCCATGTCCGCAAGCTCCCTGCCGCCGCGGTGCGCGGTGATCGCGCCGTAGGGCGTCACATCGATGACCGCATCCGTGCGGATGCGCTCCAGCTGGGGGGCAAGCGTCTGCAAACTGTCCGGCGCCGGATCCAGATTGGGCATGGCACACACGCGGCTGTATCCGCCGTGCGCCGCAGCAAGCGTGCCGGACGAAATGGTCTCCTTATAAGAAAAACCCGGCTCACGAAGATGTACATGCACATCTACGAAACCAGGTAATACCACGAAAGAAGAAATATCAAGTTCGTCACCGGCAATGCTGCCGCTGCCAAGAAAAACAGAATCACGGTTGCCGGGAAAAAGGTCCCACCCAAATGCCTGCATATTCTCTGCGGCCGCAACCATTTTTCCTCGCCTCATTTCTGCCGAATCGCAAATTTTTGATATGATATCACATAATCGCCCGGTCTGTCAACAAATCCGGCGGCTTTGCGCGCCGTCTTTTTGCACGAAAAATTCCGTCATTTTCCGTCCCGCGTTGACACGCATCTCTGCGCCAAGAACCGGATACAGACAGACTCGGCGGCGCGCCCGTTTGGGCGCG
>ERZ857775.3670-NODE-3670-length-12181-cov-8.827066_pt1 | contig 12181 bp, 10 predicted proteins | sample MGYA00519698_ERZ857775 | MGnify/ENA primary metagenome ERZ857775 (study PRJEB31778, sample SAMEA3449363) | human gut metagenome | biome: human gut; feature: human-associated habitat; material: faeces | place: United Kingdom | collected 2010/2012 ...
TGTTAGAAATCACGGACCCGCTAACCGGAGAAAAGGTTCTCTAATGTTCCAGTAATTTAATCCGTTTTCTCTATTTTCATTCCGAAACGTTTTAAATCTACTTTTCCGTCCACTACTTCTATACCGTCTGCCATCAGGCGGCGTGCCTGTTCATTCTCGCCGCCAAAGGCAAAGGCTCCGGAAAGCCCGCCTTTTGCATTTACCACCCGGTAACATGGTATGTTTTCCGGGTCTTTATTCTTATGCAGTGCATTTCCTACAGCTCTTGACATCCGCTTGTTTCCGGCAAGCTCCGCTACCTGCCCATAGGTTGCCACCTGCCCTTTTGGAATTTTCTTTACTGCTTCATAAATCCGCCTGGTCGGGCTGTCCGTTACCAGTTCATAGCTTTCTGCTATCATGCGGCAGATATCTTTATCCGGGATTGTGCCATCCACGATTATGGTATTCCAGTGCTCCTTATTCTGATGATACCCCGGAATGACTGCCGGATAGGCACTCCGCCAGAAATCTCTCCACTGTGGGTCTGCTTTTACGTTCAGATTGAGGAATCCATTCCGCATATAAGTCCAGAGAAATGCCTTTTTGCTTTCCCTTACGCGCACCAGCTGCCAGTTCTGGTCATGGAACGGTGCCTCCTGATAGGTGTCCGGTAAAGACAGTCCGTATGCTAATATTTCTTCTCTTGTTTTCATGCTCCACTCTATGCTTTTGTCCATATGCAATCCTTTGTAATCTCTGCCAGGCTGTGTACGCCACACATTTTCATGGTATCTTCTAATTCGGTTCCTATCCTGGCAACATAAGACGCTACGCCTTCCCTGCCGCCACCGTAAACCGCTGTCACAAACGGTCTTGCGATAATTACCGCATCTGCACCTAAGGCAATTGCCTTAAATACATCCGTTCCACAGCGGATTCCGCCGTCTACGAGAATTTTCATGGAGCCTTTCACTGCATCCGCAATCCCGCCTAAGACTTCTGCTGTTGCCGGGCACTGATCCTGTACACGTCCGCCGTGATTGGATACAACAATGGCTGCTGCTCCCGCTTCCTTCGCCTTCAATGCACCCTTCACTGTCATAACACCCTTCACGATAAACGGCGCACCGGCCATTTCTGCAATGGCCTTCAGATCCTCGACGGATTTGCCGCCTGCCGGCGGATCCATATTCTTCAGGAACGGCAGACCGGCTGCATCCACATCCATGGCCACGGCAAAGCAGCCGCTGGCCTTGGCCTGTGCCATTTTCTCGCGGATGGTATCAATGTTCCACGGCTTGATGGTGGGCACGCCGCAGCCGCCCGCAGCGCCAATGGCGCGGGTAGCCATCTCCATCACGGTGGGGTTGGTGCCGTCGCCAGTAAAGGCAGCAATGCCGTTTTCGGCACAGGCGCGCACCAGTACATCGTTATAGGTCATATCGGTGTAGGTATCGGAGTAGTGCAGGTTCACTGCGCCCACAGGGCCCGCAAAGAAGGGATAGCGGAAGCTTTTGCCGAACAGCTCCAGCGTGGTGTCCGGTGCACCGCCGGGGCACAGGGTGTCCATGTTCACCCGGATATCGGCCCACTTATTATAATTGCGGATAGCGGTATCGCCCACGCCCTTGGCACCCGGGCCGGGGATCTGGTTTTTACAGGCCACGCCGTTGCACACCGGGCAGGCCTTGCAGTATTGACCAATGCAGGTACGGGCATTGGCAAGCACTTCAGAATAAGTCATAAAAGCATCCTCCTTATATTTCCCGCCGCTGCGGCACAAAATGACCCACCGCAGTGCTCTTTGTCCTCAATATAGACCTATTTTAAAGGTGCGTCAAGGGCTTTTTGTTCTTTCCATCCATGCGGTAGAATACTTTCTCGCGTTTTTTCGTCATTTTTAAAAAAGTCTGATTTTTTTCAAAAAAATCCTTGACAAAAAGCCTGCTTTCAGGTATTATAGTGGAGCGCCAAGGGCACCCGCCCAAAGGCAGAACAGAAGATGTGGAAAGATGGCTGAGTTGGTCTAAGGCGCACGACTGGAAATCGTGTAACGTGTCAAAAGCGTTCTGGGGTTCGAATCCCCATCTTTCCGCCAGAAACCTGAAACAGAAATGTTTCAGGTTTTTTGTTTTGTCCGCGGTTTGCGGCGCTTGACATTTGCGTGCAGTTCCGTTATGCTGAAGCAAATACGTTTTACCGGAAGGAGAGGTTTCCCATGGCATCTTCCCACAAAAAGCGCACCGGTCTGCGGGCGGCGCTGATCGTTCTGCTGTGTCTGGTTTTGGTGTGCGTGGTGGCTGCGGCAGTGCTGTACAGCTTGGTCAGCCGCAGGGTCAAGGCATTCCAGAGCGGTGCCAGCTTTGCGCTGGACTACACCATCACCTCCACCGAGGCCGAGCCCCCTGCTCTTTACGCCCTGCTGGACAAGTTCGGCGGCACCACCGGCAGCCTGACCGGCCAGTACACCCCCCGGGCAGTGCAGCTGGCGCTGTACCCGACGGGCACCAGCACCGTCAACGATGCCCCTCTGACCCGGATGTACATCAGCGAGGAAGAGACCCTGTACGACGCCGGGCAGCTGTACAACAAGCTGCGCAGCACAGTCGTGGCCGAGTATCCGCTGGCAAGCCTGCTGCTGCCGGGCTGGTCGCTGGGCAGCTACATCTCCCAAGACCAGCTGGCCACCCTGCTGGGGGTAGACCCCGCCGCCACCGGCTTGCAGCAGGTGAACGACTTCCAGCTGGACTTGAAACAGCTCAAAACCGTGCAGCCCGCCAACGCGAAAGAAGGTTACCTCTACCTTCAGCTGCCGAACCTCGCCGCCGGGGAGGATGCGCCGCAGCTGATTCTGGGCATCGAAAAGCAGGGTCTGCTCAAGACCCTGTCCCCCAAGGTGCACATCCTGCTGGACGTGCCCGCCCACCACATCCATGCAGAACTTTCCGGCACGGTGACTGCCGCCCAGACCGTGGTGACCGCCCCTACTTCCCGGATGCAGGACTCTGACGTGGAAAGCCTTGTGCAGCTGCGCAAAACCATCGAGAGCATCGTGCAGTTCGTGCAGACCGCTGCCCAGAGCGATGATGCTGCCTCCCCTGCTGCATAAAAAGCTTCTATAAACGCAAAAAATCGGACAGACCGCGGTCTGTCCGATTTTTTTACGTTTTATGATTTCTTACTTCTTTACGGTCTTTTTGCAGGGTGCACGCTTTGCCTTGGGCTTTGCGGCGGCAGGGGCAGTCTTGGCTTCCGCTGCGGGCGCTGCCTTGGTAGCCGGTTCAGCCTTAGTAACAGGCTCGGCCTTGGTTGCCACGGCGGGAGCTGCCTTCACCTCTACTGCGGGAGCAGCAGGCTCAACCTTTGCCTTAGCAGCCTTCTTTGCAGCGGGCTTTTCTGCCTTGACCGGCTCTGCAGCCTTTGCGGCGGGCGTAGCGGGCTTCTCCTCTGCCTTCTTGGTGGTGCGGGGCTTGCGGGCTGCGGGCTTTTTGGCGGGAGCGGCTTCCTTGGCCGGTGCGGACTTCGTCTCGGCAGCAGGTGCTGCCTGCTCAGCCTTAGCGGCACGCTTTACGCGGTCCTTTACCTCAGAGATGACCCACAGCTGGTCGCCACCGCCGGGCACTTCCTGCCAGATCTGCAGCACAGCGCCCACCTCGGCACCGATGCCCACGGTGTCCACGCACTTGCCGCCTGCCCAAGAAGAGCGCAGACGCACGGTGCCCTCCGGGGTGTGCTCCACCTTCCACATCTGGGACGTGCCGCCCACGTCCTCCCACAGGTGCAGCCATGTGCCGTTGGCAGTGCCGGTCATGGTCAGATCCAGCAGCTTGCCGGAGGCACGGTTGCGGATGCGGTACACACCATCGCCCTCGCGGACAAAGCTCCACTCCTGTTCGGGCTTGTGGTCGTACTTCCCCAGACGGACAGTGCCGCCATCCTTGCTGCCCTCCACTGCCTGAATGACATTGCCGGTGTGAGCGGCAATGGTATAAAAGCGGTCGGCCTCGATCACAGTTTGTGCTACGGATTTCATGTACAAATCCCTCCCAATCATAAAATGCACAGATTTTTCCAATTCCTTCTTATAAAGAATACCACATATCGTGATTTTTCACAAGCAATTCGACAATTCTTTAGCACTTTATATAGAAACCATCCTGTTTTCGCCTGCTTTTTCGCCCCTTCGCAGGGGCGAAAGGCCGTTTTTACTCCCTCTCGACATTTTGTCGCAACTGCGTTATACTGTTTCTATCAGGACTATCTGCCGCTCTGGAAGGGGCGGCTTTCTCGTTTTTTGAAGGAGGATATTTTCCCATGACCCAGCAGGACCGCACTGCGGTGCAGTATCATAAAATGACCGAGACCCCTATCCCCCGGCTGATCCTCAGCCTTGCCGCGCCCACGATTTTAAGTATGCTGATTACCAGCATCTACAATCTGGCCGATACCTTTTTTGTGGGGCGCATCTCCACCAGTGCTTCCGGCGCGGTGGGCGTCGTTTCCAGCCTGATGGCCATCATTCAGGCGCTGGGCTTTATGCTGGGGCACGGCTCTGGCACCATCATCAGCCGCCGCTTGGGCAGTCAGGATACCCACGCTGCCACCCGCTTTGCTTCCACCAGCTTTTTTACGGCGCTGGCCTTTGGCGTAGTGCTGGCAGTGGTCGGCCTTGCCACCCTGCCGGACTTCATGATGCTGCTGGGCAGCACCGAGACCATTCTGCCCCATGCCTGTGCCTACGCCCGGCCCATCCTGCTTGCCGCTCCGCTGATGATCTCCAGTCTGGTGATGAACAACATCCTGCGGTATGAGGGCAAAGCAAACCTTGCCATGATCGGGCTGGTCACCGGCGGACTGCTGAACATTGCATTGGACCCGCTGTTCATGTTCGCTTTAGGGCTGGGCACTGCCGGTGCCGGTATCGCCACTGCCCTCAGCCAGACCATCAGCTTTGGCATTCTGCTGTATATGTTCCTGCGGGGCAAAACGGTCAGCCAGTTCCGGCTTTCTGCCGTCACCCGGGAGCCGCGCGAGTTTTTGCAGATCCTTGCAGGCGGCGCGCCCAGCTTTGGCCGTCAGGGGCTGAACAGCATCGGCGGGATGCTGCTGAACATTGCCGCCCGCAGCTACGGCGATGCCGCCGTGGCGGGCATGAGTATCGTATCCCGCATTTTTATGTTCATCCTCTCGGTGGCCATCGGCGTGGGACAGGGCTTGCAGCCGGTGGCGTCCTTCAACTACGGCGCCCGCAAATACCACCGAGTGCGGCAGGCCGCCGTCTTTACCCTGAAAGCCGCCTTTGCGCTGCTGGTGGTGCTGATCGCGGTGTGCTGGTGGAACGATGAAAACCTGATCCGCCTGTTCCGGGATGACCCGGCGGTCACTGCCGTGGCGCTGCCCGCCTTCCGCTACCAGTGCTTTGCCATCCTTCTGCAGCCGGTGATCGTAGTGACCAACATGACCTTCCAGAGCGTTGGCAAGGCCGGGCGCGCCACCTTTCTGGCCTGCTGCCGACAGGGCGTGTGCTTTATCCCGCTGATCCTTGTACTGCCCCGGGTGCTGGGTCTTGTGGGTGTGGAGCTCTGCCAGCCCATTGCGGATGCGCTCACCTTTTTCATCTCGCTGCCCTTTTTGCTGGCCTTTCTGCGGCAGCTGGAGCAGATGGACAAGGCAGAAGCGTCCCATGCCCCGGCACAGCTGTAATGCAATTGTAACCGTTTTTAGCCGCATTTTTCTGCAAGCTCTGCAATGAAAAATGCGGTTGTTTCGTATTCTGTGTGAACGGAAAAATTTTCCTCCCTGTTTTTGCAAAGGAGTGGTTTTTATGAAGCGTGTTGTCTTGCGTATCGGCTGCGGGGCAGTCTGCACTGCTCTTGCCCTTACTTTAGGCTGCGGCTGTGCCCTGCTGCCGCCCGCCACCGGCGTGCCGGGCGCTGCAAGCTCTGCCGTTTCGGTACCTACGGACGACAACGGCAAACCCCTGTACGACCCTGCCGTGCTGAACGATAGCCGTTTGCGGGTGCTGTACTGCGACAGCCGTTCCGGAAGCAGCACCACCATCCTGTGCGGCAGCACCCCGCTGCACCAGTCTGCCCGCAGTGAGAACGTCTCGCTGGTGGAGGACAGTGCCACCGGCACCGCAGACTACTGGCTGCGCAGCTGGTCCGACCCTACCGGCCGGGGCGGACGCCGCACCGCCCTGTACGACAAGACCGGCACCGAAGTAATGTCCTTTGAGGGCGAGCAGAGCGCCACCCTGCAAAACGGCCTGCTGGTGCTGCAGGAAAGCCGCCTGATCGATGGTGGATACGTCCCGGAGTCCGGCTACGGCACCTGTCAGGTCATCGACCTTGCCACCGGCGCAGCTCTGCCGGTACCGGAGGGCGCATACAGCTGCACCGTATGCGGCGATAAGCTGGTATTCAGCTGCTACGCCCGCCCGGAGGGGCTGGACGATTACGACTGGGATACCGACTACCGCCAGAACAGCTGGGTGGTGGTGCAGGAAAAGGACGGCACCCCTGTCTACCGCGCCGACGCCGCCTCGGCATACCGCCTTTTCTACGACAGCGACACCCTGAGCGACTGGGTGGTGCTGGATGTTACCACCGGGGAAGAAACCACCGACCGGATTTTGTACAACGTCCTGACCGGCGAGCAGTGCACGGGCTTTTTGCAGGTCTATCCGGGCGGTCTTGCCAGCTTTTCCACCAGTGATGGCCGGTACGAGCTGCGGGACATGACCACCGAGGACCGCGGACTGATTGCCGCCTTTGACGAACAGCCCAGCCAGTATTTCCCGGGCTATGTGGTAACATGGCACAGCGGCGAGGATCACGGCTACGAACTCTATGATCTGGAGACCGGCACCAAGACCCCGCTGTACGATGTGAACGCCACCGACAACACCGTAGCCGTCTACGCGCTGGATGGCAGTCTGCGGGTGTACAGCACGGACAACGGAAAGCTGCTGACCGACACCACCGTAGAACCGGTGGAGCACCAGCAGCGGGTACGGATGAGCAACTGCGGCAGTGGCTATGTCTGGCTGAAATTGCAGGATAACGACCGCTACGAGACCACCGCCACCCGGCTGTACGGCCCGCAGGGGCTTGTCAGCGACCTGACCGCCCTGCAAGGCAAGTACAGCTATATCAACTACCTGACCACCGACCCCGACGGCAGACCCATGTTCTACGGCAGCCGCGCCGCTGCGGGCAGCGCCTACGGCAACGTATACGATGTGCTGGACGCAGACGGCAAGGTGGTGCTGCAGGGGCTTTCCAGCTGCACCAGGTACTATTCCAACAGTCTAAACGCCCTGCCCGACCATGTGTTTGCGGCACAGCGGGGCTTTTATGTGGGCTGGATGGACACAAGCGGCAACTGGCTGTACTGCCAGAGTATTTTCTCGTCTGCCACTGCGGACGATGAACCGAGTTATGGCTATTGATTCAGGAGGGCTTTCTTATGAAAAACGCTAAAATTTCCCGCCGCAGCTTTCTGCTGGGGCTGGCTGCCTGCTCCGCTGCCGGGGTACTGACCGCCTGTAAGGGCACGGATGCGCCCTCCGGCAGCACGGCTTCCTCTGCCGCAGAGCAGCCTGCATCCTCTGCTGCTTCCTCTGCTGTGCAGCAGCCGGAGCCGTTTCTGACCGTGGAGGAGTTTCCCCCGCTGGACGGCAGCACCGCCTGCATCCCGCTGATGGCGCAGATGCTGGCCGATACCACCGGCATGGACCTGGAAGAAGCCCGCAGCAGCATCACGGTGAGCACCACCGCCTACGCATGGGAAAACTTTGGCTTGTACGACACCACCACCCGGATGCTGGTGGTATACGAAGCGCCGGACTATGTAAAGGAAGAGCTGCAAGAGGCCAACGTGGAGCTGGAGCAGAAGCCCATTGGAGTGGACGCGCTGGTGTTCATCGTCAACGAGGACAACCCCGTGCAGGCGCTTACCCGGCAGCAGCTGCGGGACATCTATGCCGGAAAGATCACCAACTGGAAGGATGTAGGCGGCAAGGATCAGGAAATCGTTGCTTTCCAGCGCGGCGAGGACTCCGGCAGTCAGACCCTGTTCAAAAAACTGCTCATTCAGGGCGGTGAGCTGATGACCCCGCCCTCTGAGCTGGCTCCCGCCGCCATGGGTGAGCTGGTGGACAGCATTGCCGATTACAACAACAGTGCCAACGCCATCGGCTTCTCGGTGTATTATTACATCGACCAGATGTACTCCAAACCCGGGCTGCGTCTGCTGGCGGTGGACGGTGTGACCCCCAGCAACGATACCCTTGCCGACGGCAGCTACCCCCTGTGCAACGATTTTTACGCCGTCATCCACCCGGATGCCGCCGCCGACAGCCCGGAGCGCCGCCTGTACGACTGGCTGGACACCGACGCCGGGCAGGACTGCATCAAAAAGTCCGGCTATGTGGCCGTCGGCCCGCAGACCACCGTCACCATCGTGGATTGAAATTGACAGACCTTCTCTCGTCTGCTACAATAAAGGCAGGATTTTGTCGATCTTTATGCAGCAGAATGCCGAAAGGAAGGTCTTACTATGGAACATCCCTCTCACCCGGTAGAAAGCCACTGGCGTACCTCCCTGCGCAACCGCATTATTCAGGCTTCCAGTCTGCTGGAAGTGCTGTTATCCGGGCTGGTGCTGATTGGTCTGCTGCTCAGCGTTGTACCCCTGATCCGCTGGATGCCCGGCCTGCTGTTCGATGGCAACGAGGCAGAGATCCGCACCTTTCTGGAGCGCAGCTTGGACATTGTGATCGGCATTGAGTTCATCAAGATGCTGGCCAAGCACAGCCCCGGCAGCAGCCTTGAGGTGCTGCTGTACGCCATTGCCCGCCATCTGGTGGTGGGACACGATTCCGCCGTGGAGAACCTGCTCAGCGTGGGCGCGATTGCGCTGATCTTCATTGTGCGCAAGTTCTTCTTTGTCCCGGCCTTTGGCGCACACCTGCCGGACGGTCATCCTGCGCCGGATCTTACCCCCGCCCAGAGCGGTATCCCCGCCGACTGGTTCCGTCGGCGGCATTCCGAAGCAAAGCCTGAGGAAGAGACCGAGACAAAGGAATAAGCCTATACAAAAACCACCCCGCAGCGGCCGGTGAACGGCTGCTGCGGGGTGGTTTACTATTTTCTGTTACTTTTTGCCGTGGCGGCCAAAGCGGTACTCCTTGCCCTCGCGGATGCGCTGGATATTGGAGCGGTGCATATAAATGACCATTGCGGCCATAATCACCGAGCCGATGGTGCACACGGTAAGGTCGGCGGCAGAATAGCCCCGGAACACCCCGTACAGGATGGTGAGCACCGGGTAGAGTGCTGCCATGGTCACGCTGCCCAGTGACACCATGCCGGTGGGCAGCAGGCAGGCCAGAAAGATGACCGCCAGAAAGGGGATCAGAACCGGCTGGATGGCCAGAATGGTGCCGCCCGCCACCAGCACGCCCTTGCCGCCCTTGAAGCCGAAATACAGGGGCTTCAAATGGCCGATAATGGCAAAGATCGCGGCAAGATACACCGCCAGATAGGGCGAGAGCATGGTGCTTTCCGGCATCAGGGTGAACAGCCAGCGGCCGATGCACACCGCCAGCACACCCTTGAGCACATCACCAAAGGCGGTAAGCGCCGCCGCCTTTTTGCCGAAGGTGCGCAGCATATTGGTCATGCCTGCAGCGCCGCTGCCGTACTTGCGTACGTCATCGTGGTACAAAAACTTGCTGACGAGGATACCGGTGTCGATGCTGCCCAGCAGATACGCCTGCACAGCGGACACCACAGCGATGAGAACAGATTTCATCATCTGAGCCTCCCTGACGTGTTATACGTCCTTGGCACCCACCTCGCCGGAGCCGCGCTCCCGCACGACCAGACGGATGGGCGTATGCTCCAGACCAAAGTTTTCGCGGATCTGGTTGATGAGATACCGCTGATAGCTGAAGTGGAACAGGTGCTTTGCGTTCACGAAGGCCACGAACGTGGGGGGACGGGTGGAAGCCTGTGTCAGGTAGTAGATCTTCAGGCGGCGGCCCTTGTCGCTGGGGGGCTGCATCCGGGCAGTAGCGCGGGCAAGCATCTCGTTCAGCACGCCGGTGGGCACGCGGGCACCGTTCTCGGCATCCACATCCCGGATCAGCTGCATCAGCTTGTTCACGTTGTAGCCGGTCTGGGCAGAGATGAAGATAATGGGTGCATAGCCCATAAAGCTGAAGCACTCGGCATAGCCGCGGCGCTGCAGTTCCATGGTGTTGGTCTCCTTGCCTTCCACGGCATCCCACTTGTTCACCACGATGATGCAGGCCTTGCCCTGCTCGTGGGCGTAGCCTGCCACCTTGCTGTCCTGCTCGGTAAAGCCAACAGTGGCATCCACAAGGATCAGCGCCACGCGGCTGCGCTCCACAGCGGCCAGTGCGCGCACCACCATGTAGCGCTCCAGACCATCGCTGATGTTGCTGCGCTTGCGCAGACCGGCGGTATCGGTAAAGATGAACTTGCCGTAGGCGTTGTCCACCGGGGTGTCGATGGCATCACGGGTGGTGCCGGCCTCGTTGGCCACGATCATGCGGTTCTCGCCCAGAATGCGGTTGGTCAGGCTGGACTTGCCCACGTTGGGGCGGCCGATGATGGCAACGGGGATACGGTCCTCCTCCACCACAGTCTCGCTGAAGTCCAGATGGGCGCACACTGCATCCAGCAGATCGCCCGTACCGTGACCGTGCACGGAAGAAATGGGCATCACCTCGTCAAAGCCGAGGTTGTAGAACTCGTACAGCTCCATGGGAGCCTCGCCCACCTTGTCGCACTTGTTCACGGCAAGAATGATGGGCTTATGGCTGCGGCGCAGCATGTGTGCCACGTCCTCGTCGGCTGCGGTCAGGCCGTTGCGCACGTCCGTGACCATGATGATGCAGTCGGCGGTGTCAATGGCGATCTGCGCCTGCTCGCGCATGTGGGCCAGAATGCCCTCGGTGGCCTTGGGCTCGATGCCGCCGGTGTCCACCAGCAAAAACTCGTGGCCGTTCCACTCGCAGTTGGCAAAAATGCGGTCGCGGGTAATGCCCGGGGTATCCTCCACAATGGCAAGGCGCTGGCCGCACAGCTTATTGAACAGGGTGGATTTGCCCACGTTGGGGCGTCCCACCACTGCTACGATCGGTTTGCTCATGGGGTCTCCTCCTTTCTTAAAAGGGGTAAAATACAATAAAAATGGCGTTATCAGCTGCCGCTCTTCCTTCTGCGGGCAATGTGCAGGCCGCTGCGCAGCAAGGCGCGGGCTTCGTCCCCACCTGCCGTGGGCAGCACCTCCACTTTTACGCCCAGCTGCTGTCCCAGCTGCTCCACCGTGATATCATCCAAGAAGGTATCTTTTTCCTCCCGCAGCATCACAGCCGGGATGCCCAGCGTTTTTGTGGCAAGGCTGCCGGCGCACTGGGCAATGATATCGGTAGCAGTGATCAGGCCGGTCACCCCCACATTGCCGCCGAAAAAGCGGTTCTGGATGGTGTGGACGTGCACGGTGATCATGGGGTACTGGCGGTGCAGCTCCTCCATCATGCGGGTAATAAGGGGCGCTGCCATGGTGCCGGTGACCACGTCCAGTTCCTTGGTGCCGTAGATGCGGTGGGGCTTGTCCAACTCGGCCAGAAATTCTTCCTCAAACAGGCGCAGCATGCCCACGCCGTTTTCCAGCTGGTCGTAGTCCTCGTAGAACGCTGCCGCAGGGATGGGGCGGCCTGCCTTAAGGTACCATTCATCGCTGGGGTAGATGATGCGCTTGCCGTGGCGGCGCTTGCATTCATCGCCGAATTCTTCCATAATGTCGATGACCTCGGCACTGGTCTTTGCATCGTAGGGCACCTGTGGGTACAGATTTTTGCGGTAATCCGTAATGCCGCAGGGCACGGCTGCAATGCTTTGCACCATGGGGGTCAGCTCCAGCAGGTCGGCAAGGGTGCGGCGCAGCTCGTTTCCGTCGTTCACGCCGCGGCAGAGCACCAGCTGACAGTTGACGGCAATGCCGCCCTCCACCAGACGGGGCAGGTACTTGAGCACCTCGCCGCCGCGCTTATTGGCCAGCATCCGCACCCGCAGCTGGGGGTTGGTGGTGTGCACCGAGATATTGATAGGCGAGATGTGCATCTTGATGATGCGGTCGATCTCGTGATCCTGCATATTGGTCA
>ERZ857775.3677-NODE-3677-length-12154-cov-3.253657_pt1 | contig 12154 bp, 9 predicted proteins | sample MGYA00519698_ERZ857775 | MGnify/ENA primary metagenome ERZ857775 (study PRJEB31778, sample SAMEA3449363) | human gut metagenome | biome: human gut; feature: human-associated habitat; material: faeces | place: United Kingdom | collected 2010/2012 ...
TAATGAAAATGCTTTGCTCTGTCACCTTCGTGACGACTCCCTTTACACTGGAATACAGGTTTGCTCCCAGAGTGTTTTCCCTCTGAAACGCAACAAGTTGCCCCCGGTTTACGCTGTCGCCATCGACAACCACGGGAACAACTTGCTCTCCAAGATGTTGTTTCAAAGGATATTCATAAATATCTTCCATACGAATATCACCTCTGCTCTATTTCATTTTGCTTGACTTCCTTGCTATGGCACTTAGTATACGGTAGGTCTGACCATAAGTAAAGAAGCAATCCTGCATCCATCCCATAACAAACTGTTATGGGAAAAGTGTAAAGCCGGCAGACTGCAATATCACAATCTGCCGGCTTTTCGCATCTTTATTTACGATATTTGTAATGTCTCCTTGATCGTCTGCGCAAATCTTCTCGCCGCCGGCGACAACCCGGAATCCGCACGCGCACCGATTCCAAGCTCTCTGGAAAAATACGGTTCCAGCGGCAGCGCAAGGATCTTGCTTTGCGCCGTGCCAATCACAAGATTCGGAAGAATACTGACGCCGAGATTATTGGATACCATGGAGATAACGGTATGATCATCTGTCGAGGTGTAGCGGATGTCGGGCGGGATCCCCGCCTTCTGGATGGCGTTGTGAACATCATAATCCACGCCCTCCGCCGAAATGATCCGGGCGATGTCCGGGCAGTAATCCGGCAGGCTGATGTCCAGATCCACCGGCTGTTCCTGGCTCCCGTCGTAGAGCACTTCGCCGGCGGCCAGCGCCTCACGGTTAAGCATATAATCCATTCAGGCTCTCTCCTTTTCCTGTTTCTATCCCATAGGTATGAGGTTCCTGTCCATTTTATGCTTGCGCTTGAAGAAACCGGAGAAAAACCTGTGCAATCATACAATCGGAGGCGAATCCATCTGTTTTTTACAAGAAAAAAGCCAACGGGAAGGGCCCGGCCGCATAAGGGTATCATTTAAAACCGTCCAGGTTCAGTAAGTTGGGACACATGCTACACACCGTGTGGCATGTGTCCTGCTTTTAATTATACTTCAATTACATATCCTTGTTGAAATTAGAATACACTTGCGTTATCATTTTCTTTAGTCAATCACGATTTCCAAGAAAGGGCAAATAAGTATGGCTGATGTTGTTGATATTCCGGAATTCAGAGCATTTTATTATACAGATGATACGCCCCGCCAGTTTTATACCCTCCGGCGATACGAGGATGAGAGCGGGTCTGGGGAAATGCACTGTTATAATATTGCGCCAGGTATTCAACTGTCTTTTAATGATCTAAATCTAAGTTCTTGCTATCAGCCACTAAATGTCCAAAAAGATTTTTTAGAAATAAATTATTGCCTTGAGGGCGGACACGAAGTTGAAATGGTCGGAGGCGGAATTACCTTCTTGGGTGAAAAGGATTTAAGTATATCTGGCCTATACCATGATAAACGGGTTATTGTCAATTCAAGAATCCCTTTCAATAAATATAAAGGTATAACCATTCTCTTGGAGCTAGAAACAGCCCAGACGACTCTCGACAATGAATTCTCTAAGTGGCATATAGACTTGCAAAAAATCCGCACAACTCTATGTCCGGAAGGACGTGTTCTTTTAATAAAATCCAAACAAAAAATCGACCATATTTTTGCAGAGATCTTGAGCGTTGAGAACCAGATAAGATTGCCGTATTACTGGCTGAAAATCCTGGAAATCTTACTTTTATTAAGCCAACTGGATAACAGTTATGTGGAGCCGCCCCAACAGTTTACGGAGAAAGTATCCCGGCGGACTCAACAGGTCTATCAGTATATTATTGAAAATCCTTTTACACAAAAAAATATTTCTGAGATAGCAGAGATTTATGGGGTTTCGGAATCAAGTATGAAACGCTGCTTTAAGTCAATTTCCGGTGCTTCTCTAGGCACGTTTATGAAAAGGAAACGGATGGAGGCTGCTGCGGAATTACTTAGGTCAGAGCCGACATTGAGTGTGGGTGAAATTGCCAGTCTTGCAGGGTATGAAAATCAAGGAAAGTTTTCTGGGGCATTCAAATCAGTATACGAAATGACTCCTATCGCATATCGTTTGAAATACTCGTGACCTAAATGGATTAAGACTTGACCTAAACAGTTATAGACGGATATATGATCTTGTGCTATCATAACTGACGTTAATTAGAGAATGGTGAAAAGAGCCGCGTTCAGCGGTTCTTTTTAAGGGTGTTAGTTAGCGATGTCTAACCTCGAGCGAATGGGGGGCAAATCAGTTGTTCAGTATGGGGATCAGTGCGCGAATTGTAAAACGTATTATAACCTTGCTAATTGTGATTTTGGGAGTCGTTACTCTCAGTTTTTGCTTGCAGATATTTACCGGTACAGATCCGGCAGAAATGCTTGTAAGAAAGACTACATTGTTCGCAACAGAAGAGCAAATCCAAGCAATGAGAGTTGAACTTGGCCTGGATGGTACACTCTCTGAGCAATATGCAGATTATATAAAAGGACTACTTACCGGGGACTTGGGTATTTCAATTACCAATCGAAAGCCTGTCATTGATAATATTAGAAATGCCCTTCCTGTTACATGTATGTTAGTTATTATGTCTATGCTCTGGGTTGCTATTTTAACCGTTTTAATATCAGCGTTTTCTGTCATATGGAAAGACAAAGCATTTGACCATGCAACAAGAGTTATCTGCATAATTGGTATATGTGTTCCGAGTTTTTGGCTGGCACTCATTCTGCTAATTGCTTTTGCAGTTGAGATTCCGATATTTAGTGTGATTTCAGACGGGAGTATTAAATCCCTTATATTGCCATCTATTTCTATTGCCATTCCAATTGCTTGTATTTCTATCAGAGTTTTGCGCGCTGCTGTAATAAACGAATTAAAAAGTGACTATGTTACTTACGCTAAAGCGAGGGGGTTTTCCACATCTAAAATTGTATACGGCGAGGTCCTGAGGAACGCATTTCCATCGGCCATAACACTTTTCGCACAATATTGCGCATCAGTTTTTGGAACCTCTGCACTGATAGAAACTGTCTTTTCCATTCAGGGTCTTGGATACTATTTAACTGAAGCGTGCGAAAGTATGGATGTATATGGAATATCGGGTGTGGTACTTATTTGCGCAATCCTATTTGTTCTTTTTAATACTGCAGCAGACATCTTCTCGGGCATTATTTGCCCTGCGTATAGGAGGAAACGTGTATGAGGAAACATCCACAAATTGTCATTGGTGTTTTGCTTATTGCGTTATTTGTTTGTATTGCGATAACTGCACCCCTCCTTGCCCCAAATGACCCAAATGCAACAAACCTTGCACTAAAAAATGCCCCGCCATCAGCCGAGTATCCTCTTGGATGCGATCAAATGGGGCGGTGTGAACTTTCGCGCTTAATTTACGGAGCGCGATATTCACTAAGCCTTACGGTGCCTGTGCTGATAGTACTAGCAGCGATTGCATTGTTTATTGGATGCTACACTTCTTATAAAGGTGGCCTAATAGATGAGGTCATCCGATTGTTGTGCGATATATTTATGGCATTTCCGCTTTTAGTAATAGCAATGTCATTAGTGTCAGTTATTAACAATTCTGTTGCGAGCATTATCACTGCAATTGGTATTTCTATGTCTGCGTGGTTCTTACGCATGGCGCGTTCTTATGCAAAGACCGAGTGTGGAAAGGGGTATGTAGAATCCGCAAGAGTATCTGGTGCATCTGCAATGCGGATCGTACTTCACCACATTATCCCGAATGTATTGCCACAGTTTGTTGTCTATTTTACCACGGGAATAGCATCAGCAATTCTATCGGTATCAAGTTTTGCATTTTTGGGTGTGGGCCTTATTGCTGGTACTCCGGAGTGGGGAGCCATGCTTAATGACGCTCGAAACAGCATTTATACAAATCCCGCCCTAATTGTTTATCCCGGCATATGCCTCATTATCTGTTGTGCGGGCTTTAATTTATTAGGTGAAGGTATTCGGGATTTTATTGGCAAGGAGGACCAGATCAGTGTTTCTTGACGTCAGAGATCTCACTATTACTCTCAAAACGGGTGAAGAAATTGCAAAGGATATTTCTTTTTCAATAGATGGAGGAGAAATGTTGTCCATTGTGGGCAGCTCTGGGGCAGGAAAAACGACGGTATGCAAGGCCGTTATGGGCTTACTTAGTTCTAATTATTCCATTTCAGGTGAGGTGCTTTATAGGGGGGAAAACTTGCTGCACTGTTCAAAGAAACGATTGCAGGCAATCTACGGTAAAGAAATATGCTATATTATGCAAAACCCCATGACAGCATTTAATCCATCGCTGCGTATTGGAAGGCAATTAGAAAAAACATGTTACTTACATAACCCCCAAATATCGCGGCAGGAATTACAACTATTAGTGAGCAACACACTACAACAGTTGGGCCTTGATGATTTGAAACGGATACTGAAGAGTTACCCTGATGCCCTTTCAGGTGGGATGTTGCAGCGGATTATGATTGCAGCAGCACTAATCAATCAGCCTACTATATTGGTTGCTGATGAAGCGACTACAGCAATAGATGCCTGTAACCGAATTGAATTGATGCAATTACTTAGGCAGTTATGCAGTGGCGGCATGGCGATCTTATTTGTTACACATGATTTAAGAGCGGCGTCAATGGCGGATCGAATTTTAATAATGAATGATGGCCAGTTGGTCGAGGCAGGGACAACAGAGCAGATCTTCAATGAACCTAAAGAAGAATATACAAAATATCTGCTTAGTGCTTGTACGTTGGAAAGGCGGTGATTATCTATGATTGAGGCGAAAGATGTAAGTTGCACTTTTGCCCGCAATCCGTTTTCCAAAGAGGGATTCATGGCGGTTTCCCCAGTTTCAATCCAATTCATTGATGGTGAACGGTATGCCATCGTTGGTGAGTCAGGGTCAGGTAAGACAACACTCGCCAGAATGATTGCGGGCCTCCAGCGTCCTACGACGGGGAATATCTATGTCGATGGGATGCCTGTTTACGGTAAACACAAGGTTCATACAAATTACTTCAAGGAAGTCCAAATTATTCAACAGGACTCTTCATCTGCATTAGATCCTAAAATGTCCGTGGGTAGATCAATCGAAGAACCTCTTTTGTGTTTTTTTCATTTAGACAAAGGAGAACGCAAAAAAAGGTGTCATGATCTGATGGATTTATGTAATTTGCCTGTTGAATACTACTCGCGTCTTCCCGCAGAATTATCTGGGGGCGAGCAAAAACGAGTCGCTATTGCAAGGGCCTTGGCAGCAGAACCTAAGTGTCTAATTTTTGATGAGGCAACAAATGGCTTTGACCTTCCTTTACGCAAGAAGATCATTGAAGAAATTGTTGACTTGCAGAGGAAACTCGCATTTACCCTTATATTTATTACACATGATATGGAGTTAGCCGTCGTTATTGCTGACGTAATTTTGGTTATGAGAAATTCCACCTTGATTGAACAGGTTGAATTTTCTGGAGATATATCAGTATTTACAAGCGAATACAGCAAGACGCTTTTATATGCGAGTGGAATTACTGATACATAATCATTGTTGGAATTGATCATAGCAGAAATAAAATGAAAGGATAGTTTGCGATGAAATTCAAAAGACTTGCAACGATTCTTATGGCTGCGGCCATGATGGTTTCGTTGGTTGCCTGTACAGGCGACAATGGCGAAAACTCAGAAACGCCTGTTACTTCGGGCAATGATGTTGTGGAGGAAACGGAAACCAACCACATCACTTTGGCCGAAAGTTGGGGATTTGAAAATTTCTATACAATTATGACGCCCGATGTATCGGCAAGCAACTTCGGTATCACATATTATCTTAGCAATTTCTACGATGTGCTTGTAGAATATCAAGATGGAGAATACGTTGGTGGTCTGGCCGAGGATTGGACAATTAGCGAAGATGGAACGGTCTACACATTCAATCTACGGCATGATGTGAAATTTTCTGATGGTAGCGATCTGACTGCGGAAGATGTTGCCAAATCGCTTTTGGCCGTTCCCATCAATTTGGGGCAATACAATGGAACCTATGGCCGCCTGTCTACAATTATTGAAGATGCAGTGGTCGTTGATGACTATACTGTTGAAATGCATCTGACGCAACCTTATTATAATGCGCTGCGGGAGCTGTGTTTGGCGAATCCATTCGGAATCGTATCGAGTGAACAACTTAATGATGATTTAACGAAAAAGGATACTTTTGAAACTGCAACCTATGGTACAGGTCCCTATATGTATGCTGGAGATAATGACGGGCAGACCTGGAATTTCGAGAGCAATCCCTACTATTGGGGTGAAAGACCTGATGTTGAGAGTTTTTCTATCAAGAGCATTCCTGACAATGATGCTAAAATTCTCGCATTGAAAAACGGGGAGATTGATTTTGTCGCAGGAATCACGAACGTCTCCAACGAAAGTTTTGTGGAAATGCAAAACACTGAGGGATTTGGCGCCAAGGTTGACGACAAATCTTTCCGCACCGGATATATTGGTTACAATTTAAGTAGCTCTATGTTCGGTGATGAAGTTGTTCGCCAAGCCATTACATTGGCCTTAGACAAAGATGCAATTTCTGAGAGCATTTATGGCGGCCTGTATGAAAAAGCAGATACATTCTTCCCGAAGACCCTACCCTATTGTGATGTAGAGCAAACCGTATACTCTTATGATATAGACAGGGCAAACCAATTGCTTGATGAAGCAGGATACATTGATACGGATGGCGATGGCATCCGTGAAAAGGACGGTGAGAAACTATCCTCTCCGTTCCAGTACCAAGCAGGCTCCGCTTCTGATGATAACTTGGTTGTTTATATCTGCGACCAGTTAGGGAAAATCGGAATCGAACTTACACCGCAGTCTGCACAAATGATGGACTGGTATGCAATGATTACAACTGGAGAGTACGGCCTTACCTTATTTAAAACACAAGGCGGTTTCTATGATCCGGGCAATACGATCGGTAATATCGATCCCAGCATGGCCATGGACCCAATTATCTCCCAGGTCGCTGCATACTTGCCGGGCGGTGCCGATCTGATTACAGAATTGGAATCTACTACTGACGAGGAACGAATCCAAGAGATTTATGGAATTATTTTGACTACGATGGCGGATCAGTGCCTTACTACACCTCTGGTGTATCCTCACCAACTTGCAGTATATAGTGATAAGATTGCAAACTACGATTTTCCGCCTGATGCAAACTTTACTGCTGTACAAAATATCACATTAAAGTGAGCATTTTCCCATTCTGCAAACGGCGTGCTATGCAAAACATAGCACGCCGTTTGTAGAAAGAGAAACGACATATTGCAAATAGATTACAGAGAAGTTATGTTAAACCATATATTTGCTCTGCCGGTTGAAAGGAGTCCAGATATTGGTGAGCAATCAATCAAAAGGAATTAAGCGGATTCTCAGTTTTGCCGGCAGATACAGGGGCCTCTTGACTTTTGCCCGTTGCCTTTCCGGCATCAGTGCGTTGTTTATTATAGGCCCTTTTATCTGTGTATATTTTGCGGCAAGAGAACTTATCGCTGTATTTTTAGGCGATCAATTGAATGGCCAAGCATTATTGAATTGGGGCCTTTTTGCATTAGGATTAGAACTCGTGGGAGTAGTACTCTACTTTTTGGCTTTGCTATCTTCTCATATCGTTGCGTTCCATATTCAAAAAAACCTGCAGATGGCAGCATTAAGGCACCTTGCTCATATGCCAATTGGCTATTTTAATGCCAATCCAAGCGGAAAATTGCGTAAAATAATTGATGAAAACAGTTTTCAAACGGAGACCTTTATTGCACATCAGTTGCCAGATTTAACAGGCGCCCAAGTAACCCTGATTGCTGGTGTTTGCTTTATGATCATTTTTGACTGGCGTATTGGAGTTCCACTTATTATCTTATATGGAATGGCCTTTTATCTGCAAAGCTCTCTCATGGGAAAGAATAGTGCTGAGTTTATGAGAATTTATCAAGACGCTCAAGAAACAATGAACCATGAGGCTGTTGAATATATTAGAGGAATCGCCGTTGTCAAGGTGTTCGGACAAACTGTAAAGTCGTTCGCCAAATTTCATAATGCGATAGAGACCTATAAAAAGTACGCACTTGCTTATACTATGTCTTGCAAGAAAGGCATGGTTGCATTTAATGCTATCGTAAACTCATCCTTTTTAGTGCTGGTTCCGATTGGCTTTCTAGTTGGATTTACGACCCCGACACTCAGAGATTTTATTCAAAGTTTTCTGTTTTACGTGATTTTCTCTCCGGCATGCGCAGTGATGCTTAATAAAATTATGTATATGACTAGTTATAAAATGCAGGCAGAGGAGTCTATGCGTAGAATCGATATGATTTTAACTTCTAAACAGCAACCAGAACCAGCGATCCCCCAATATCCTGATACATATGAGGTCGCTTTTGAAGATGTGACATTTGCATATGATAATACCGATCACCCCGCAGTTTCACATCTCACTTTTATGGCAAAAGCAGGAGCAATAACGGCCCTTGTGGGACACTCCGGGTCAGGTAAAAGCACAGCGGCCAGTCTGATCCCTCGGTTCTATGACGTGCAGGATGGCGCAGTAAAAATTGGCGGCGTTGACATCAGGGAAATCCCACAGGGTGATTTAATGAAAATGGTGGCATTTGTGTTCCAAGACCCCAAGTTGTTTAAGGATAGCCTATTAGAAAACATAAGAGCCGGAAGACCATCGGCAACCCGTGAGGAAGTTCTAAAGGCAGCTCATCTGGCGCAGTGCGACGACATACTGAAAAAGCTTCCAAACGGAATAGATACAATTATTGGAAGTCAAGGTATATACCTGTCCGGGGGCGAAACACAGCGCATTTCTATTGCCCGCGCTATTTTAAAAGATGCTCCTATTGTAGTTTTAGATGAGGCGACAGCATATGCTGACCCCGAAAATGAGCATCAAATCCAGAAGGCCTTTGATGGACTTATAAAGAATAAAACGGTTATTATGGTTGCACATCGGCTTTCGACTGTCCAGGATGCAGACCAAATATTGGTGATGAAAAACGGTGCGATAGCGGAAAGCGGAACACATTCTGATTTGATAAAGCATCAGGGCGAGTATGCTAAAATGTGGGACAATTATAACAAAACGGTGCAGTGGCATATAGAAAGTTGAGGTGCTGTCTATGCTAAAACGTGCGTTTGCATTAAGCGATCAAGGCGCAAAAGATTTAGCGAAAGGAATTATAGCAACTGCCTGCGCCAATTTGATACAGATCATTCCAGCAAGTTTGTTGTTGATGGTAGTAATGATGCTTTTAGAAAAAGCGGCGGGGACTCAAGTTAATGTAGGTCGGAATATTCCGTTCTTTGTCGGAATTACCCTGGTGCTTTTTGGCATGATCGCGATTGCCCAATTAGTACAATACAATTTGACATACACTGCTGCATATAAGGAAAGTGCAAACCGAAGAATTGTGCTGGCTGAAAAACTCAGAAAACTTCCACTGTCATTCTTTGAAAAGAAAAATTTAGCCGATCTGACAACTACTATTATGGGGGATTGTACAGCATTAGAAAGGACATTTTCTAATGCGATTCCACAGTTGTTAGGCACAATTCTTATGTTTGTTATTATGTCCGTGGGGCTGGCAGTTTTAGACTGGAGGATGGCTCTTTGTATTATTGTCCCGGTACCAGTTGCCTCAATTGTTGTTGTTCTTGCTCGTAAGGCACAGAGTAAGGCGGAACTTGAAAATCTGGAGGCAAAAAGGTGCGCCTATGACGCAGTACAAGAATATATTGATACTATAAAAGAATTAAAAGCATACTCAAAAACGGATGTATACTTGGATGAACTTGATAAAAAGTTAGAGAATGTTATTCGTTGTTCCTTCCGAAATGAGTTAGCCCCCGGAGCATCTACAACAGCTGCTCAGTTCATCCTGCGCTTTGGTTTAGTTGCTGTTTTGCTTATAGGGGGAAACTTGGTGATTGAAGGTATGCTTTCTATTCCCATGCTCATACTGTTCCTTCTTTTCGCTGGTCGAATCTATGATCCATTCACCAACTGTTTCATGCTATTAGCGGAGGTTTTTGCCGCACTTGTAAGCATTGGCCGGATGAAACAGATAGACAATACACAGGAACAAACCGGCTCAGACTGTTGCAATAACATTGGCTGCGATATTGAGTTCAAGGATGTTTACTTTTCTTATAACGAGGAACCAGTTCTGACAGGAGTATCTTTTGTAGCAAAGCAAGGCGAAATAACTGCTTTAGTCGGGCCATCTGGCAGTGGAAAATCAACAGTTTCAAAATTAGCAGCGCGTTTTTGGGACGCCGATTCCGGACTCATAACACTTGGAGGCATAGATGTCAAAACTGTTGAACCAGAAGTATTGTTAAAAAACTATGCAATCGTATTCCAGAATGTCACCCTTTTTGACGAATCGGTAATGGAAAATATACGGCTTGGCCGTAGCGGAGCTTCTGACGAAGATGTTAGAGCCGCAGCAAAGGCCGCCCAATGTGATGAGTTTATTGATCGTTTACCGCAAGGCTATGACACGAATATCGGGGAAAACGGAAGTAAATTATCCGGTGGCGAGCGCCAGCGCATTTCTATTGCCCGTGCCTTGCTAAAAAATGCTCCTGTTATTCTTCTCGATGAAGCAACTGCATCTATGGATGCAGAAAGTGAAACAATGGTACAAACTGCCTTGTCAGCGTTATTAAAAGGTAGGACAGTGATAGTTATTGCGCATCGAATGAGGACCATAGCAAATGCAGACAAGATAGTTGTTTTGGACAAAGGAAAAGTGACTGAAGTGGGGACTCCCAGCGAGTTGGCTAAAAAAGGCGGGTTGTATGCGCATTTGGTTGCACTCCAGCAGAAACAGCAAATGTCTTCCTTACCGACATGAACGTCCTAAGAGGGAAATATGAAAAGAAAACAGCAAGCCACCACATCGGGTGAAGATTATTTAGAGGCAATTTTAGTGCTCCAAATGCAGAAAGGAACAGTGCGCTCTGTTGATGTCGCCCGGCATATGGAGGTGTCAAAGCCCAGCGTGAGCCATGCGGTGGCGACCCTGCGGGATGGAGGTTTTCTGACGATGGACAGCGACTATTTCCTGCACCTGACCGATGTGGGCCGGGAAGTGGCGGAACAGATCTACGAAAAGCACCGTTTCTTTACCGAGCGTCTGATTGCCGCCGGCGTGGATCCGAAAACCGCAGAGGCAGATGCCTGCCGGATTGAGCACGTCATCAGCGACGAGAGTTTCCAAAAATTAAAGAAACAACTCATGTAACCTGTGGAGATCGAACTCATTACACCAAGAGTGTCTTCGAAATTGAGGATGACCAATATGCAAAACGATCCGCGCTCCCGAATTCTCCTATTGCTACAACTTCTCCTGAAGCAGACAGATGAGCACCACTACGCAACTGGCGCGGATATTCTCCGTTTTTGGGAGACTCATGGCATCCAGACCACCCGGAAAAATGTGTACAGCGATATCCAACTGCTCATGGACTTCGGCCTGGACGTCATCTGCATCAAAAGCACGCAAAACCGCTACTTCGTCGGTTCCCGGCTGCTTGAGCTGCCGGAACTGAAACTGCTGGTGGACGCTGTGGAGTCCTCCCACCTCATCACGGAGAAGAAAAGCGCCGCCCTCATCGAGAAGTTGGGCCACCTCACAAGCCGGCACAACGCCGCGCTCCTGAACCGCCCCGTCTACATGGACGGCACGGCCAAGCCGGACAACGAGGCCGTGTACTACGCCATCGACGCGATCCAGACGGCGATTCACAAACAACGGGCCATCTCCTTCCAGTATTTCGAGTACACGCCGAAAAAGGAAAAGATCCTGAAACATAAGGGGTACCGCTATGGCTTCAGCCCTTACGCCCTCATCTGGAACCGGGACTTCTACTACGCCGTGGGCTGGTCGGAAAAGCACGGCAAACTGGCCCAGTTCCGGGTGGACCGCATGACGGCCATCCAGGATTCAGATGCCCCTTACATAGCGGATCCGTCCTTTGACCCAGCGTCCTACATCCGGGAAATCTTTGGCATGTATCACGACATGCCCCAGCGGGTGACGCTGCTGTGTGAGAACC
>ERZ857775.3681-NODE-3681-length-12143-cov-9.522502_pt1 | contig 12143 bp, 10 predicted proteins | sample MGYA00519698_ERZ857775 | MGnify/ENA primary metagenome ERZ857775 (study PRJEB31778, sample SAMEA3449363) | human gut metagenome | biome: human gut; feature: human-associated habitat; material: faeces | place: United Kingdom | collected 2010/2012 ...
AGGATTTCCCGCTGTTTTTGATCATTGGCCAGTTGATGTTCAACTTCTTCCGCGAATCCACCAGCATGGCGATGGAAAGCGTGCTGAAAAACGGCCCGCTGCTGCGCAAGGTCTATATCCCCAAGTACATTTTTCCACTGGAAAAATGCTGCTTTGCGCTGGTCAACTTCTTTTTCAGCCTGGTAGCGCTCTTCTTTGTAGCACTGGTTACCTGGTCCCATATTTCGCTGCGCACGGTGCTGCTGGCGGTGTATCCCATTGTTATGCTGTTCGTTTTCAGCCTGGGCGTTGGGCTGATCCTGTCCACGATGTATGTCTTTGTGCGCGATATCATGCACATCTGGGAGGTTTTCTGCACCCTGCTGGTATACGGCAGTGCCATTTTCTATGACCCCAGTCAGATGGCATCCTGGATGCAGGCTGTCATCAACCTGAACCCCATCTACTGGTACATCACGGCGGTGCGTTCCTGCGTGATGTGGGGCACCGGCCTGACCCTGAACATGGTGCTGATTCCTTTCCTGTGTTCTGCGCTCAGTCTGGGGATCGGTGTGTATGTATTCAAAAAGAACCAGGACAAATTTGTCCTGTATATGTAAGGGGGCTGCAAGATGAGCGAACAAAAGCAACAGCCCATTATTTCCATCGACCATGTTTCGATGCGTTTTAACCTGGCAAAAGAAAAGCACGAAAGCCTGAAAGAATATTTTGTGGCCCTTTTGCACGGCGGTGTGCGATTTGATGAATTCTTCGCCCTTTCGGATGTTAGCTTTGACATTATGCCGGGGGATTTTTACGGCTTGATCGGCCTGAACGGCTCCGGCAAAAGTACGCTGCTGAAAGTGATTTCCGGCGTCTACAAGCCCAGCGCCGGTAAAGTGACGGTGAACGGCACCATTGCGCCGCTGATCGAACTGGGTGCCGGTTTTGACATGGATTTGACCGCGCGGGAAAACATCTACCTGAACGGCACGGTCCTGGGCTATACCCCCAAGTATATTGATTCCAAGTTTGACGATATTGTGGAGTTCAGCGAGCTGCAGGAATTTTTGGATGTGCCGCTGAAAAACTATTCCTCCGGCATGGTGGCGCGCCTGGCCTTTGCCGTGGCAACCATGACCAAGCCGGATATCCTGATTGCGGATGAGATCCTTTCAGTCGGTGATTTCCTGTTCCAGGAAAAGTGTGAGAAGCGCATGGCGGAGCTGCTTTCCGGCGGCACGACCGTGATTCTGGTCAGCCATTCCATTGAGCAGATTGAGCGCATGTGCAATAAGGTGGCCTGGCTGGACCACGGCCACCTGCGCCGCCTTGGCCCCACCAAAGAGGTGACGGCGGAATACCGCAAGTTTGAAAAGAAGGACGCCATGAAGGCGGACAAAGTGGAGGGATAAGGCGCATGGCACAGGACACGAACCAGAACCGCCCGGCGGATGTGGCCCAGGCGGACAGTGTGGGCGGCATGGCCAAACGCCTGCTGAACCCCGCCCATTTGTCAGACCTTGCCCGCCGCAGCGCCGCCACCCTGAAAGAGCAGGGTGCCGAGCAGCTGTGGCGCGATGTGAGCTTCCGCGTGGGGCTGGCGTTCCACCATGATTCCTGGCAGCACCGGGCAGACCTGCCCCTGCGCCGGGAGCTGAAAGCCCAGCGCGCCGAGTATGCAGACGGCAAGCCGGGACCGGTGGTAAGCGTTGTAGTGCCACTGTACAACACGCCGGAAAAGTTCTTTGGCCAGATGCTGGCCAGCGTGCAAAAGCAGACCTACCCCCACTGGCAGCTGGTGCTGGTGGATGCTTCGGACGCAGCCCATGTCGCGTTCAGCACCCATGCCAGCAAGGCCGCGGCAAAGGATCCGCGCATCCTGTATAAGAAAGTGGAAAACGGCGGCATTGCGGCCAATACCACGGCAGGCTTTGCGCTGGCAACGGGGACGTATATCGCCCTGCTGGACCATGACGATGTGCTGTACCCCAACGCGCTGTATGAGAGCGTGAAAACCCTGCAAAGCCAGGGAGCCGAGCTGGTGTACAGCGATGAGATCGTGCTTTCGGCGGATTTGAAACAGCTGGGCGGCTACCACTTTAAGCCGGACTTTGCGCCGGACTATCTGCGCGGGGTCAACTTCATCACCCATCTGGCGGTGTTCTCCCGCGCATTGCTGGACCGTGCCGGTGCATATGAATCCAGTGAGTACGATGGTGCACAGGACCATGACCTGATGCTGCGCCTGACCGAACAGACCACGCGGGATAAAATTGCCCATATCAAAAAGGTGCTCTATATCTGGCGCGGCCATGCGGGTTCCACCGCAGCGGGCATGGAGGCGAAGCCCTATGCCCTGGCGGCCGGTGTGCGCGCGATCGATGCCCAGCTCCAGCGGCTGAACCTGCCCGGCAAAGCCATGCAGGTGGAGGGTGCACCCGGCGCGTTCCAGGTGCGGTACGAGCTGACCGGCCACCCGCTGGTCAGCGTTATGATCCCCAACAAGGACCATATTGACGATTTGGACCGCTGCCTGAAAAGCCTGTATGCCAACGCAGGCTATGATAACTTTGAAGTCCTGGTCATTGAAAATAACTCTGAACAGCAGGAAACATTCGCCTACTACAAAACCATGCCGGAGCGTTACCCCAACAGCCGGGTGGTGACCTATGTGGGGCCGTTTAACTTTTCTGCCGTCAACAACCTTGGTGCGCGCTTTGCCAAGGGCGAGCATCTGCTGCTGCTGAACAACGATATCGAGGTACTCAGCCATGATTTTCTGCGGGAGCTGCTGAGCTATTCCCAGCGGCCGGATGTGGGTGCTGTGGGCGCAAAGCTCTATTACCCGGATGATACCATCCAGCATGCGGGCGTGATTATGGGCATCAACGGCAGTGCAGGCCACAGCCACAAGAGCTACCCGCGCAAGGCTGTGGGCGATTTGTACCGCCTTGTCACCACGCAGGACTATATGGCCGTGACGGGTGCCTGCCTGATGACCAAAACGGAGCTGTACCGCGCGGCGGGCGGCCTGGACGAAGCCAAGTTCGCCGTGGCCTATAACGATGTGGATTACTGCCTGAAGCTGTGGCAGAAGGGCCTGCTGAATGTGTACACCCCCCGTGCCGAAGCCTACCATTACGAGAGCAAGAGCCGCGGGCTGGACACCACCCCGGAAAACGCCGCCCGCTATGCCCGCGAAAAAGCAAACTTTTACACGAAGTATCACGAATATATTGATCATTATGACCCGTACTACAACCCGCATTTCAACAACCTGTTTGAAAACTTTGGGCTGAAATAAGGCGGGGCAGAGGTTAAAACTATGGTAAATAAGTTTGATACCCAGTTTTTGATCGAAGGCAGCGACCTGGACGAGGATAACATCCGCGCCGGGATCATGGCCAGCGCCGAGGGCGACTGCCTGATCGTGGTAGGGGATGAGGAAGTGGTGAAAGTGCATTACCACACCGATACTCCCTGGAAGGTGCTGGAATACGCCGCCAGCCAGGGTGATTTGCACAAGATCATTGTAGAAAACATGGAGCGCCAGGCAAACGGGCTGGATGGGTAAAGTATATCAGGATTTTTATGTTTGGTGAACGGCATGCAGTATCATACAAGAGTGCCAAACCGTTTGCAGGGATATGATTACAGCCAAAATGGTGCATATTTCATAACCTTCTGTACACAGGGCAGAGTGCATTTATTTTGGAAAGAACCCACCCGATTGCGGCAGAATTCCCAGGCCGTAGGGGCGCGCAATGCGCGCCCCTACGGTTTCCAACATCGTCCAACAATGAAAGAGCTGCGTAACCAAACACCTCCATCACCCCATCTGGCAAAAATCCTTCCATGACCATGTCATCCGTACCCAGGACAGATTATGAAACCATCTGGCTGTACATCGATTCCAACCCCCAAACATGGCAGACGGACTGCCTGAACCCGAACCGGAACAAACCCCAACAATCTGACACCCGAAAGGACGTAACGTTATGAACCAGCAGGCCAAGCGCATCAAAGAACTATTTGGCTATGCCCGTACCTTGACGAAGGAACAGGGCATTGGCACCATGTGCGTGCGCGCGGCGGGCTTTTTCAAACGGCGCTTTTTCGGCAAGCGGGCGCGGTACTGGCCGTCCAACATGGCGCTGGAAGCCCAGCGCAGCGACCCCGCGGCGGAAACCTTCCCCATCATTTCTATTTTAACGCCGCTGTACAATACGCCGCAAAACTTTTTAACAGAATTTCTCGATAGTGTGGAAAACCAGACCGCCTACAACTGGCAGCTCTGCCTGGCGGATGCTTCGGACGATGCCCACACCTATGTGGGGGAGCTGGTGCAAAAGCACGTGGCGGCCAACCCGCGCATTCGCTATGTGAAAATTGAAAACAAGGGCATTGCGGTCAACACCAACGCGGCGGCCCGGCTGGCACAGGGGGAATATCTGGCTCTGGCAGACCATGATGACATCCTGGCCCCGCACGCTATCTACTGCATGGGCAAAGAACTGCAAAAAACGGGGGCCGATTTCGCCTACAGCGATGAAGCCCTTTTCCGCAAAAGCCCCAAAACCGCCCATGTGGCCCACTTTAAGCCGGACTATGCGCCGGAATACCTGATGGCCTGCAACTACATCTGCCACCTGGCCGTGTTCCGCAAAAGTCTGTTTGATGCCATCGGCGGGGAGCGCTCGGTGTGTGACGGCGCACAGGATCATGATCTGTTCCTGCGGCTGATCGACGCCATGCAGGCGAAAGACGCCAACGCCGCACCGCTGCATATCCCGCAGGTGCTGTATTACTGGCGGGTTCATGCGGCATCCACCTCCGGCGGCACCGAGGCCAAGCCCTATGTGGTAAAAGCCGCGCAGAAAGCCGTGGCGGACCACCTGGCGGCAACCGGCCGCAGCGGCAGGGTAGAGGAGGGCATCTTCCCCGGTACCTGCCATGTGCAGTGGGAACTGCCGGAGCCGGAACCGCTGGTGTCCATCCTGATCCCCAACAAGGACCATGTGGACGACCTGGAAAAATGTCTGTTCAGCCTGTACTCCAAAACGCTGTACGAAGCGTTTGAAGTGATCGTCATCGAAAATAACTCCACCGACCCCGCCACAAAGGCTTATTATGAAAAGCTGCCGGACCGCTATGCCAACTGCCGCGTGGTGGCTTACAGCGGCGGGTTCAATTTCAGCCGCATCAATAACTTTGGCCGCAAGTTTGCCAACGGCAAGTTCTTACTGCTGCTCAACAACGATATTGAAATCATCAGCGGAAACTGGCTGACCCAGATGGTGGCCGAAGCCAGCCAGCCCGGCGTGGCGGCCTGCGGCGCCATGCTGTATTACCCGGACGATACCATCCAGCACGCGGGCATTATCACCGGTTTGGGTGGGTATGCGGGCCACAGCCACAAGTACCACAAGCGCGGCGGTAGCGGGTACATGTTCCGCCTGGCCACCGTGCAGGATTATTCCGCCTGCACTGCGGCCTGCCTGCTGGTGCGCACATCGGCTTATGATGCCGTTGGCGGGTTGGATGAAGCCTTTACTGTTGCATTCAACGATGTGGATTTCTGCCTGCGCCTGCGGGAAAAAGGCTGGCGTATTGTGTGGACCCCCTATGCGGAGCTGTACCACCACGAAAGCAAATCCCGCGGTTCGGACGAGGAAGACCCCGCCAAAAAGGCCCGCTTTGCCAAGGAGCAGGCCCGCCTGTATGAGGTACACGGTAAGCAGAATATCCTGCATGACCCCTACTACAACCCGAACCTGAGCCTGGATTATGAGGATTTCCGCGAAAGCGGGGATCTGCGCAATCTGAAAAACGTGACCCTGTGACCCATGCCGGAAAAGCAGGGCAAAATCTGTGCAGTTTTTTTGCTGTTACGGCTTGCCACGCTATGCCGGATATGCTATAATCTAAATGTTACCGCGGCCCGGCTTTGGGTGTATGCCCTGCATCAGGGAGCCTTGATTGCCTTTTGCTGCGCCGTAGGCAAATATTATAAAGCGAGGTATTACTACTATGAGCCAGAAGTCTGCTATCGAAAAACAGCCCATCATTGCAAAAGCCGCCATCCATGAGGGTGACACCGGTTCTCCGGAAGTTCAGGTTGCGCTGCTGACCGCACGCATCAACCACCTGACTGAGCACCTGAAGACCAACAAGAACGACAACCACAGCCGTCGTGGTCTGTTCAAGATGGTCGGCCGCCGCCGTAACCTGCTGGCCTATCTGCAGAAGAAGGACATCAACCGTTACCGTGCTCTGATCGCTGAACTGGGTCTGCGCAAGTAATTCGCAAAACGGGCAGGGCGCTGTATGTGCGCCCTGCCCATTTTCTATATTTCAGCAGGTGTTCCGGCATTCATTTTTATTATGCTCTGCCGCTGGCCTGTAATAATATTGAATAAAGTTAGGGCAATACCGCATAATTCTAAGTGCCGATACGGCGAGCGAGGTGCGGCAGATGCTAAGCCAAAAGCGCAGATAATACTGGATGTCTTATCGAGCATTTTGGCAACGCAGATGCCGTGCCGCAGCCGCCGGAGCGGTGCTTAAGCCGCAAGGCGGGAATTGTGCGGTGTTGCCTTAGAACCCCGAGGGAGAAGAACGGTACTTTGGCACTCCGGCCACCGTTGCCAGTCCATTATATCCCACTGCCTTTTACAATGTAATGTGCGGTACCTTTGGTCAGTGCTGTAACTCCTAACTCCTCCCTCTTACCTCCTAACTTAATGTTTTTGGCCGCCCGCATGGTTTGTGCAGTAAATCGAACGCCGGAGCAAAACAACCGTTCCGCCGCTGGATTTATTGCTCAAAGCATGGGGCTGCCTGAACCGCATATTCCCACCAGGTATCAAAAATTATATCAGAAGGAGAATTACTATGGCACTGGAATTTGCATCCCGTAAGGCAACCTTCCCCAACTACCGCAAGTTTGAAACAACTTTTGCCGGCCGCCCGTTTGTGGTGGAAACCGGCAAGCTCTGCGGCCTTGCCAATGGCAGCGCAATGATCCGCTATGGCGAAACCTGCGTGCTGTGCAATGTTACCATGAGCGAAAAGCCGCGTGAAGGGGTGGATTTCTTCCCCCTGAGCGTGGAATTTGAAGAAAAGCTGTACGCCGCCGGCCGCATTCCCGGCTCCTTTATGCGCCGCGAAGGCCGCCCCGGTGAACACGCCATCCTGTCCTCCCGCGTGGTTGACCGCCCCATCCGCCCGCTGTTCCCCAAGGATATGCGCAACGATGTCTGCGTGACCATGACTGTGATGAGCCTTGACCCGGACTGCTCCCCTGAGATTGCCGGTATGAACGGCGCGTCTCTCGCCATTGCCATGTCGGATATTCCCTGGAATGGCCCCATCGGCGGCGTGGCAGTCGGCTATGTGGACGGCGAGATCGTGCTGAACCCCACCAAGGAGCAGCGCGAGCGCTCTGACCTGGCCCTGACCCTGGCTGCCAGCATGGAAAAGATCGTCATGATTGAAGCCGGCGCCAACGAAGTGACCGAAGAGGTCATGATGGACGCCATCAAGGCTGGCCATGAGGAAATCAAAAAGCTGCTCACCTTTATGAACGGCATTGTTGCAGAGATCGGCAAGCCGAAGAAGAGCTTTACCCCGGTGGAACTGGACCACGCTCTGTTGGCGGATGTGTACGCCAAGCACCTGGAAGATGTCAAGGCTGCCATGAACACCGACGACAAAAACGTCCGCGATGCCGCCATGCTGCCCATCATGGATGCTATTGCCCAGGAACACCCCGAACTGAACGCCGCCGACCTGGATCTGATCAGCTATAAGCTGCAGAAGAAGGTTGTGCGCACCTGGCTGCTGGAAGAAGGCAAGCGTGTTGACGGCCGCGGCATCAATGAGATCCGCCCGCTGGCCGCCGAAGTCGGTGTGCTGCCCCGTGTGCACGGCTCCGGCCTGTTCACCCGCGGCCAGACCCAGGCCCTGACCATCTGCACCCTGGGCTCCACCAAAGATGCCCAGATGATGGACGACCTGTCCGACACCCCGCTCAAGCGCTACATCCATCACTATAACATGCCGCCGTACTCCACCGGCGAAGCCCGCGCACCCCGCAGCCCCGGCCGCCGCGAGATCGGCCACGGCAACCTGGCGGAGCGTGCTCTGATCCCCGTGCTGCCCAGCATGGAAGAGTTCCCGTACACCATCCGTACCGTTTCTGAAATCATGAGCTCCAACGGCTCTACCTCTCAGGCTTCTATTTGCGCTTCCACCCTGGCCCTGATGGATGCTGGTGTGCCCATCAAGGCACCGGTTGCCGGTATCTCCTGCGGCCTGATCACCGATGGCGACCCGCTGCACGGCGGCCGCTGGATGACCATGCTGGATATCCAGGGCGTGGAGGACTTCCACGGTGATATGGACTTTAAGGTTGGCGGCACCCGCCGCGGTATTACCGCTATCCAGATGGATATTAAGGTGGACGGCCTGACCTATGATATTGTGGCCGAAGCACTGGAAAAGTGCCGCAAGGGCCGCCTGTTCATCCTGGACGAGATCATCAAGCCCTGCATTGCTGAGCCGCGCGCAGAGCTTTCCAAGTATGCACCCAAGATGTTCAGCATGCAAATCCCCGTTGACAAGATCAAGGACGTCATCGGTAAGGGCGGCAAGGTCATTCAGGAAATGTGCGCCAACTTCAACTGCAAGATCGACATTGAGGAGGACGGCCACGTCTTTATCTCCGCTGTGGATCAGGACGACGCCAAGCGCGCGATTTCCACCATCAAGACCATTGTGGAAGATCCCGAAGTGGGCGCTATCTACAAGGGCCGCGTGACCCGCCTGATGAACTTTGGCGCATTTGTTGAGATTGCCCCGGGCAAGGAAGGTCTGGTTCACATCTCCAAGCTGGACGACCACCGTGTAGAGCATGTGGAAGATGTTGTTGCCGTGGGCGATCCCATCATCGTTATGGTAACCGACATCGACCAGCAGGGTCGCATCAACCTGTCCCGCAAGGATGCCCTGGCCGCCATCGCCAAAAAGCGCGCGGAACAGCAGCAGTAAAGTTACGGGAGTTTTGTTCCTTCTTTGAAAAGAAGGGAACCGAAGAAACTTTAATAGAATAAAAACAGGCAGTGCCGCTCCCGGAAAGGGGAGAAGGACACTGCCTGTTTTGGTATTGGGTAAAAAAGAAAGTGGATACTTGAGCAGAAAAACAGCGCAGAATCTTTCGATTCTGCGCTGTTTTTCTATGGAGCGGGTGAAGGGAGTCGAACCCTCGTCCCCAGCTTGGAAGGCTGATGTACTAGCCGTTGTACGACACCCGCATTGAATACTTAATTATTTTACCGCACGGGTGCCGGTTTGTCAATAGCGGATTGCCGGTTTTTAGCTGCTCCGGCCTGATCCGGCGTGTTTTCACTCAGCGTTTTTACCGCCGAGCAAAAGAACCAGGAATTCCCTCAAAACTCTTTGCGCTGATAAATTTGTACGCTCAAGGCCCAGCTGCCAAGGTAGAGCAGCAGCACGGCCGCGCAGGGCAGCAACAAAAGCACCGGCTGCGCGGTGAGGGCATTGCCCAAAGCGTCCAGCTGGGAAATGACGGAAGAACGCTGCAGATAGGGCAGATGCTCCATGGCAAAAATTATGAGGAAAACACCAAAGAATGTGACCAGGTACACCCAGGTGCCGACACGCACCGCGCCGAATTTGTAGGAAAACGGCATGTTGACGGCAAACAGCAGCAGGGAAAACACGGCAATGACCAGAATCGAGAATGCCGCTTCCAACACATCTGTGTATTGGCCGGCAAGGAAAATCCCCACCGCGGCGCAAACGCTGCCAAACAGGGTGAGCAGCAGCCCCAACAGGTACTTGCAGCCAACAACCTGCCCCGGTGTGACCGGCAGGGTGCGGGCATAGGTATCCCAGTGGGCGGAATCATCAAAATTCATGGTGCTGGCTGCGTAAACGCCGCACACGGCAACCAGCGCATAACACAGGTAATCCATATGCAGGCAGACCGCCATGCCAAGATAAAGCACAACCATAATAAGGAAATTTTTCTTGTAGCTGTTCATCAAAATGGCCCAGTCTTTGCACAAAAGACCTTTCATTGTTAACCCTCCTTGCTGGTCAGACGCATGATGTCATCAATGCTGGCGGCATCGCATACCACACCGGGCAATGCGCGCAGGACGCTGACCCGCGGGTGTACCAGGCTTTCGCAGCCGGCGGCGGTGCGGCAGGTGGCGGCGATCCACTCCGACGGCAGGCGGTCAAGGTCCTGCTGGCTGCACCGCAGAATGCCGTATTCTTCCATCAGGTCATCCTTGTTTTTGGCAAACAGCAGCTGCCCGTGGTGCAGGTAGGCAATGGTATCGGCGATCTGTTCCAGGTCGGTGGTAATGTGGCTGCTCAACAGCACGCTGTGGCGCTCATCCTGGATAAAATCAAGCAGGATATCCAAAATCTCGCTGCGGGCGGCGGGGTCCAGCCCGGAGGTGGCTTCGTCCAGCACCAGCAGCCCCGGCCGGTGGGCCAAAGCGCTGGCAAGGTTCAGCTTCATCCGCATGCCGCGGCTGAGTTCTTTGATGCTCTTTTTCGGCGGCAGGTGGAACTGCTCCAGCAGAGCGGCGAAATAACCGGCATCCCACGCTGGGCCAAATATGCCGCGCAGGCTGGCACCAACCTGTGCGGGGGTCAGCGATTCATAAAAATAGGCATCCTCAAACACAACGCCAATTTTCGCGCGCACGGCGGCATCATCTGGGGTGGCGCTCAGCAGCTCCACGGTGCCGGCATCCGGGCGGTTTACACCGGTCAGCAGTTTGAGCAGGGTGGTTTTGCCCGCGCCGTTTTCACCAATCAGGCCAACAATGCTCCCGGCGGGAATTTCCAGGTTCAGCGGGCCAAGGGTAAAACCGTGGTAATGTTTTGCCACACCATGCAGTGCGGCGGCCAAAGGTTCAGCCATCATGATTCCTCCCACAAAAGGTCAAGGGTTTCGCGCACTTCGTCTTTGGTAATGCCGCCGCGCCGCGCGGCATCAATGGCGTGCTGCAGGTGCTCTTCCATCTGTTTTAAGCTTTCCTCCCGGTGTAGGGCCGGGTTTTGCGGCGCAACAAAGCTGCCGCGCCCCGGCATGGTGGTAATAAAACCATCGGCCTCCAGGTCCTCATACGCGCGCTTGGTGGTGATCACGCTGATGCGCAGCTCCTTCGCCAACAAGCGGATGCTGGGCAGTGCATCGCCCTGCTGCAATTCGCCGTTCAAAATTTTGGCTTTGATCTGCCGGGTGATCTGCGCGTAAATGGGTTCCTGGCCGGAATTGGAGATATACAGCTCCATGCCGTGTTCCTCCTTGCAATCTGAACTGTTCATATGCTATATATACAGTATATACGCGATATACACAGCTGTCAACAGGTAAAATAAAAAAATCCCTGCCCATATTCAGGACAGGGATGGGAAAAGGCGGGAACAGACAGTCAGGTTTCCGCCGCCGGTTCTTCCTCCGGTTCGCTCACCGGCAGGCCGCGGTGCTCCACCGGGGTGGAAAACACGATCTGCGTGCGGGTACGGCCAAACTGCTGCAGATGGTTGATAAAGGTATCCAACTCCTGCGTGGTGCCAAACAGCACTTCAATCAGCATGCTGTAATCGCCGGTCACGCAGTTGCACTCCACAACATTGCCGCAGCTTTGGATGTAGGGGTAAAACTCCGGCTTGAGCTTGGGGTCCATATCCAGGTTGATGAACGCCTTGACCAGCTGCCCCAGCTTGAGCGGGGCAACCTGCGCCTGATAGCCGGTCAGTACGCCGTCTTTTTCCAGTTTGGCAATGCGGGCCGAAACCGCAGGTGAGGACAAAAACACCCGGTCGGCAATTTCTTTCAGCGGGGCGCGTGCGTTTGTTTGCAGAATATCAATGATTTTGCGGTCAATGCGGTCCATACCATCCACCTCCATTATAAGTAAAAAAGGGAACAATGCAGCCGCCAACAAGGGCGGACGACATTGTCCCCATAAATTACTTAAAATTCTAACACAAAAAACGGAAAAGGTAAAGTGGATTGCAAAATTTTCTAAGGCAACACCGCACAATTCCCGCCTTGCGACTTAAGCACCGCTCCGGCAGCTGCGGCACGGCATCTGCGTTGCCAAAATGCTCGA
>ERZ857775.3715-NODE-3715-length-12018-cov-6.200953_pt1 | contig 12018 bp, 9 predicted proteins | sample MGYA00519698_ERZ857775 | MGnify/ENA primary metagenome ERZ857775 (study PRJEB31778, sample SAMEA3449363) | human gut metagenome | biome: human gut; feature: human-associated habitat; material: faeces | place: United Kingdom | collected 2010/2012 ...
CAGCAGCGCCAGCAGCACGCTTGCGGTCATTCCGCCGATCATATCCCGCGCATAGCGCGTCTTGAGTTGATCGGCGTAGTAGCATACCCTGCCCCACGCCGCCGCGTTCAATCGGCTGACGAGACTGAGCAGCAACGCAACGCCCGCGAACAGCACCAGCCAGCGGATCGGCATCGCCGCGCCGAGCGCCAGCTTGTTATAGTTGTAAAAACTGCCGCCGCTCTGCCACGTTCTGAGCGTGTTTTCCATCAAAATGGCGCTGCCCGTCGTCTTGTCCGCCGTTTGGGCAGTCAGTTCGACGGTCTGCATGGCCAGCGCATTGGCGCTCGCCGCCGTAATCGGGATATAGGCCACATGCTCGTCCATCTCGCCCAGGCGTCGGCTCGTCCTGATGACGCCCGCAACCTCATAGTTCAGCCCGTTCAGCGTCACGGTTTTGCCCACGGGCTCATCCCCCGCGAAGAAGGTCAGCGCCGTGCTCTCGTCGATGACGATCGCATCCTCCGCGCGCTTCACGTCCGCTTCGCTGATGAGCCGCCCGTCGAGCAGCGTTTCATGCACCACATCGAAATAGCCCGAACCGACGGCGTAAACCGTCGTCTGCGCGCTCTGGGTCTCCGTAGAGAGGGTAAGCCCCTGCGCCCGCGCGCCAACCGCGCTTGCCGTGACGGAATCCGCGATGGAGGCAAGCTGCTTCTGTGCCTCTTCGTACAGCGCGTTCAGTTCGCCGCCCTCCTGTGTCGCCGCCGGCGCAGGCAGGATGTATTCCAGCCGTCCTCCTGAACGCGTCAGCAGCGCGCCGCCGCAGACCGTCAGCGCAAGCCCCAGCAAAAGCGCGAGCATGCCCCGGCGCTTTTTTTTATTCTCCATAAACCATGACCTCGGAACCGTCGCTGATGGTGCGATCCTCCATATACGCCACGCGCTGACGGCTCAAATCATCCTGAATGGAAACCGTGCTGCCGACCTCGGAGAGCACCTTCACATCCTGCTTTTTGACCTTGAGCACGCGCTGGCCGAGGGCGTTGCTTTCCTCGCTGACGATATAGACGTATCGGCTGTCCCCGCTGCCGCGGACGGCGCTTGCCGGGAGCAGCGTGGTGGACGTCGTCGCGCGGTAGCTGGCCGTCATATCCACTGCCGCGGAGAACAGCGCCGCGCCGCCGCCCAGATTGCCGATGTCCTTATCGGTCAGCTTCACGTCGATATAGCGCTTGCCTTCTTCGTCCACGCCGCTGTCCGTCACCTTCTTGCTCAGCGTCTTGTCGTTGTCGCGCTTGACGGTCACCTGCGTGCCCTTATCGATCTTCTTTTCAATCTTGCTCGTGTCTGCGCGAAGCACCGCGTCGCCGTCCTCAGCGCTGATGACGATGGCGGCGGTCCTGCCGTCGTAGCTGTCGCCCGCCTTAACGTTGATCTCCACGATGTATCCGTCGTGCGGTGCGGTCACCTGTTTGGCCTGCCGGGCCAGCACGTCGAGCGCGGTGATTTTTTCCTGCGCCGCCGTCAGCTTTTCGTTCAGCGTGCGGCTCTGGGTGATATAGCTGATGACGTTTTCGCTGATGCCCAGCCGGTTGGCGCTGTTGAATTTTTTCTGCGCCTCGTCCTGTGCGGCCTGCGCCTTGTCCACCGCCTTCTGGGCTTCCAGCAGGGTTTCGTCCTGCTCCTTTTCCGGCAGACGGCCATCCGTCAGCGTCACGCCCGCCAGTTTGGCGGCAACCTCCAGCTGCGTCTGCGCGTTCATCAGGTCGTCCTTACTCTGCGCCAGCGCGTCATAGGCTTCCACCCAGATTTCCTCGGTGCGCTTGAGCCGCACGTCGCCGTTTTTGCGTTCCAGCTCCATCAGCTCTTTCTGCGCGGCTTCGTAGTCGCTGCGCAAGCTTTCCATCTCCTTGTCATAGCCGGAGACCTCCGCTTCAAAGAGCACGTCGCCCGCGGCGACCTTGCGCCCCTTCGCCACACGCACGCGTTTGATCGTCACGCTCTGGTCGGAGGCAAGCGCCAGCTTCACCTCCTCCGTTTGGGGGAAAGTGAGGTTGCCGCTCAGCTTGATTTCTTCCTCCAGCTTGCCCTGCTTGGCGGTCACCAGCCTGACTTTGGCGGTTGAAATGGTTTTGATCGTGCCGGAAAAGAACATGCACAGGGCGACAACCGCCGCCAATGCGACCAGTCCCTTGATGGCCATTTTTTTCATCGCTTTTGTCTTCCTTTACTTGAGTTCCGTGAGCTGAACGCCTTCCAGAATATCGTTTTGGAAATACAGGTAAATCAGCAGCGCGGGCAGCGTATACAGCGCCGCGCCAGCAAATTCCACGCCGGTGCTCTGCTGGGTCAGCTGGTTAAAGACTACGGAGAGCGGATACAGCTCTGTGTGCGTGGTCAGGTAGGTCAGCGGCTGCTCGACCAGATTCCAGCAATCCGCAAACGAGAGCGCCACCGCCGCGCCGAGAATCGGCTGGCAGACGGGCAGAACCACGTGGATGAAGCAGCGCAGCGTGCCCGCGCCGTCGTCCGTGATGTCCGAGCCGAGGGCATACAGGCAGCGCGCCGTGGCGGCGATGTCGGCCGAGACGCCGTCGCACCGCAGCGCCACGGGCTGCGCGCCGAGGGCGGCGCAGATGAGCAGGCGGTGCGCCTGCGATTTCGAAGCCGGGATGCGCACGCTGCCCGTGCGCGGCCCGGGAGAAACGGTCTGATTCATGCAACGCCTCCGTCCGCGAGCCAGGCGGGGATATCCGCCGCCGGGATCGTCTCGATGCGGCAGCGGCCGATGCACTCCGGCACGATGAGGTGCAGCTTGCCGTCGGCGATCTTTTTATCCGAGCGCGCGGCGTCCGTGAGCGCGTCACGGGTAAACGCCGTCTCCGTCGGCAGGCCGTACTGCCGCAGGAGCGCGAGGATCTGCGCGCAGGTATCGTCCGTGCAGATGCCGCGTTTGGCGGCCGCGCGCGCGATGATGGCCATGCCGATGGCCACGCCGCAGCCGTGCGGCACGGCGTAGTCGCTGCATTTTTCGACCGCGTGGCCGAACGAGTGGCCGAGGTTCAGCAGCTGGCGGCTGCCGCGGTCAAACTCATCGGCCGCAACGAGGTCACGCTTCATGCCGACACACGTTGCGATGACGTGCTCCACCTGTGCGCTGACCGGCTCTGCGCGCAGCGCGTCAAAAAACGGCTCGCTGCGCAGCACGGCGTATTTGATGACCTCGGCGCAGCCGTTGCGGTATTCCTCCGGCGGGAGGGTGCGCAGCGTGTCCGGGTCGCAGAGCACGAGGCTCGGCTGATAGAAGCAGCCGACCTGATTTTTGCCGCTTGCGAGGTTCACGGCCGTCTTGCCGCCGACGGAGGAGTCCACGGCGGCCAGCAGCGTCGTCGGCACCTGCACGAATGGGATGCCGCGCTGATACGTCGCGGCGGCAAAGCCCGCGAGGTCGCCGGTCACGCCGCCGCCGAGCGCGACGATGAGGTCGCTGCGGCTCAGGCGGTGCGCGGCCAGAAAGTCCAGCAGCGCCGCATAGGTGGCGAGCGTCTTGCAGTGCTCGCCGCCGGGATAGGTGAACGTCACGGCGCGAAAGCCCGCGCGCGTGAGCGACGCCGCGAGCCGCCCGGCATACAGGCCCGCCACGGTCTCGCCCGCGACGATGGCCGCCGTGCGGCCCGTGCCGAGCACGCGCGCGATCTGCGCGCCGGCATCGTCGAGCAGGCCCGGCTGCACCAGCACGTCATAATCGCGCGAGGCGGTCACGTGGATGGTCGTCATCGGCCGTCTACCTCCTCCTTGCGCCGGCGGCCCTCATCGAGCAGGCGCGTGAGCGCGGGCAGGTCGTCGCGCGCCATCGCGTCGCGGTACTCGCCGAGGTGCGTCATGAACATGTCCAGCTCATGGAGCAGATTGTCCTTGTTTTCCAGAAAGAGCTCGGCCCACATCTCGGGGCTCAGCCACGCGACACGGGTCATGTCCTTGTAGCTGCCGGCGGAAAAGCCCTTGTGCTGCGACGCCGTGGGGCTCTTGATATATGCGTTCGAGACCACATGCGCCATCTGCGAGGTGAAGGCGATCATCTCGTCGTGCGCCTCCGCCGTCGTGAAGGAAAAGCGCGCAAAGCCCGCGGGCTGGAGCAGCTGCTTGACGTGGTCGAAGAGCAGCACATCGTCAAAGTCCGGCGGCACGATGACCATCGGCGCGCCGTGGTACATGGTCGCCTTCGCGTTCTTGAAGCCGGAATACTGCGTGCCGGCCATCGGGTGGCCGCCGAGGAACGTGACGCCGTGTTCCTTTGCGATCGGGAAGCACGCGGCGCAGATGGTGCGCTTCGTGCCGCCGCAGTCGAGCACGACGGGGTGCGCTCCGATGTGCGGGGCCATGCGGCGAAACCACTCGATGGTCGCCTCCGGGTAGAGCGCGATGAGCACAAGATCGCACGCGGCGATGTTGTCCTCCGTGAGCTCGGCGTCCACTGCGCCGCTCATTATGGCGAAATCGAGCACGCTGCGGCTGCGGTTCCAGGCGAGCACGGTCGCGCCCGCTTCCTGATATGCCTTGGCAAAAGAACCGCCGATTAGGCCCAGGCCAACGATGCCGACCGTCATTTCGCGATCACCTCACGGATGCTGCGCACCTTTTTGGCGAGGTCGTCGTAGACCTCCGGGCGCAGGGACTGCGCGCCGTCGCACAGGGCGTGCATGGGATCGTTGTGCACCTCGATGATGAGGCCGTCCGCGCCGCAGGCCGTTGCGGCGAGCGCCATCGGCTCGACCAGGCGGGCGATGCCGGTCGCATGGCTCGGGTCGACGATGATGGGCAGGTGCGTCAGCTCCTTGAGCATGGGCACGGCCGCTAGGTCGAGCGTGTTGCGGGTGTAATCGTCGAACGTGCGGATGCCGCGCTCGCAGAGGATGACCTGCTCGTTGCCGCCGGCCATGATGTACTCGGCGCTCATGAGCAGCTCCTTGAGCGTGCTGGCCAGGCCGCGCTTGAGCAGGATGGGCTTGCGCAGCTTGCCGAGCTCGCGCAGGAGGTCGAAGTTCTGCATGTTGCGCGCGCCGACCTGAATGATGTCCACATCCTCAAACAGCGGCAGATGCTCAACGCCCATGATCTCCGTCACGATCGGCAGGCCGGTGGCCGCGCGCGCCGTTTTGAGCAGCTCGATGCCGGTGGCCTTCAGGCCCTGAAAGTCGTAGGGCGAGGTGCGGGGCTTGAACGCGCCGCCGCGCAGGATGTTCGCGCCGGAGGCCTTGACGGCCTTTGCAACCGCGACGATCTGCTCCTCGGACTCGACGGAGCACGGCCCCGCGATCATGACGAAGTTGCCGCCGCCGATCTTCACGCCGCCGACCTCGACGACGGTGTCCTCCGGGTGGAACTTGCGGTTGCAGCACTTGAAGGGCTCGGTCACGCGCTTGACGCTGTCGACGATGCCGAGGCTGCCGATCAGGTCCATGTCCACGCGGGTCGTGTCGCCGACGAGGCCGAGCACGGTCTGGTATTCTCCCTCGGAAATGTGGATGGTCAGGCCCTGACCCTTGAGCCAGTCGATGAGCTGCTCGCGCTTTGCTGCTTCCACGCCATGTTTGAGTACGACGATCATGATGATTACCTCCGATGTATTTACCTGAATTTTTGTTTTTGTTTTTCAAAAGAAAAATGCGGCACAGGCTCAACCTGTGCCGCATGAAACATTCTCGGGATCCGAGCTATTTTTCGCATCACAAATCAGCCTTACTATATTGTCATAGTAAAGTAATAAGCGTATGCAAAAAAGTAGGTACGGTTCATGATATTTGCTCCGATTCTGATGAAAAATCCTGATGGTTCGAGTATAAAAACTTCGCGCGCAAATGTCAACCGCAAATTTTCACAAATTCCGCATTTTTTTGCGCCTCGGCGTGCAGCAGATGCCCAAGCGGCAGGCGCAAAAAGTGCGCGGGGGCGGCATATGCCGCCCCCGCCGGGAAATTGCTGTGCTGTGAGAGAGATATGAAAAAGAGGATCAGGCGTTGACCACGTGCTCGGCGTAGCTTCTGAGGATCATGGCGACCTGCGCGCGGGAAGCGCTGCCCTGCGGGTCGAGGATCGTCCGTCCGCCGTACACCGTGCCGTTGATAAGGCCGGCTGCATTGGCCCACGAGAGCGCATCCTGCGCCCAGCCGGACACGCTGCCGGCATCCGGGAACGCCGAGAGATCGGCGCGCGCACCAACGTCATAGCCGCAGCTGTGTGCGTAGTTGAAGAGGATCACGGCCGTCTGCTCGCGCGTGACGTTGCTGTTGGGAGCAAAGCAGCCGCCGCCGATGCCGGAGACCACGCCGTTTTCCGCCGCCCAGGTGACGGCGTCCGTGTACCATGTGCCGCCCGGCACATCGGAAAACGTGTTGACGCCCTTCGGCGCGGGCGCGCCCGCGAGCCGCCACAGCACGGTCACGAGCATGGCGCGGGACATGACCGCGTTCGGGGCAAACGTCGTGGGAGACGTGCCGTCGAAGAGGCCGTTGTTGTAGGCATAGGCCGCCGCGCCGTAGTACCAGCTGCCGGCGTGCACATCCGTGAACGGGAAGCGCGCGATGGCCGTCACGCCGGAGACAACATCAAAGGTATAGGTCTGCTGCTGCGCATCCCACGCACCGCCGACGGCCGAGATGGCGCCGTCCTCGGCAAGGCTCCACGCGGTGAGCGCATCCGCTGCACGCGCCGGAACGCTGGCGCGCACGCTGCCGGCGGGGTAGCTTTCCGCCGCGCCGTCAACGATGACGGAGGCATTGGCAAGCGTCGCCGTAGCGGCCTGCGTGCCGAGGGCACGCTGCTGCGCCGCGTTGAGCGACGCCCCCGTGAGCGAGACGGCCACGTCCTTGTGCAGGTCAAGCGCCGCGAGCGCGTCGCTATCCAGCGTAACGGTGCCGGCCGCGAGCTGCACCTGCAGGGCCGCAACACCCGCGCTGCGCGCATTGGCGATCGAGTGGCCGGCCAGGATGACCGTGTCGGCCACGGGATCTGTGGCGTTGACCGTCACGGTCGCGCCGGACTGCGCATTGGTGGCCGCACGGAGCTGGCGGCTGGTGAGGAACACCGTCGCGGTGCTGCCCTGCACATACGCCTGCGTAACGGCGGCGCTGCTGCCGGTGACCGGCAGGAGACGCACCTGCGCACTGCTGCCCTCGAGCAGGATGGTCTTGTCATTGTCGTCGGGGCAGTTGTTGTCCACGCTCATGGAGACGACGATGTTCACGAGCAGGTCGTTGAGCTGGCTCTTGAGATAGCGGGTGAACAGGCCCTGGAACTTCGTGAAGAGCACGCTGCCGCGGCCGAACGCATCTTTGGCAACGATGTTGAGCACCTGATCGAGCAGCGCGCCGCTCTTGAGCTGGTCGATGCCGGACTGCACCCAGGCGGGATAATTGCCGTCGTCCTCACCGGCGAGGTTGCACTGATAGATCCAGTTGGCAAAGTCGAGCAGGTCCTTGCCGTCCACGATCGGGACGGCGGCCACATCGTCAATGATCTGGTCGATGTTCGCCACGATCTTCGTGACCGGCCAGGTGTCATTCGGCAGATACTTGCCGAAGAAGGACTTGACGAAGTCGCCCGCGACCGTCTTGAGCATATCGGTCGAGAAGCCGAATTCCCGGGCATACTCGGTCAGGTCATCGATCACATGCGCAGTACCCGTGGCGGGATCTGTGTAATGGATGGGGCCGGTATGCGTCTTGGTGCTCACGCTCATGTAGGTGCTCGTCTCACCGCCGACGGTGCTGCGGCGCAGGTCGACAAAGCGGACCGGGCACGGATACGTCAGCGCAGAGCCGGTTTCGATGTCATAGAAGGTGTTGCCGGCCTTCGTGGTCATGGCAGCGATGTCGACCGCGTGCATATGACCGGTGAAGACGACGCTCATGCCGGCATCGGCATACTCCTGCGCGATGCGCTCATAGCCGTTGACGAGGTACATGGGCAGGATGGTGGGCTCGACATCGAAGTGCGGCACCAGACCGTGGTGCTCCAGACCGATGACAAGGTCGCCGCGTGCCTTGGCGGCGGCAGTCTGCTCGATGACCCATTTTTCCAGATCGGCGCTGATGGCGCCGCTCGTCTCATGCTCATCCGTGCCGTTGGAGGTGTTCTCCTTGCTGTAGCGGCAGGTGTCCATGGCGATAATGGTCAGCCCCTCGACCGGTCGCGCAACATAGGACAGGCCGCCGGCCTCATTGCCCGCGGCCGGGGTGAAGGTCGCGATGACGGTCGGATCGGAGTAGACAAAGTCGTAGATACGCTTGAAGTCCTCCGGGTGCGTGCGCGTGGCGGGTACGGCCTTACCGTCGGGGGTGTTGAAGTTCTTGGCATTGTAATTACGGATGTCATGGTTGCCGTTGATGACATAGATCTTCAGCCCCGGAATATCCTGCTGCAGCTGCTGCAGCTGCTTTGCCAGCGCCGCGTGGCACTCCTGCTCGCCGTCCTTGGTCAGGTCGCCGGACACGAGAAGGATGTCGGGCTTGTCCGCGCGAACTTGCTTAAACATCTCGCGAAGGACGGATGAACCCTCCTTGAGCAGCTTGCGGTCGCTGTTGAGTGCATGCTCAAAGTCCGCCGTGTCTGCAATCATATCCGGCGAGAGATAATGCAGGTCGGACATGACGGCGATCCTCAGGTTCATGTCCTGCGGCTTGTCCGCCGCAAGCGCCGGAACCGTCAGTGTGAAGACAAGGACTACCGCCAGCAGCAGCGACAGCAGTCTGCTTCCATTGTGCATTCTGGTTTTCATTTCTTCCTCCTGTTTTTTAGATTCCTACAACATTGCACGGCCCCCTGCCGCACAACTGTATTCCTTCCTCACCGTGTAAAATCTGCAGCCGCCCTTGTGTAAAAGCAGTTGTAACACGGCATTTTAACTGTATCATGCCGGAGGCCCGATTGCAACCAAAACATAGCAGCAAATGCGAAAAAGCGCGGGCGGCAGCAGGCGGGACCCGATGCGTTTGGAATGGTTCATCTCTTTCTCCTGTAACATTCAAGATTTTGGCTCTTACAAGCTCACGTTTCTGTTTTACACAGCGCGTGTAAAGTCTAAAACCGCAGCCATGTAAAGTTCCCGTGCCGCAAAGCGGTGAAGATTTTACATTCCTGCCTTGACAAGCCGGCGGTTTCGTCCTATCATGAAGTGAACAAACACGGGGAGCCGCTCGGCTGAGAGTAAGCATCCGCTTAGACCCGCATACCTGATTTGGACAATGCCAACGTAGGGATTCATACTGCCGGACCGCAACAGCAGCACTCTTTACGGGCGCCGCTGTTTTTTTCGTGCAGATCTTCCGGGAAAGGAGTCATGATTTATGCAACAAGTGCTCAAGACCATGCTCGAGAACGTGCGCGCGAAAACGCCGCTCGTGCACAACATCACCAACTACGTCACCGTCAACGACGTGGCAAACGTTCTGCTGGCGGCCGGCGGCTCGCCGATCATGTCCGACGATGCCGACGATGTCGAGGACATCACGAGCATCTGCGGCGGGCTGAACATCAACATCGGCACGCTCAACAAAAACACCATCCCGTCGATGTTCCTCGCCGGGAAGAAGGCAAACGAGCTGGGCCACATCGTCCTGCTCGACCCCGTGGGCGCGGGCGCGAGCCGCCTGCGCACCGACACGGCCAACCGTCTCATGCAGGAGGTGCGCTTTGACGCCGTGCGCGGCAACATCTCCGAGATCAAGACGCTCTGCACCGGCAGCGGCAGCACAAAGGGCGTGGACGCCGACGCGGTCGACGCCGTGACGGAGGCGAATCTCGACGACGGCGTGCAGCTCGTCAAGACCTTCGCGCAGCGGGCCGGCTGTATCGTCGCCGTGACCGGCGCGATCGACCTCGTGAGCGACGGCGAGCGCTGCTGGTGCATCCGCAACGGCCGCGCGGAGATGAGCCGCATCACCGGCACGGGCTGCCAGCTCTCGGCGCTGATGACGGCGTTCCTGGTCGCCAATCCCGACCACAAGCTCGCCGCCGCGGCGGCCGCCGTGTGCATGATGGGGCTCGCGGGCGAGATCGGCTGGGCCAACATGCAGCCCGGCGACGGCAACAGCACCTACCGCAACCGTATCATTGATGCCATTTTCAACATGACCGGCGACGCGCTGGAGAAGGGAGCCAAGTATGAACTGCGATAACGCATCTCTGCTGCTCTACGCCGTGACCGACCGCTCGTGGCTGCACGGCCAGACGCTCTATGAACAGGCTGAGCAGGCGCTGCAGGGCGGCGCAACGTTTTTGCAGCTGCGCGAGAAGGAACTCGACGAGGCGCATTTTCAAGAGGAGGCCATCGCGCTCAAGGCACTGTGCAAACAGTACGGCGTGCCGTTCGTGCTCGATGACAACGTGGCGCTCGCCGTGGCCACGGACGCCGACGGCGTGCACGTCGGCCAGAGCGACATGGCGGCCGGCAAGGTGCGCGAGCTCATCGGCCCGGACAAGATCCTCGGCGTGTCGGCCCAGACGTTGGAAGAAGCGCTGCTGGCCGAGCGCGAGGGCGCGGACTATCTCGGCGTGGGCGCCGTGTTCCCGACCGGGACGAAGGCCGACGCCAACGCCGTGAGCTATGACACCCTGCGCGACATCTGCGCGGCCGTGTCCATCCCGGTCATCGCCATCGGCGGCATCACGAAGGACAATGTCGCCCGGCTTTCCGGCAGCGGCATTGTCGGCGTCGCCGTCGTGAGTGCGATCTTCGCGCAGCCGGACATTCCCGCCGCCACGCGCGCGCTCAAAGCCGCCGTGCGCACGGCGCTGGACCTGTAACTCCCTGCGCGCGGGCGCAGACAAACATACAAACAGCGGCAGATTGGGGGCACCACTTTCCGTCGCTCAACAAAATTGATGCTGAAAAGGAGACAGAATATGAAAACAGCATTAACGATCGCCGGAAGCGATTCCAGCGGAGGCGCCGGTATTCAGGCCGATCTGAAAGCCATGACCATGAATGGCGTATTTGCCATGAGTGCGATCACGGCGCTGACCGCCCAGAACACGACCGGCGTACAGGGTATTTTTGAAGTAAGCCCGGCATTTCTCGGCCAGCAGATCGACAGCGTCTTTACCGACATCCGGCCTGACGCGGTGAAGATCGGCATGGTCGCGTCCTCCGGCCTCATTGAGGTCATCGCCGAGCGGCTGCAGCACTACGCGGCGCAGAACATCGTCGTCGACCCCGTGATGGTCGCCACGAGCGGCGCGCGGCTCATCTCCGAGGACGCCATCGCCACGCTCGAGGCGCGGCTGCTGCCGCTTGCCACCGTGCTCACGCCCAACATTCCGGAGGCGGAGGTGCTCTCGGGCCTGACCATCGCCTCCCCCGACGACATGATCGCCGCCGGAAAAGCCATCAGCGAGCGCTACGGCTGCGCCGTCCTGTGCAAGGGCGGACACCGGCTCAACGACGCCAACGACCTCCTGTACCGCGACGGCGGCTACGAGTGGTTCAACGGCAAGCGCATCGACAACCCCAACACCCACGGCACCGGCTGCACGCTCTCGAGCGCCATCGCGGCCAACCTTGCCAAGGGCTTTGATCTCGACACGGCCGTCCGCCGCGCAAAGGACTATCTCTCCGGCGCGCTGGCCGCCATGCTCGACCTCGGCGCGGGCTCCGGCCCGATGGACCATGCGTTCGACCTGAAGCCGGAATACCGGCAGGAGGCCTGAGCGTGAAAAAGACTTCCAGCTTCCAGAACAGCCTCATCTGGTTCGGCGCGGCCGTGTCCATCGCGGAGATCCTCACGGGCACGTACTTTGCGCCCCTCGGCTTCACGAAGGGCCTGCTCGCCATCCTCGTCGGCCATGTCATTGGCTGTGCGATGTTCTTCTTCGCGGGCCTCATCGGCGGCCGCACCGGCCGCAGCGCCATGGGCACGGTCGAGCTGAGCTTCGGCCGCATCGGCTGCCTGTTTTTCGCCGCGCTCAACGTGCTGCAGCTCGTCGGCTGGACGGCCATCATGATCTATGACGGCGCACTGGCCACGAACACCGTGCTCG
>ERZ857775.3717-NODE-3717-length-12013-cov-3.228634_pt1 | contig 12013 bp, 4 predicted proteins | sample MGYA00519698_ERZ857775 | MGnify/ENA primary metagenome ERZ857775 (study PRJEB31778, sample SAMEA3449363) | human gut metagenome | biome: human gut; feature: human-associated habitat; material: faeces | place: United Kingdom | collected 2010/2012 ...
GTGCGAATCGGACGGCCGGTATCCGAAGGCCCGTTCAGCCGATTTCGCTTGCATTTCCGGGGAACAAATCCGCAACGAAAAAGAGTTCGGAACCGGACGATGAACGCTCTGAAACACATAGCATCCATTTTGGAGAAGGGGGGGGGTAAATCGAATATTCGATTTACCGGTTTCTCATATATCGACGACGCCTGCGGCATGTTTCGGCTTGCCGCAGGCGTCATTCGTCATGCTCCGAAGTATGTAATGCCCAATTTTCAGATGGTTCTGAATCCCGAACTTTTTTGTCCAACTTAAATCAAAAAGTTATGAAAAGAACTTTTCGTTATCTGGCAACGGCTGCCATAACGGCAGCTGCCATCGCTTTCACCGCTTGTAATGCGGATGACGATTTCTACATGGAGCCGCTCGATTCGGCCTCTCCGGAAACACGTGCTGATGTCGGAACCGATTGGGTTACCGTAACCTTCGACGATGTCCCCGAAGATCAACTCGCGGGCCCCTCGTCGTACGGTGCAAACCTGTACGACGGATATACCGGGTCGGCTCCGGCACGTTTCCGGACTTATACCGATAAGGCCGCACGACTTTTCAACATCGAATACGGTCTGAACGAAGACGGATACGGCGGTACGTACAACTACTGGAACGGCGGTATCGCCGTTTCGAACTGGAATCAGATGTCGAACATCTCCGGCAAAACGGGCGAATGGTGGTATTCGTACGAGAATCAGTGCAGTGTCTACAATACCGCCTCCACGAACGGAGCGAATGCGGATGCCGGGCACAGCGGATCGAACTTCGGCGTGGTCTACGGTTATACCGACACCTATTCGGGTTTCATCGCCTGTGCGCAGATGTCGCTGGCAAACGGCGTGGAGCGTAAGTTCGACCAAATGTACGTCTGCAACTCTTCCTACGGTTACGGCGTAATCGTTCACGGCAACAGCTTCACGCAGGGAAGTCTCCCGAGCAAGAACGGCTGGTTCAAGCTGGTGGTTCGCGGTTATAAGACCGGAGAGACGGCTCCCGCGGCGACGGACGAAATTTATCTGGCGGACTATCGGAACGGAGTGAACACCTGTCTGACGACATGGACGCTGTTCGACCTTACGAACATCAAGAAGCAGGCGGTAAACCGGATAGAGTTCGATTTCGAGGGTTCGGATTCGGGCGCCTACGGATTGAACACGCCGGCTTATGTCTGCATCGACGACATCCGTATTTCCAGAAACTGATTGAAAGGCGAAGGCGGAAACGGGGTTTGCTCTCCGTTTCCGCCTATCTCGATTTACATCCATGATAAAGCGTATACTCTGTCTTTTATTTGCAATCCTGCTCTCCTCGTGCATGGGATACGGTCCCATTGACGAGGAGGCCTTCGACGTCGGCGGCGATTTCGGGAACGGCGATGAGGTCACGGGCAAAGGGCTGTTCATCACCAACGAAGGCAATTTCATGTACGGCAATGCGTCGCTCTCGTATTATAACCCGGAAATGAAGCATGTGGAGAACGAGGTATTCGCCCGCGCCAATGGCATGAAATTGGGCGACGTAGCGCAGTCGATGGTCATTCACAAGGGGGTCGGCTGGATTGTGGTGAACAATTCGGGCGTGATTTTCGCCATCGACCCCAATACGTTCAAGGAGATCGGCCGTATCACGGGATTCACTTCGCCCCGGTACATCCATTTTCTTTCGGACGAAAAGGCCTATGTCACGCAAATCTGGGACCCGCGCATCTATATCGTCAATCCCAAGACCTACCAGATAACGGGTTACGTCGAGACGGACATGGACTACGAGTCGGGATCCACGGAACAGATGGTGCAATACGGCAAGTACGTCTTCACGAACTGCTGGTCGTATCAGAACCGCATCCTGAAAATCGACACCGAGACGGACGAAGTGGTGGACGAACTGGTAATCGGCATCCAGCCCACGTCGCTGGTGATGGACTGCAACAACAAGATGTGGACGATTACCGACGGCGGCTACGAAGGTTCGCCCTACGGACACGAAGCGCCGTCGCTCTACTGCATCGATGCCGAGACGTTCAAGGTCGAGAAGCAGTTCAAGTTCAAATTCGGAGACTGGCCTTCGGAAGTGCAGCTCAACGGCACGAAGGACAAAATCTACTGGCTCAACAACGATGTCTGGTGCATGGACGTAACAGCCGACCGCGTGCCGGTGAAACCCTTCCTCGAATACAACAATACGCTCTATTACGGACTGACCGTCAATCCCGTGAACGGCGACGTCTATGTGGCCGACGCCATCGACTACGTGCAGAACGGCGTGGTGCTGCGCTATTCTGCCGAGGGCGAGCTGCTCGACACGTTCACCGTCGGAATCATTCCGGGAGCTTTCTGCTGGAGATAACATTATTCGATTTATGAGAAAAATTCTACTGTTCACTATCTGTTCATTGGCGGTTTTATCCTCCTGCAACAAAAACGACTTGGTCGAGGAGGATCAGCCGATGGCCCCCGAAATCACGCTCGACAGCGAAACGGGCATCTATACGGTGAAGGTCGGCCGTGCGTTGACCATCGCCCCGACGGTCAGGTATGCCGAAAACGCCCTCTTTTCATGGACGTCGGACGGGAAACTGCTCTCCACGGAGCCGATGCTGACCTATACATGGGATGAAGCGGCCGAGGTGTACGTAACGTTCACGGTGCAGAATGAAAACGGCAAAGCCGAAGAGGAGCTGAAGGTGGAGGTGCTGGAGATGGCTCCGCCTGTCATTTCGCTGGCCCTGCCGTCGAAGGGCCTGAAAGTCCTGCAAAACACGGACTATGTCTTTACGCCCGACATTCAGAACTCCGACCTGGAGGGATTCCGGTGCGAGTGGCTGCGCGAGGGCGAGGTCGTGGCCGAAGGCGTGACCTACACGTTCAACGAGGCGGAGCTCGGCACCTATATGGTCGTCTGTCGCGCTTCGAACGTCGACGGCGAGGCGACGAAGGAGATTCCGGTCGAGGTCGTGGACGAACTGCCCTACGAGGTCTTCTTCCCCACGCAGTCCGTCTTCCGCACATCGACGGATCGCTATGCGTATATCGGCACGCCGATTTTCCTCGAACCGCAGTTGGAGTATTTCGACAATCCGCAGTTCGAATGGAGCGTGGATGGCGAGACGGTTCCCGACGCTGCGGAGCGCATGTTCCGGTATACGCCGACCGAAGCGGGCGAACATATCGTCCGGGTTACGGTGCGCGAAGCGAAACAGCGGGCAGAACGTCTTACCCGCAACATCACCCGCGCTGAAACGGTACTCTCGGCTGAGGTGAAAGTAACCTGTTTCGATGCCGCGCAGGAAGACCGCTACCGTCCGGCCACAGGAGGAAATTCGCCGCTGTGGAACAAGGTATACGAATATACGCCCGCACCGGGACAGTTCGTAGGCGAAATGAAAACGGGCGGGTTTGACGGCACGGAGACGACGCAGGAGGCGGCCGTCGCCTATGCTGAGAGGCGTCTGAAAGAGAAGATCTGGGTGTCGCTCGGCGCTTTCGGCGGTTATATCGTCGTGGGATTCGACCACAGCATCATCAATGTGCCCGGTGAGTATGACTTCAAAATAGATGCCAATGCCATGGACGGCCCCTACGGCATTTCATCGGAACCCGGCATTGTATTGGTATCCGTAGACTCCAACCGTAACGGACTTCCGGACGATGAATGGTACGAATTGAAAGGCTCGGAATACAATAACCCGCAAAGTATCAAGAATTACACGGTGACTTACACCAAGCCCGACCGAAACGATGAAGACATAAAATGGGTCGATAATAAAGGGAAAAGCGGAGTCATCCAATATATGGGTTCACAAGGACATAAGCAAGCCCACTACCCTCTATGGATTAGCGAGCGGACACTGACCTTTACAGGAACACGGCTACCGGATAATGCGGTAAAAATCAGTAGCAATCCGGAAAAGTGGAAACAAATAGCTTATGCATACGGCTATGCCGATAACAAACCGAATAATACCGATGGTGCCAAATTCAAAATCGACTGGGCAGTGAACGAAAAAGGAGAAACTGTTTCCCTCGATAAAATAGACTTTATCAAAATATATACTGCCGTAAACCAGCAATGCGGATGGCTCGGCGAATTATCTACCGAAATCTTGTCGATAGACGACCTACATCCGACAGCCACTTCTATCCATTCTTACGATCTGAACTCCGAAATCGACTACCGGGACGGAAATCTGACAGTCACAAGCAAACGTGAATGTACTTTAGAAATTTATAACCTGCAAGGAATATTACTAAAATCAGAACGAATCGGTCAAGGAAAATCCACCCTACCTCTTCTGTTACCTAAAGGCATTTATCTGATCAGAACGGAAGAAACAAGCAGAAAACTTACTATAAACTAATTCAAAGGAAAATTAATTAAAGGGAGATGGGAGATTTGAGATGGGAGAAGTACTATGCAGCATGATAGCGCAGCCTACTTCTCCACTCTCCATTCTCCCATCTCCCTTTTTTCCTTCTCCCTTGAATTAATTATTTCACTGTAAACCGTTTCACAACTGTCTGTTCTGCGTTATACAGCTTCAAGAGATACATACCCTTTTCCAGACCACCGACTACGATGGTGGCATCACCGGAATTGTTTTCCTGTATCAGTACTTTCGCACCACTTACAGCAATCACTTCGATGGTGTAATTTTCCAACTCAGTCACGATATTCAGCTTGTCGATAGCCGGAACCGGATAGATAGAAGTAGAAACACGAACGCGGTTACTTTCCATACCAATCGCTTTATTGACAGTAAGCGGAATCTGTACAAACTGTATCTTTCCTTTCTGAACGGCACTAACCAGCAACGACAGGGATGAACCGGCTTCCTTACCGGTAACCAACAGTTTTCCATCTTCCAATGTGATGGTTGCTACTTCATCATCAAACGGTTCTTCGATCTGATAGTCAATAGAAGCATCGGCATCATCAAAGGTAAAGAACTGAGCCAGATTGATAACCGTCTCCTCAAAACCGACATCCTGTTTAGCTCCTTGCTTCACTTCGCGATAACCGTTAAAGTCGTCCATACAGAAATAGGTCGGTGTAGTGAGTCCGTATGAATTCTGCTTCGTACCCTCCATCCGGAACGAAACTGCTTTCACCTTACCCAACGGACGAAGATCTACCCACTGCCAAGTATCCAGACAGTAATGATCGGCTTCTTTCTTCGAAGTATAATCAGCTAAATAATAATCCAGTGAAGTAGTCGTATTATCTACCGCCTTTCCTGTAATGATCAATTTCAGATAATCACCGGTTACGAAACCTCCGGCAACATCCGATTGTCCGTCCCCCTTCAGAACAGACTCTTTCACCCATGCCGTATTGGATACATAGAATCCACGAATGGAGTCTCCTTCGGCTTTATTATTCGTCACATCGATTGCATGAGGAATACCTGTATAGACATAAGAAACCGCGTAATTATCAGAATTGTGTCCGCTTCCTACCGCCGAACGATATTGGTCGCTCAAACCGGAATATTCCACAGATGTCTGATTGGAACATGCAAAACCCGACCAATAGGTAGATGTATGCCTATTGTTACTGAAAGCGTACGAACCGCTATAAAGTGTAGAGAAAGTTCCGTTACCGGCAAAATCATCTTCCCCTTCACCGTTCCAATAACTTTCTTCTTTCAGATAAACATCTTCGAAAGTAGCCGTATACGCATTACCTTCTACGGTAATCACTACCTCATCCGTATCCGTAGCTCCCCATGCATCGGTTACCGTCAACGTACATGCAGTTGTATTTTTAGCATCGAATGCATAAGAAACCTCCGTAGAAACCACTTCCTGCATAGCATTTTTCCACACATAGGTATAAGGTGCCACACCGGTAGAAACCGTAGCAGTCAGCGTCACGCGGTCTTTTTCCTGAACCGTCCGGTTGGCTATATAAACCAACAGGTCAAGAGGTTCGCCACTAAAGTTATCCAGATAAGCATCTCCCGCAGAAGTCATTTCGATCTTCGTTATCAGACCCTTATCCTTCAAATTGCTGAATACCCATTTACCATCCGTTGCTCCTAAAGTAAAGGTCTGTTTCTGATCTGCTTCATCATAAACATCCATTGTCACCGGTTCACCGGCTTTCAGAAAGAATCCGGTCAAAGGAATCCCCTTATCGGAATTGGTGAAAGTAATGGTTCCTTTGGTTCCTATCTTAGCTACCTTCTTACCAACGACTACCGTATCGTCCGCATCTTCTACCGTAAATCCGGAGAACTTGGCAGTTCCGTCTTCAAAGTCGCCCTCAACGGCAGTAACCTTCTCGAAAGTAGAAACTACGGTCGGTGTATAGGTAGTGGTGAACACGTCACTGGCAATTACTTCGGAACTGACCTCTTTCAGATTCTGCAGAACCACATAAAGTATGTATTCCGTCTGATTCGCCAAACTGCTCAGAACAACAGAAGCCTCTTTTCCCTTTCTCAGTTGCAGTACCTGTTCGGAAGCCAAAACTTCTTCCTGCGTCGGTGCAACCGCTGTTTTTTCCTTCACTAACAGGAATGCTTTTCCGCTCAGATCGACTTTCAATACGGCAGTAGCTTCCTCGTGCGTAATGTTACTGAAAGAAGGATAGCCCTCTACCAGAACCGGAGTATTATCGGAAACATCACCGTATTCATAGGCACCGATGGTAGGAGTCTGCTCATCGCGGACAGTACCGTTCAAGTCCGTCGTTACAAATGCCAACGGCTTCGCATTCTTCAAATTACCGGTTTGTGCAGGTTCAAGTACTGTTTCCGAAAGGAAAGACGTTTGTTCGTTGTAGCTGTCCTTTTCTCCGGAAAGTACTTTCCAGGCCTCAAAATCATTGACGGCAGTACCGGCATAGGCAAATGCAGTACCGGAAGTATAGGTCATATTGTTGGAGAAAACGATTCCGGTGAAATAATCCTTACTGTAAATCCGGTAAACATGCCCGGTCGCTTCGTTTTGCAGAATATTATTCCGAACCGCACCATTGCTTATGCTGCTATTGATAAACAGAGCTGCAGAAGAATTGTACACACCGGTCAGCCTCACCGTATTATAAACGATATTCAAGTTAGTAGACACTTCTTTACTACCGACTTTTATACCATAGAAAGAACTGTAAGCTCCCGCATTTGCATTGCAAACGATGTTTATTTCATTATTATGAATGCTTCCCGGAGCTTCCTGACCGGCTTTTATATACTCGGTATATATACCGGTGGCGTCTTTGGAAGTAGCAAGATTTATGATATTATCCGCAATGATACACTGTTCAAATCCCCTTCTCATATCGAGTGCAGTGTAAGACGCAGTAGCCCGGTCGTTATAAAATTCATTACCGGTAACAGAATAAGCTTTCATTCCTTGCAGATAAATCGCTTTAGCACCTTGATTACGGAAAGTATTGTTCCGGACACAAGCTCCTGCCTCATAAGACGGAGTATTGATCCAACTGGCCCCTAAAGACATTCCTTTGTTAGCTCCTTCCAAAAGACAATTCTCAACAACCAGATAGTCGTTCGTATCGGCAGCTATATTACGGCTATACGTTTCGATCAAAGACATGTCTGCCGACATTTCCGTATACAGATAACAATTCCTGACCGTCACATAACAACTGGCATCTTTCAAACGAACGATGGCCGGATAAGAGACATCCGAAGAAGTCACCGTCACCCCGTCCAATGTAAAATAATCCGCGCCTGCAACGGTGACTACACCATAGCCGGCATGTACTTTTTCATTCGAATCGACATCCGGAGCAATGTATCTGCCACCGACAATCTTCACATCACGGTAACTACCGCTTTTCGACTTAATGGTAATGGTGTTGACAGCAGATGTTCCCTTTATCTCCGCAATATTTACCACTTCATTGTAAGTTCCGTTCTCCAGTTCAAATACCACAGGACCGTCGATACCATCTTTCATGGCATTTACGGCATCCCCGATAGATGCATAATCGGCCTTGTCCGAAACACCGACCGTATAAGTACCTTTGAAACCTTCCACAATATACCCTTCGGCAGAAAACGGCTCTTCTATCTGAGTTTCGGTGCCCTGTGCCGTTACACTCACAGGTGTTGCCTTAATCGTATTTCCTGTCAAGGCATCTCCGGATATATCATAAACCAACCAGAATTTATAGATACCGGGTAAAGTAGCCGTGTAGTTTCCGTCAAACTGATAAGGCAGTTCTTTCAGTGTTTCACCATATTGATTCGTGTTCATAAATACGCTCACGGTATCCGTGCAATAAACTCTTGCCGAAGCAATATCCGTAGAGAATGAAGTGCCTTCATTGCTGAACTTCAAGGCATCGAGCGTGAATTCTCCTTTATCGCCTTTGATTTCCACATCTACACGAAGCATCACTGCATTAGCTCCTCTGAGGAAAGAACGTTCATTTACCGGAACAACTTTCAGTCCACCCAACGACAGAGGTTGTATCTCGTATTCGCTTACCTCTATTTCAAATCCATCGAGTCCGGTACTGGAACCGTAACTGGCTGTCTGGAAATACAGAGTTATCTTGCCATCTTCGGAGAATGAAACGACCTCCTGAGGATACTTGGTAGACTCGATCAGTAAATCTTCTTTATCCCCTTTTTCTCCTCCGTAATACACATACATCTTATCACTGCCACCGATATTCCATTTTTTCAATGTCAGTTTAAGCGTTTTTCCGGCATGTTCGGGTTCAAAAGTCACCGTTCCTTTAAAGCCGCGAGTGATACCACCCTCTACTCCGCCTTCGTCGTAGAACATCAGAGATTGAGAACCAACCTTGATTATTCCGTTCTCTCCGGATTTCATGACATAGATACTCTTTGTCACACGTTCCCCCGCAGGGTCACCGGATACCGGCTCTTTTACATCACCACTTACTTTCACAGATGTCAAAGCAGCATCGATGGATTGCTCGGCAGCAACATTCTCCTTCATATCATAAGCAATCCAATAATAAGAAGCTCCTTCAAGAAGTTCCAACGGATTGGTCAATGTCAGTTTCAAGGCAGCAGATGAAGCATCCGGAAGAGCTTCCGCTATGGGTGAAGCAAGGTTCAATACGCTATCCTTGCCCGATGTATATACGTACACCTTGCTTACTTTATCTTGGGCGCCTTTCATATTCAAGGTGATTTCTTCCAGTGAAAGAGGAGCCTTATCTCCGGCTGTCAGTATCTTAAAGCCGATAACCTCTTGATTGGCCGCTGCCGGAGAGGTAGGAATAACCTGGGTGCTTGCCTGAAAAGCATTCACCGAACTAAATTCCATCGGTACGGAAAGATATTCACGCACCTCGGCTTGCCAGCCTTTTGCCGTATAAGAAGCAGAAGTGGTCTTCGCATCAAATACAACGGTCAATGCTCCGTCTGCCGATTCCGAACGAAGAATACGTTCGGGACCTTTATCCTTGTCATCTGCCGTAGTCAATGACCAAAGCAGCTTACCCCCGGTTCCTTTTCCGCTATAAACTTCAAATTTAGCTCTTGGATAATAAGAAGAAGCAGTAGGATAATAATACAGATGAAAATCGCTGAATTCCAACTCTGCAATCATTCCTTTCGTCCCGGGAATAAAAGTCACGATCTGATCGCCCTCAACAGGATTATATCCATCATAGTATGAAGACGGATTCTTGGTACTGGCAAAGTCCCACGTTCCGAAAATGGTCTTTTCAAATGTACCGACCACTGAAAGATATTCATTCTTCACCGTTCGGAAACCTTCCGGATTACCGTTCGCTACTGCATGAGACTGTCCGGAAAGAGTGATCCCGGTACAGCCGCCATCAATCACTTCACCGCTCTGTGTATCTGCTTTCAAATCGTATGCCAACCAAAAATAATTATCCCCTTCAACCAAGCTCTGCGAACAACCGCTCAATTCGAAAGCCGCATTCCCTGTTAAATCAACCTCACCCACTTTCACTGTATTGGCAAAGACATTGCTTTTTCCGGTATAATAAACCGTAGCTTTTGACAAATGAGATAAAACCGTAGTTCCTTCGGCAGTAAACTTAAATGCTTGCGCAACAAGAGGAATAGTATTTTCCGTCTTAATATTGACAGAAAGAATCGGTTGCGAAACATCACCGGCCACAACAGTACCTTCGGTATATTGAGCAGGAACAATTTCTTTCACCTCCATTTGCACGGGAGTATACTCGGACACAACGGCTTCAAAACCATCTTTTAAGTTATAATCGGTTATCTGTATGGTTTTTAAATAGACAGTCAGTGACCCGTCTTCCGCCATTGACTTCACAACCGCCGGTACTCCATTGCGCATGATTGTATTTAAATCAGCTTCACTGACAGTTTTTCCATCGTAAATCTTCATCACATCATCATTGGTAGAAGTGCTATATATATTTTCATATAAGCTTACTTTGGAAAAGTCTATCTGAATTTTATTTCCCGGAGTAGTCGGAACAAATGTTACTGTCCCTTCAAACTTTGAAGAGATTTTCCCATCCTTTCCACCATCATCATAAAAAAAGAGATTATCGCTCCCCACCTGATAAGTGGCGGGAGTAGCAGACATCAGAACCGTATGCGGAATAGTCAAAGTAACGGGGGTAGCCGCTATAAAGCCCTCTACTCCGGTGGTATGGGCAGTCGTTGTTACCTTCGAAACAACAGTTTGCACCTTTGCTCCGAACGCTGCATCCGCCTTGACATCACCTGCAATGGAAAACCAGTTCCGACCGGAAGACAGCGCTTTAGCTAATGTCAAGGTATAAGTACCGTCATTCTCGGTAAAAGTTGTTTCCAAAGGTGTCTCTCCGTCAAAATTCAGTTCAGCACCGGCATACAGTTTCAACTGTCCGGGTTCTACAACTTCATTTATAGGAAGCGTAAACGAAACACTCGTCAGATTCTCCGGTTTCATGATTCCTTCGGTATCTACATAAAAGCTGACTAAATTTACCGCTTTTTTAGCTACAGGCTCGGTTTCCACTTGCTCGTAAGAAGAACCGGCACCTATAACCGTCATATCTTCCACCTTTACACAACTCACTTTAGCTACCCAACCGGAGCAATTGGTTGCATTCACGAAATGAAACCCGACAGAGAGTGCTCCACTGGGATCGGTAGAAAAATAAGTTTTATTGGTATAAGTCCCGCTAAGCGTTTCCAACAGTTCACCTTCCGGCAATTTAGATGTATTTGAAACTCCATAGGTCGTTGTAGGAAATTTATAGTCCGCACCCGGTTCCAAAATTCCGTTATAAATATTCAAGTAAGCCGGATTAGTGGTCCATGAAGTCTCATACTTTAATACCTCTACCGACTCAAAAGTTATTTGAATTACTTTCCCTTCTTCCGCCGGTTTAAAAACAACGGCCGACAAAGAATTGTAGCTACTGCTACCCTTTATCATATCTTCTCCCCAATGATCATAAAACGTAATCTCATCGGAAACGATCACCGCCCCGTCTTCGGGCATTCCGAATTGGGGCATAAGCACAACATTCGGGTTATCAGAACCTTGTCCCCATGAATACATGGGGATGGCACTGAGCACCAATCCGAGTGTCATCAAAAATAAATGCGTAATTCTTTTCATAAGCATTTTAATTAAACAATTATTTGAACTAAAACTAAATATTCAAACTCTTGAATAACTTTTGCCAAACGAAAAAAACAGAGATTGCCCTAAGAAATGCAGGCATTGAAATAGGTCCTAAAACGTCTCTTTTAGTCTATTACTCTCCGCTTTAACTCCCGAAAGCATCAGATATTATAAAAATTGGCAGGTCTTCTGACTTGTCTCTCCCTCCGGATGCCTTCCCATAAAGCAGGGCGCTTTACAGTGACATTCTTATCCGGGTTCTACGAGAATTACAGCAGCGGGTACTGTTACCGATTCGCACGGTATTCCCTTTTTATGCATCACAACTCGATGCAAACCAATTTTTTGCAAAGGTAAACTTTATTTTTGAAGTAATCTCAGAGCCTGTTTAAATTTTCCTTTTA
>ERZ857775.3719-NODE-3719-length-12012-cov-4.720666_pt1 | contig 12012 bp, 10 predicted proteins | sample MGYA00519698_ERZ857775 | MGnify/ENA primary metagenome ERZ857775 (study PRJEB31778, sample SAMEA3449363) | human gut metagenome | biome: human gut; feature: human-associated habitat; material: faeces | place: United Kingdom | collected 2010/2012 ...
ACTTGTTATGACGTTTCAGTTCCTGGAACAGTTTTGCCATCAACATGGAATCCTTACCGCCGGAAATACAGACCGCGATCTTATCTCCCGGTTTCACCAGTTCATAGTCATTGATCCCTCTGGCGAATCTGGAAAACAGCTGCTTGTGGAATTTCTTGCGGATGCTCAGCTCGATATCTTTCCGGCGCTGTTCCATTGCCTCATTTTCCGTTTCTTCACTGTCCCCTTTCTTGGACTCTTTCTGCATCTGCTGAAAAAGCCATCCTGTATATCCGCCTTTCAGACTCCGTGCGGGAATTCCCTTTTCCCGGAGCATCCCTGCCCCTTCCTGGCTGAAAAGTCCTCTGGTACAGTAAAGAACCGGGATTTTATCCCCTTTCAGTTCTTCTGCCCGTTCTTCCAGTTCCTGTTCCGGAACAGAAATCGCTCCCGGGATCATTCCATATTCCACAGTTACTTTATCACGGGTATCTACCAGAAGATATTTTTCCCGTTCCTTCTCTATTTCATCAAAAGAAATCTCCAGTGTTTCTTCACTCATGCTGTTTTTATTCCTTTCCTTACAGCTCCTCCCTGATCGTGCCGTCACAGGCAATGGTCACTACCTGCCATGGGATCATCTTTCCGCTTCGCTCCATGGCACGGATCACTGCATTCTCGATGCCTCCGCAGCAGGGAACTTCCATGCGGACGATACGGATACTCCGGATGGAATTATTTCCTATGATCTCTGCAAGCTTATCTGCATAATCTCCCTCATCCAGTTTGGGGCATCCGATCAGCGTCACATGATCTTTCATGAATTTCTCATGAAAACCTGCATAAGCGTAGGCAGTACAGTCTGCCGCGATCAGAAGCTGTGCATTTTCAAAATATGGTGCATTGACAGGAACCAGTTTGATCTGTACGGGCCACTGGGCAAGACGGCTTGTCTGTTCCCCTGCATTTTGGGGAACTTCTTTCTGCTCTGCCTGCACCGGCGGTTCCTGCTTTTTATTAAGGCTTCTTGCCATACTTCCGGGGCACACGTGTGGCTTCCCTGCTGGCATCGAGGCCTCTGTTTTCTTAAGCTTCATTCTTTTTTCCACTGCCTCCGCGTCATAATCTGCGGCTTCCCGCTCTATAATGCGGATCGCATCGGCAGGGCATGCCGGAAGACAGTCTCCCAGTCCGTCACAGTAATCATCCCGGATCAGTTTCGCCTTGCCACTAGCCATGACAATAGCTCCTTCGTGGCAGGCAGCTGTGCAGGCACCACAGCCGTTGCATTTCTCTTCGTCAATGTGTACGATCTTTCTTATCACGATATCATCTCTCCCTGATTTTTATATTTCTGCAAATGTTTTTGTTTTCACTGACATCATACAAAAATCCCGGAGATTCTTCGGTAACATATGTTACCTTACAGATATAACTCCATTTTTTCCTGATCTTTCACAAGGATCTGACGCCTGTCAAGTTCCAGGATTCCTTCTTCCTGCATCTTTCCCAGTTCTCTGGAAAGAGACGGCCTGGTAATGTTTAAATAATCCGCCATCTCTTCTCTGGAAAGATTCATGTGGATCTGTCCTTCACTGTCCTGGCATTCCACAAGGAAACGAACGATCCGCTCCCGGAGACTGCCGCTTCCAAGGATCCGAAGCTTCCGGTTCATATTGTAAGCCTTCCCGGCAAAAACCTCAAGAAGATTTTCCCGAAGTTTCCGGCTTAAACTATTTTCTTCCCTGTCTGTAAAGATCCGGCTGCTCATGATCAGAACGGAAACCTGCGTCAGCGCTTCCACATACATATCATAGGAAGCTTTCTCCATAAAGGCATAAACCTCCCCGAACAGAGCCCCTGGATTTTCCAGCTGCGCCAGAAGGATCCTTTTTCCGGAAAATGTCTCTTTTGCGATGATCACACTTCCGTTAAGAAGCATGTAAACCGAATCCGGCCGGTCTGTTTCCTGAAAGATCCGCTCCCCTCTGGAATAAGTCCGTACCGTTCCTTCCTGCTCCATGAGGTTTAGGAGTTCTTTTTCTTCCAGGTTTCTGCAGAGCCGGCTTTGTCTTAAAATGGCCACCCGTTCTTCTCTTCTTTTTTCTTCCACTTTTTCACCTCATCTCTGTACAGGTTTTTATCACATTTCTGCAATCTCTGTCAACTCCCGTGAACTTCATAGGTTACCAGCCTGTACTTTTTTCTGAAAATCAGTTATAATATTTTTTGTTTGTAAAAAATTCTACCAAGGAGGATACCGGAAATGAAAACACAGAATCAGACTATGCTTTCTGAGAATACACTGACATCCCGGCCCACAGATATTATCGCGGGATTTCCTGTACGTCCCGGTTTTTTTGAATTAAATGGCGCTACTCCCCTTTCCAACGGAGTCAACTTTACCACACATACCCGTCACGGTACATCCTGCGAGCTTCTTCTTTTCCACTCCGGAGAAGAGGAGCCTTTCGCAGTTCTTCCTTTTCCCAATGCCTGTCGTATCGGTGATGTCTATTCCATGATCGTCATGGGACTGGACATCGAAGACCTGGAATACGGCTACCGCATCGACGGTCCTTATGAACCGGAAAAAGGCCATATCTTCGATAAGACAAAAGTTCTTCTTGATCCTTATGCCAAAGCCGTTGCCGGTCAGCGCGAATGGGGACAGCAGAAGATTGGAAGCTATCACGCCCGTGTGGTACGCGATTCTTTCGACTGGGAAGACATGCCTCAGTCCACCCGTAAGATCAGTGACCTGATCATCTACGAACTTCATGTCCGCGGATTTACACAGGACGCTTCTTCCGGTGTCACACACCCGGGAACTTTTGCCGGTCTTCGTGAAAAGATTCCTTACCTCAAAGAACTGGGAATCAATGCGGTGGAGCTGATGCCTATCTTCGAGTTCGACGAGAACATGAATGCCCGTACCGTAAACGGCAAGCGTCTTCTGGAATACTGGGGATACAATTCCGTTAACTTCTTTTCCCCAAACACCAGCTATGCTTCCAAGGCAGAACATAACTGTGAGGGAACCGAACTGAAAGAACTGATCCGTGAGCTCCACGAAAATGGAATCGAAGTAATTCTTGATGTCGTATTCAACCACACTGCCGAAGGAAATGAACTTGGAAAAACTTTCTGCTTTAAAGGATTTGACAATAAAGTTTATTATATGCTGACTCCGGAAGGAAATTACTACAATTTCAGCGGATGTGGAAACACTCTGAACTGTAATCATCCGATCGTGCGTCAGATGATCCTGGAGTGTTTACGTTACTGGACCATCAACTACCGCGTGGATGGTTTCCGTTTCGACCTTGCAAGTATCCTGGGACGTCATGAGGACGGTTCCCCTCTTAACAACCCGCCACTTCTGGAACTTCTTGCTTACGATCCGGTTCTTCGAAATGTCAAGCTGATCGCAGAGGCCTGGGATGCCGGCGGACTGTATCAGGTTGGTTCTTTCCCTGCCAGCCGCAGATGGGCTGAGTGGAACGGCCGTTACCGTGACTGCCTCCGTTCTTTCCTGAAGGGAGATTTCTTGAACGCCTGGGACGCTGCATGGAGCATTTCCGGTTCCGGTGACCTGTATGGCGGTTTTTATTCCGATCACAATGACAACTATGCAGGATACAATTCCTGCGTCAATTTCCTCACCTGTCACGACGGATTCACCATGTACGATCTCTATTCCTACAACGAGAAACACAACGAGGCAAACGGCTGGAACAACACAGATGGTTCCAACGACAACCGCAGCTGGAACTGTGGAGAAGAGGGTGATTCCACCAATCCGGAAGTCCTTTCCCTCCGCTTCCGCATGATCCGAAACGCCTGCGCGGTACTGATGTCCAGCCGCGGAACCCCGATGTTCCTTGCAGGTGACGAATTCGGAAACACCAAACACGGAAACAACAACACCTACTGCCAGGATAACGAAACTTCCTGGATCAACTGGAATCTTCTGGAGAAAAATCACGATCTTTTCGAATTTTTCAAATATATGATCCAGTTCCGAAAAGACCACCCTGTCATCTCCCGCAAGCTTCCAAACGCAGTATGCGGTATGGAAAGCATACACACCCATAACATTAATGCAAGGGATGTGACCATCCCAAGAGATGCCCACACCTTCGCCGTAAGCTTTGCAGGTTATGATAAGAGCAAAGGCGCCGATGACCTGATCTACATCGTTATCAACGCATACTGGGAAGATGTAACGGTTACGCTTCCGGAACTTGCACGCCCTGGTGCATGGTATCTCTGTGTCAACACATTTGGGGACGGAGATGGCCGTTATTTCTATGAAGAAAGCCAGGAGCCACGTATTGAGCACGATTTCTGCATGCGGCCCAGATCCGTTGCCATCTTTACCGGTCGTAATTATTAAAATTCATATCAGGGACAAAATCTTTTTTGTCCTTGTCCGAAAGAAATGGAGTATTTTGAATGGAATTAAAAAACAGAACTTTGTCCAATTTCGCAGAACTTGTGGAAACCGGTGAATGCAAAAAATTCCGCGGCCGTCTGAAAACGGGCATTGACCTTGGTACTGCCAACACCGTTCTTGCTGTCGTTGACCGGAACAACCGTCCCATCGCCGGAATTTCCGCACCGTCCCATGCCATTCAGGATGGTGTGATCGTTAATTATTACGAATCCGTCCAGCTTGTAACAAAGCTTAAAAATGAACTGGAAGAAAAGCTTGGCACAGAACTTACCTACGGTGCAGCTGCCATCCCTCCTGGTGTTTCGGAAGGCAGTGTCAAAAGCATCGGTTATGTCCTGGAAGGTGCAGGTTTTGAGGTTACCAATATCGTAGACGAGCCTACCGCTGCCGCTGCTGTCCTCAAAATTACAGACGGCGCCGTTGTAGATGTGGGCGGCGGTACAACCGGCATCAGTATCCTGAAAGATGGCAAAGTCATTTACACAGACGATGAGGCTACCGGAGGCAGCCATATGACCATGACTGTGGCCGGACACTATAAAATCCCTTATGAGGAAGCGGAAATTTTAAAGACCACTCCGGAAAAAGAAGATGAAATTTTTCCTGTAATCAAGGCAACCGTTGAAAAAATGGCTGTTATTACCGAAAAATTTCTCCATGGTTATCAGGTTCCGGCTGTTTACGTTGTAGGCGGATCTTCCATGTTTAAAGAATTTACAACCGTTTTTGAGAAGAAACTGAAACTTCCTGTGTACAGACCTGTACATCCTCTTCTCGTTACACCCCTTGGCATCGCATATCACTGTGAACTGCCCAAAATATGATTGATTCCTAAAATGATCATCTCTCTGCTTTGTATGTAAAAACTGACCAGAAGGCTGTATAACAGGCCCCTGGTCAGTTTTTACATTCATTTATATACATATCGGTTAATGTTCTGTCAGTTATCTTTCATAATCTTATCAATCGTATTGATCAAAGCTTCCGCACTGACAGGTTTTGCCAGATATCCATTCATACCGGCTTCGTAAGATTTTTCTCTGTCTTCCTCAAACGCATTTGCCGTCATTGCAACAATCGGTACAGACGCTGTTTCTCTGTTTTTTAATGAACGAATCTGTTTTGCAGCTTCATAGCCATTCATAACAGGCATCTGGATGTCCATCAGGATCAGATCATACTGTCCCGGAACCGCCTGTTCCATTTTTTTGACTGCTTCCACACCATCATTGGCTGTCTCGACCATAAAGCCTGCATCTTCCAAAATGGTCTGTGCGATCTCCTGATTCAGTTCGTTGTCCTCTACCAGAAGAATTCTTTTTCCATTGTAAATCCATTCCCTTTTTTCCGGTTCTTTTGTTTTCGGAACAGGATTTGTAAGCAATTCGCGTAGCTGCGACATAAACAGTGGCTTTTCGCAGAAGGCAGTTACACCTGCTTCTTTTGCTTCCTCTTCTATATCTGACCAGTCATATGCAGTCAGTATGATGATCGGGCTGCTGTCCCCGATAACCCGTCGGATACGTCTTACCGTTTCAATTCCGTTCATATCCGGCATCAGCCAGTCAATGATATATGCGTAAAATTCATCACCCATTTCCATGGAATGCTTTGCCCGGATCACCGCTTCCTTCCCGGAAACCGTCCATTCTGACCGCATACCTATTTCTGTCAGCATGCCGGAAATGCTGAGACAGGTATCTGTATCATCGTCTGCGACCAGAACTTTAAGACCCTGAAGCTGTTCGATCTTTTCGTAGCTTTTTGCTTCGCCACATAATTTAAAGGTCAGATTTACCGTAAATTCACTACCCTGTCCCTCTTCACTTTTTACTGTGATGGTACCTCCCATCATATCTACAATATTCTTGGTGATCGCCATTCCAAGGCCGGTTCCCTGGATCCCGCTTACCGTTGAGGTTTCTTCTCTGGTAAAAGATTCAAATATATGTTCCTGAAACTCCGGCTTCATGCCGATTCCGGTATCCCGGATAATAAACTGATAGTTTCCATATCCTGTCGGTGCAGATTTCAGCTGCCGGATCCTTAAACTGATCGTTCCACCGGTCCTGTTAAATTTGATACCATTACTCAGAATGTTCAGCAGGATCTGCGTCAGCCTCAATTTGTCCGCAATGATATCTTCATTTTTTACATCTACGGTATCGATCAGAAAATCCAGCTGCTTGGAAGTAATATTGGGCTGCACGATAGTACGTATGTCGTGGAGCAGCTCCGGAAGATGCAGCGGATTCTCATTGATCTTTACCTTTCCGCTCTCAATCCTGCTCATATCCAGGATATCATTGATCAGCGAAAGCAGATGTTCACTGGAGGTTGATATTTTGGAAAGGTATTCTTTTACCTTCTCCTTATTGTCCACATGAGAAGCAGCAAGGGATGTAAAACCAATGATAGCATTCATAGGTGTTCGGATATCATGGGACATATTATTCAAAAATGTAGTTTTTGCAGAGTTTGCACTTTCCGCATGCATCAGGGCAGTTTCCAGTTCATGATGGCTCTCTTTCAGCTTCTGGTTCAGTTCATAAGACTGTCTGGCTGCCTTTTTGGCTTTTGTCTCTGCGCTCCTGGCTTTCTGCAGGATACCAAGGATCACCAGCAATACTGCCAGAAATACACAGATAAACACAGTTGCCACCGCCAACAGATTCTCCTTTATGAAATCCAGCAGAGTAACTTTCTGGGAAGCATTATCGTAGGCAGACAGTGCACCTGTAAGTTTGGATGTAGGCATAGACTTCAAAGTCTTATTCAGGATCGACAGAAGAACGGAATTTCCCCGGCTGACTGCAAAGGATATATTGTCCGGCTGTGTCAGAAAAACACTGTAAAGCTTTTTGTCATTGACATACTCTGTCGCCCGGCCTGAACTGGAAAGAAAACAGTCTGCCTTTTTATCCTGTACGGCTTTTCTTGCATCCTCAAAGGAATCATACTCCATAATTTTCCATATCGGATAATTATAGGAAATAAACCATTTTAAATTCAGATCACTTTTCGGTATAGCAACGCTGTTTTCTTCATTTTCATCAAAGGATCTTTTACCGGTCACTGCTGCCAGACTGGAAACAAGGACCGTATTGGACAGGGCCATGTCATTTTGTTCTGCAGCATAAGGGTTCTGGCTGGTATGAAGGATCATGTCGATCCTGCCGTCTTTTAATGCCTGGATCAGTTCTTCCTGGGAGTCAAAGCCTTCTATATTAAACTTCAGGCTGCTGTTTCCCAGACAGTCCACTGCATATTTAATATAATCGTTGATCACACCCGTCATTTCACCACTTTCTTTGTCAAAAGTACTGAAACTCTGGTCGTTATTCAGAAATCCCACACCTATCTCACCGTGCTGTTCCAGCCATTCCTTTTCTTCACTGGAAAGGACGGCAACAGACTGTGCAGAAAGATATCTCTGGTAAAGTTCATCGCCGTAAAATGGTTTATCATACTCCATGGAACGCATGGCTGCATCCAGTTCTTCTTTCAGATCCGGACGGTCTTTGCTGATGCCATAATAAATATCAGAGCCACCGATCGTCACAACCGCTGACATTCCGGCTTCAACCCAGGCAGGAGTCTCTGTAGATATCACTCCGTCAATCTCCCGATTCCCGGCCATTTTTTTCGCCCGTTCAAAGCTGTCCACATCCAAATGCTGTGTCTTTATATTCTGCTTTTCTTCCCATTCGCGAAACTGAGTTCCCTGTACGCTCTCTTCCATTACCGCGATCCTTTTGCCATTCAGGGTAGAAAGATCTGACGGAGAAATATCCGTATTTGTAAGATCTGCATACAGATAATATTTTTCTTTTCCCATGGGGAGATCTGAGAACAGCATCGTCTCAGCACGTTCATCGGTATAGGAAAGTGCAGCCATCAGGTCGATCTCGCCATTTTGGAGCTTTTCCACAAGCTCTCCCCAGTCGCCTTTTATATATTCGTAATTCCAGCCTGTATAGGCGGCAACTGCCTGTTCGTATTCATAACCATATCCGCTTCGTTCACCATTTTCACCGGTAATATGATAGGAATCCGGATACCAACCTACCCTGACTGTTTTCGATTCTGTATCTGTCTTCGTTTCCGAAGCAGCCACAGGAACCGGAAGTACTGTAAAGATCATCAGCAGACATAATGCCAGCCCCACATGTCTGCATAAAGTTCTCCTGCTCTTATTCATACTTTTTCCTCGATAATATCGTATTTTTTGTCAAACTCTCCCGCTGTTTCGTTTCCCCGGACGGGTTCTGCGGTTTTCCAGGAGACAGACGACTTCGACTGTGTTTTCTTTGGGCATACGAATTCTTGTCCCTTTACAATCTCCATAATACACCGGAAACGCAAGATCAATATGTTCAATGCGTGACCCCTGACCTGTCCCATTATTAACAGTTTCATTCTTCAATTCAATCTTCTCAATAAATGTATTCATAAATTCTTTCTTTTCCATATCTGTCATTTTATCATACAGTATATCAAAATCCAGAAGAAATTCATACAGTTTTTTACCCGTAATTTCTTTCCCGTAAGATGCCCCAATCTTAGCATCAATATCTTTCATCGCCTCCTCAAACTCTGCCACCTTATCATACAGGTTATCCAGCCTGTCCTGCATATCCTGGTATTTTCTCGTATAATGCTTATCCCCAGTATCCAGACGATCCAGCATCTGTATCAGTTTCAGTTTCGACCCTTGTACCTGTTTCAGCTGTTTCTGCAGCTGCTCCCTCTCAGTTTCCAAAGCAGAAACATCCACCTTCTCTTCCAGTTTCTCCTGCACAAACTTTCGGAACTCATCCCCCGCAACCATATACCGGATAAATTCCTCTACTTCTGCATTAAACATTTTCTGGTTCAGCATCGGCTTGTAGTCACAAATCTTTCCATCAACTTTTTTTCTGTGATGGCATCTGTAATAAAATGTATCTTTGTATTCCCCAGTTTTTTTATTCTGCCGTCGCTGAACAGTTCCACTCATTCCACCACCGCAAAGAGGACATCTGATTAATCCAGTTAAAATATGTTCATGCTCCAGACTATGAGTTTTAACAAATCTAACCCCCGTCCTCTTCCTTTTCTCTCTCGCCGCCTCCCACGTCTCTTCATCCACAATCGCCTCATGCAGTCCATCTGCCAGCAGGTAATCATCAGTCTTCACACGCCGGTATTCATCCCTCGTTCCCTTCACCTTCTCCGTAACATTCTTTCCGTAAGCAATCTTCCCTGTATAAACCGGATTATCCAGAATCTTCATGATCAGCCCTCTGGCAAAATAATTCAGTTCATGCCCTCGTACCTTTTTCTTCGTATAACCTCTCTGGTTCAGATAATTACAGATAGCATCTGCCCCCATATCCGTATGCACAAACTTGTCATAAATAATCCGCACAATCTCCGCTTCTTCCTCATTCACCACCAGAGTGCTGTTCTTTGAATCCAGATCATACCCGAAAGGAGCCTGTCCGCCATTCCATTTTCCCTCTCTGGCCTTCTGCTTTCTTCCTTCCATTGTCTGGACCAGAATATTCTCCCTTTCAATCTCAGCCACTGCCGACAGCACCGTAATGGTCAGCTTGCCGGAATCCTTAGAAGAATCAATCCCGTCTTCCACACAGATCAGATTCACTCCATAATCCTGGATAAACTGCAGGGAGTTTAAAACATCTGCTGCATTCCTTCCAAAACGTGACAGCTTAAACACCAGAATAAACGCCACCCCGTCACGTTCCTCAGACGCGTCCTGCAGCATCCGCTGAAACTCCGGTCTGCCTGTAATACTCTTTCCGGACTTTCCTGCATCACAGTATTCCCTGACCACTTCCATTTCTTTATAGTCCGCATACTTCCGAAGCCGCTCTGTCTGTGCTTCCAGACTGTATCCCTCTGTCTGAGCCGCTGTAGAAACACGGGTATATATGTAACATTTCTTTCTCAAATCTTCACCTCATTTCGGTTGCCCATCGTCATACGGTTGCCGTACATAAAATATATCGGAATCACCAGTCTGCGCCAACTCGCAGAACGACCAAAAAAACTGCCCCAAAATCCACCTTCTCCTATGCGGTTTCCATAGCGCAAAAAGACCGGCAGCCCCAAAAGACCACCGGCACACTCGATCACTTCCCCTGCAGCTGTGCATTTCTCTCCTCAATCTCCCCCAGAACCACATCCCCGTACTTCTGGATCATTCTTGCCAGAAACTCTGCACACTTTTCCATGTTTAGCCTGGCCTGTTTCTCCGTCAGTCTGCCGGTATCGATCAGTTCAATTTTTCCCATAGCCAAAAACCACCTCCTACTGTTCCAAGGAGTCCTGGTCCCTGATTTTTTGACTTTCCGGACAAAAAAATAAACCCGCTGCCATCCACAGATTTCTCCGCAAACAGCAACAGGTTTCCCCTGATCATTTATTTACTTTATCATCCGTTCAATACCATCGGTCATACGGATTCCCACGCACCCTCTTTGTCTCTGGTGCCTTCTCAATACTCTTTTCAGCTTCTTCCCTCGTTGCAAACAGCCTGTGAGCCTTCACCTGTATTCCGCCGCCCGTATCTGTAAAACGTACCAGGAACATCCCGCCGGAACACCTGCGGATCTCCACTTCTCTCACATACCTGTTTGATTCCACAATATATGCAGTATCCCCGACTTTCATAAAATCACACTCCTGCACTCAAAACATCCTTCATCCTCACCAGAACAGGAAGCACCTGCCCGTCAGCAAATCTCCGTTCAAAAGAACCATTGGAAAAATGATCTTCTCTCAGCAGCATTGTCAGCAACGCCGTACAAAGTTCATAATCCGCTCCCGGAACACGTTTCAGTTCCTCATTACAGTCAATCGGCTCCGTAATCATGTAATCCCCATAATTTGTTTTCAAATCTCCTATTGTCTTTAACAGATCTGCATACAGATTCTCTTGTGGATTCTTTAATTCCAATATTTCCTGAATTTTTCGTAGTTTCTCTGACTTTGTCAATGCTATACACCACCTTGATAAACGCTCGAATATATGTTCTTTATATTTTAACATATACCCAATAATTATTCTAGCGCAAAATATATTCATGTAATATCCACAACAGCAAGGTTTCGTTGCGACTACGAAATTGATACAATTTAACGGTGCACACCCTTGTGAACACCCCTGTTCGCCTTTCGTTAAATAATTAAAATAGGCTACTCTTTTGCATATTTCTGATCAGCCTGTTTCTTCCATAAAAAAAGAGACATTGACATAATTTGATCAATATCTCTTCTGCTGCTTTGCTGAGACATATTCTTCCGACTGGATATACTCTCTCAGGGAAGCATCAAATTCATCCTTGACGGAATCCAGTCCATAATAAAACCGCTACCACACCGAAACAAAAGATATGTCTCTATTTTTGGTAAAACCATAGATGTAGGTTAATCATGTTTTTTTAATCAGCGTTTTGATACTCACTGTCTTCCCCAAATAGCTACCGAATTTGACCTCACGATCAATTCTTCGACAGGCAGACCAATCGGACAAATATCATGACAAGATAACGACTTCCCGCATCCCT
>ERZ857775.3728-NODE-3728-length-11972-cov-12.490392_pt1 | contig 11972 bp, 6 predicted proteins | sample MGYA00519698_ERZ857775 | MGnify/ENA primary metagenome ERZ857775 (study PRJEB31778, sample SAMEA3449363) | human gut metagenome | biome: human gut; feature: human-associated habitat; material: faeces | place: United Kingdom | collected 2010/2012 ...
CGCCCCTCTGCGCCGCAGGCGCAGGCCCCTTCGGGAATACAGGAAAGCACCGCCCCGATCCCGATCCCGACCGCGCCATAACGCCAATAAAAAAAGCTGCCTTGCGGCAGCAGGTCGATTACTGTTTATTCAGAGATGCCAGTTCCAGTAATGCCCAGCATACTTCTTCCTGTTTTTCTTCTTTTACTACAACTTCGTTTTCAACCTGCTGTTCTTTCATTGTTTATTCTGCCTCCATAAAAAGTACCCGCTTCCTTGCGGGCCATCAACATATTTTCTATGTTGATACACACATATCTCTTATGTCTATAATATATATCTTTTATACCCCATTATCCAATATTTCTTTGACAAAGTTTGTTTTCTCGCTTGAATCGTCATTCATACATTTCATAGCATACATATCTTATAAAATATTCGTTCATATGTATTGATTTCAAGGTATCAGTCGAAGTAAAGTAAATGAAAATGCATAGTGGGACTGTAGAGCGTCAAATACTTTTGCATTTATGCATTGTATAGTTTGCAGGTTATGATTTAGAAAGGTTCTTCAGATGGATGGGCTTTGGACATGCCTAAGGCGTGAGGGTTCATTGGGTTCAGAAGGTTCAAAAAGTTCAGAGGGGGTGGTGGCGGCTCCGCCGCAGGTTGTGTAGAAGGGTTGCGTCCCCACAGGGGAAAACGACTCACTACATTTTGTGCGTCGCTTTGCTCCTACAAAATGTGTTCGCTGTGCACGCCGTTAGGCGACGGAGGATAGGGGCGTGGATTAGACGATAGAAACCAGAAATCAGACGTCAGAATTTGTTACGTGCTTACCTTCCCGCCGGGCACCGTCATTCTGAGCAGCAGCGAAGAATCTCGGTAAGAATCGCAAATGGCAGAAATGTCGTTAAATACAAGTCGGCGGGAAGGAGCCGTTGGGCAGTCAGCCCAGAATCTTTCGGTGTTCCTCAGAGCTCCGCCCAGCTCCATTCCGGTCGGGCGTAAAATGAAAACATGAAATCACAATAAATAAGGAACAAAGAAATCTTCAACTTTCCTTTCTATCCCCCATAAAGGGCTCCACGTGGTCCATCATGATTTCCAGTTTCCCTATGGTTACGTCCACATGGAAATGGCCGGCGTACCACTTTTGGTACTGCAGGGAGTCTTCCACCCTGTCCAGCCAGTGTTCCGTGGACTGGTCCACACCGGGCCAGGGGCGGAGGTGGAGGGCAGGGATATAGCGGGCGGGGATGGTGTGAGTAAGCACCGCATCCACTTTTCCCTGTCTTTCCCGAATGGCATCTTCCACCCGGCGGCGGATCCTGCCGTCCGGCTGCTCGTCAGAATACCATGGCCAGCCCCGGGCAAGGCGCATGGGTTTATCGGGGCTGTAAGCGCCGCCGATAACAAGAGTGGCTGTACCGTCCAGATCATAGACCTCCCCATCCCTGGCAAAGAGAATGGAAGGGAAAGCGGACTCCACGTACACCCTTCCTCCGTGCCAGTCTTTCAGGCGGTAGGCCTTCCGGTCCGTTCTTGCGCCCCACTGGTCCACTTTCACCACCCGGGTGGGCCGCATTTCATGGTTGCCGTGAATGCAGAAAAGAGTGATGGGAAGCTGTACCAGCATCTGCTTCTTGCGCAGATCCCGGAGACCATTGGAAATATTGATTCCTGCATCTCCCAGGATGATCATCGTATCTTCCCTAGTGGTTTTCATTGCCCTGCAGAACCGCTGGATTTTTGCGAATTCTCCATGGCAGTCGCCGGTAATGTAAATCATAGGCGCCTCCGTTCAAAGCTTCTCTGTAAAACTAACAATCCGCCGGAAAAAATGACCACTTCCTGTGAATAACAGGGAGCGGTCTTTGTTCTTTCTTAAACCCTGCCTGCTATGTACAACTGCGTTTTTCCGGCAGAAATTTCATTTCGCCGGCGGCAGTCCCAGGTAGTGCAGAATATCTTCTGTTTCCTGTACTTTATCATCCACCTTGATTTCATGATGAATAATAAAGTCTGTCATCATCCTTCTCAGTTTGATTCTGACTTTAAACAGAGGCAGTTTTTTTCCTTCCACTTTTTCCATATATTCCTTAACTCTGTTCAAATCCGCATCTTTGAGGAGTGTATCCAGACGTCCAAATTCATTGATTGTTTCCTCCGTGAGGCCCAGGTTCATCATTTCTTCCAGCTTATCCCTGCGGATGCCTGCCAGATGGGCGGCCGCATAAATGGAGTTCTGCCGGAGCTTTTTTCTGTAGTCCGTAATGTAATCGCGGAATGTTTTATCCGGTGAAAGGGTCACCGCACCCCGGGAAACATCGTTCAGAAAAAGGCTGGCTGCTTTCTGTTCTTCCTGAGACAAGTAGGCAAAGGATTTATGAAGCTGGTTCAGTGTATCAGCCAGCTGCTCTGGAGTTACCTCCGGCTGGCTAAGCTGTTTCATATATTTTTCAAAGCGGGAATTCATATAGTCCGCATCAATCATACCCGTATCCTGTTCAATCAGTGTGGTGTCGATATCATAGGGAAGATCTGTGCCACCGGTAGAGGTTCCTCCAAGGGCCAGTTCCTTATATCTTGCCAGCAATGCCATGTAGGTAAGCTGATCAAATGACAGACTGACATAGGTCTTTTCACCGGAAATAGTCCTGTCAGCCAGGGGATATTGTCTGTTTTCCCAGCGGAATCCCTGAATTCTGGCGGCTTCAAGATAAGATTTCAGCTGATTAAAGAGAGAAGCAAATTTTCCTCTTTCCCTGATATCTTCCGGAAGTTTTTGGAAATCGTGAATACCAGCTGCTGCGAATATATCACTGATAGCAGAAAATATTTCATTCATCCTCTTCACATTCTGTCCCAGACGATCTACAAAAAGGCCAAATACCTTATCGCCGGAATAGAGTTTAACCGCCCTCTCCACATTCCGTTTCATGGTGTAAGGCCGCCGGTAATAATGGATGGTTCCAAAAGGTTTATCCGGTCCGAAAAGGCGGTTTGTCCGAGAAAAGGCCTGTATCACATTTTCATATTCCAAAAGCTTATCCAGATACAGCGTATTCAGCCATTTGGAGTCATAACCTGTCAAAAGCTGATTTACCACAATCACCAGGTTCAACTGTTTGGACGGATCATCATCGATGTGTTGATAGGGCTCCTTATGAGCCAGACGCTGCATGACGTCCTTCTTAAAGCGGCCATAGCTTTTCATGGTGAAATTCTGCCCAAAAAGAGCATTATAGTCCTCCATGATTTCTACAATGGCATCTTCCTTTTCATTAAATCCCTCTCCATCCAAGTCAAGAGTGGGATCAAAGATAGCAGTCACATGAAGATCTGGCATTTCATGTTTAAACCAGCCATAATAGGCAATAGCTTCAGGAATGCTGGAAGCTGCAAAGATGGCATGAAATTTTCCATTGTCACTGAGTCTAAGCCAGTTATCCTGCACATCGGAAATCACCTGCCGCCTGTGCTTTTCACAGTCATACTGCTTCTCTGGCAAATAATCTTCAATGCCTCTATGATATTCCCCTTGTTCGTCCCAGTCTCCTGCCATGGGAAGCTGCATGCAGGCAATATACACCTTTTTCTTTTCCTTATCTTTCATGGCCTCTGCTTCGGTCTTTGCCTTTGCCTTGTCCAACGCCACAGACCGCCGCAGATCCAAATCCCGGTACGTCTTCACCATATAGGGATCAAAGCCAAGTACATTCTTATCCCGGATACCATCAGCCAGGCTATAGCGGTGCAGTTCATCGCCAAAGACAGTGGCGGTGGTATTCATTTTCTTCTGGTTTTCCAACTGAATCGGCGTGCCGGTGAAGCCGAAGAAAAGAGCTCTTGGGAATGAGTGCTTAATATCCAGCAGCATATCACCAAAAGTAGAACGGTGCGCCTCATCCACAATGAATACGATTCTCTTCTCTTCCAGCCCAGCAAGAAGACTTTTCGTCACATTCGTCTCCCCTGCTTTGACACGGCTCATTTTCTGGATGGATGTGATAATCAGCTGATCTTTTGCATCATCACTCAAGAGCTTTTCCAACAGATCCGCTGTATCATCGGTCTGCTGCACATCTAAACCTTCACCGGCAAAACCGCTGTACTCACGGTAAGACTGGGAAGCCAGCTCGATACGGTCCACCAGGAAAATGACCTTGTCCGCATCATCGGACTGGGAAATCAGCTCTGCCGATTTGAAGCTGGTCATGGTTTTTCCGGAGCCGGTGGTATGCCAGATGTAACCGCCCCGCTGGGTCCCGGTCATCCAGTCATTCTGCGCCACCTTATCAGAAATGGCACTAGAAGCAAAATACTGGTAACTGCGCATGACCTTCAGAATCCCATCGGAATGATCCGCCACCGTATAGGAACCTACCATCTGGTGAGCCATGGGAATATTCAGGAAATGCCGGGCAATATACTTCCAGTCCCCCTGGATTTCATTGTTGAAATCCTCCCAGTGGAAGAAATAATCCTTATTCAGCTTTTCCCCGTCACCGGGATTGGCAAAATACACCATATCCGAAGGAGTCATGGCCACGAAAAACTGGATGAGAGAGAAAATCCCCGTAAATACATGCTCATGGTTGTACAAATCAATCTGGTTATAGGCCTGGCTCAGCGGAATCCCCGTCTTTTTCAGCTCCACATGAATCACGGGAATGCCATTGATCAGAAGCATGAAATCGCCCCGCCTGTCATGGAGCATGGCATTCTTTGATTTGAACATAGGCTGCTCTGCGATCTGGTACACACTGGGGCCGCCGGAAACAGCTCTTTTGTCAAAAAGATAGAGACTCACCGGACTCCCATAATGAAGAGCATCCTCTTTATTATCCCTGATAATAGTCACACTGCCGCCATTGATAAAACCGTTCAGCTGCAATGGCGATGACAGGAGACGCACCTGCTCCAGCACCTGGGCCATTTCCCCATCAGACAGGGGCACATCGTTCAGCTCATCAATGCCCCGGTTGTTCCGGAAGAGGATATCCGCCCAGTTCCGGATCAAGTCTTCCTCCGTAGGATAATGGAGCACCTGGTCCGCCCATCCGTTCTTCGTCAAAAGATGGATCAGCGCCGCTTCAAAGAGACGTTCCTCATCAAAAGTATCCGACATAACCGACTCCTCCATGAAATATGAATGGTTCAGATAAACATTTCAGACAGCATGGCCTGCTTCAGTGACTGCAGCTTTTCTAACTTGCGCTGACAAAGCATAATTACTTTTTCAATAGCAGAAATCGTCTGCGCAATTGCTAATTGCTCCTCTATGGAAGGAGGAAATATAACCTCCCCCTGTAGTGCCTTTTCAGACGATATTTTCATATCATTTTTAGCACCCTTATTTACAAGAGGATGAAGATACTTGTTCAGCCTGTAATCATCATCAAAATAGCATTCAATAAATTTTGAAACTACACCATTTTTAGGTCGATACACTGCATAAAGAGTAGACACAATACCAGCCATTCCAGAATTCGTTTTAATGATACCATAAGGATTTGCTTTTAATGGTGACTTTGTATATATGATATCGTCAGTGTGTACTACGCCATAATTTAGGACAGAAGCACCTGCGAAGCTACGTCCCTGAAATTGTATTTGATTCACTACTCCAAAATCTCCTGAAACAGACAAAACATCGTCCTTTGTATAGTTTCCAAATGTATTTTTCTCTTTAGATGGCTCAAGATACGAATTCAGCTCATGTATCTCCCAGTCCCCTGTAAATCCACGGAACCGGACTTCCGGCACTTTCTCGCCAGGCCGGGGAAACATTTTCTCCAGCATGGACTTTTTGAAAGCCTGCAGCTTGGCAAGCTGTTCCTTGCAAGAAAAGATCAACCAGTCTAAATTGGCAAAAGCAGCCCCTATTTTGCTTTGTTCCTCACTCAAATTTGGTATATAAAAAGCAGACCTTGAGATTAAATTCCAATCAGCACGAGGCATCTTAGAACCAGAAGACTGATTTGCCTTATCATCGAATTCTTTTGTTTGCAGGAGAGTGTACAAAAATCTTCTATTTACATTACCAGGCTTCAATACCCACCAATCACCTACTGCCACTCCGGAAAACTCAGGAACCAGCATATTATGCAGATATGGGCGGAGTTTACCATAAAGTACCATGGTATTATCAAATTTGATGCCTTTTTTACTTATTCCTTTGGAACGTACATCTTTATTGAGAACACCCTCTCCGGCAATAATATCTTCATATTCAACACATGGATATGCCTTTGATGATATTTGTGCTTTTGACTCTCGTGCCGCAAAAGAGCCAAATAGCTGTGCTTCCCACTCGTCAGTAAATCCTTGAAACCGCAGGGCCGGTACTTTTCTTTCTTCCATCATACCTTTCCTCCCAGCAGTTCAGCCAGCTGGCGGAGGCCTTCCATGTCTTTTTCCGGACCGGTGAGTTCGCCCATCATGGACGCCAGAGAGGTCTCCGCTTTCCGGATTTCTTCATCTATATCCCTGTAGGTATCCTTATATTTATCTGCCATCTGCTGCACTTCTTTTTCCAGGTTCACCACCACTTTGTCTGAAAGGCCTTCCAGGGCGTGCATGAGGGGCTGGATCCATTTGGCCTTAAGGAGAATCTCCTCTTCTTCCGGGGAAAGCTTCTCGATGCGGTTCTTTGTCCTGTCGGTAAGGCTGTCTTCTGCTGACTTGATTTCCTTCTTCAGTGCTTTTTCTTCTTCTGCCATTTTCAGCACGCCGACCACCATGGCTTCCGTGGTTCCTTCTTTCATAGGCGCTTCCATACGCAGGATTTTCAATCGTTTCTGTACCGCCGGTTTCCCATAGGTGCCGTCTTTGTAGGATTTCATGTCCTTCCAGGAGACTTCGGGATGCACGGCAATAAAGGCCAGCTTTTCCTTCTGGCTTCGGATGGGGAGGTATTCTTCCAGTGCCCGGATTTCATCGGTTTCCACATGTTCATAGATTTCCTTGGCCTTTTTCTGGATGGTCTGCATGTCAAAGGCATCGTTGCTGTCATTCAGGAGGCTTTCCTTTTCTTCTTCCGGCATTTCTTCTATGAATGATGCATACCGGTCCTGGATTTCCCGGATGCGGGTTTCTTTTTCTTCTATATTTCTCAAGTCTTCTGCCAGGAAGGTGTGCTGCAGGAGTGCAAAAGGAATAATGCGGCTTGTCCAGCCTTCCTGCACAGCGGTGTCCTTTTCTTTCTTTTTCTTCGTCACCATGTGAGGCAATACCTGACGAATCACATCTTTCCCTTCGGTCTGGATGGTTTCCAAATCCGCCGCAATCCCTTTCCATGCATCATCAAGAATCTGGTAGGCTTCATAGGGGTCGATAAGGGGCATGTCCTTGAGACGCGAAAAGATTTCTCCCGCCAGTTTTTCTTCTTCTCCTGCCACAGGGATGGTTTCCATGGAAGAAATCAAGTCTTCTTCCATCATACGGTCCATGCCGTCAAAGGCATGGGAAAAGCGGGTCTCAAATTCTTTGACGTCTTCATTTTCTTTCACTGCACTGCGTACATCCACAACAGCAGGAATGAAATAGCCGTCTTCTCTTTTCTTGAAAAGGGTCTCTTTCAGGGTAGGGAAAATCTGCCAGTATGGGGCCAGCTTTCCCAGTTCTTCTTCCGAAAGGCCGCTGTTCATAATGGAATAAATATCCCAGTGCTCCGCATCTTCCGAGGAGTCCACATAGCGGGGAATGTTCAGGTTATAGTCGTTTTTACGGATTTCATCGATGGATACTTTGCGGGAATACTTGGGAATATCCAGTCTTCCTTTGTATGTATCCACGATTTTCTTGATGTCCCGGGCCCGAAGTTTATTGTCTTTTCCTACTTTTTCAAAGCCCTTGGATGCGTCGATAAAGAGGATATCCCTTTCCTCCCTCTTCTGACGAAGGACCATGATAATGGTGGGAATGCTGGTGCCGTAGAAAATATTCGGTGGCAGACCGATAATGGTATCGATATGGTTTTTCTCCACCAGGTTCCGTCTGATTTCCCCTTCTTCATTGCCCCGGAAGAGAACGCCGTGAGGAAGGACGATGGTCATAATGCCATCGGGTTTCAGGTGGTACAGGTCATGGAGCAGGAAGGCATAGTCCGCCTTCGTTTTCGGTGCCAGCCCAAATCCTGCAAACCGGGGATCATTCTCTTTGTTTTTCGGATCCCAGGACTGCGAATAGGGGGGGTTCGACACGACCCCATCCAGGTACAAAGGTTTGGTTTCATGATATTTATCCAACCAGGGCCAGTCCTTTTCCAGTGTATCTGCATTCCGGACTTCAATATTATCAGGAAGTATATTTCTCATGACCAGATTCATACGGGTCAGGTTGAACGTATTTTCCTTCAATTCCTGGGCATAGTACTTGATAGCGTTTCCATCTTTCATGTACTTGGCAGCCGCATGGCCGATGGTTATCAAAAGGGAACCGGATCCACTGGTGGGGTCATAGATTTCAATATGATCTTTTCCTTTCGTGTGGTCCGCCACAATATCTGCCATAAGCATGGACACTTCATGGGGTGTGTAGAATTCCCCTGCTTTTTTGCCTGCATTGGCAGCGAACATGGAAATCAGGTATTCATAGATATATCCCAGTACATCATAATCCTGGTACGTATTTCCCATGGGAATCTTTTTGATGAGGTCCATCAGATTTCTCACAGCCTTCGTCTGGGCAGCTGCATCAGCACCCAGACTGCTTAATCCGGTCTGGAGAGTCTTGAAAATCCCTTTGAAAAGCATCCTATGCTTATCACTGATTAATCGATCAAAGGCATTGAGTCCATCCTGCACGTTTTTCACATTAAAGCTCTTTTTATCCATAGCAAGCCAGGTGGAAAAGAGATTTTCATAGGAAATAAAATAGCCCAGTTCATCCTGAAGGCCTTTCACCGTTTCCGGATCATCTTCCGTAATATATTCAAGATCCCCATCTTCGACTCCCATGGACTTTAAAAGCCGAAGCTCCTTTTCCGACAGATACCGATAGAAAATAAAGCCCAGAATATAGTCTTTGTACTGACTTGCATCGATATTGGCGCGAAGGGTATTGGCAGACTCCCATAAAGTAGCGGCCAGTTCCTGTTTATTCATGAATAACACCTCTGTAGTTTAAGTGGTTTTGCATATATTGTATTTATTATACATTACTAGGAGTCCAGCTATCTATACCGATTTCTCCGTCAATTTCAAAGACTCAAAAATAAAAGGAAGGTCATGACTCCCCTTCCTCTTATTTCACTTGAAGAATGTTCAAGCACTCTCCCGATCTTGGATAATATACCCACACTCTATTGCATCCGCCAAGGCCTTCTTGAAACCCGTTTTGGTCACTTTCAGTTCATTAGTTCCAAGCCGTATGACCGGCGGATATCCATTCTCTCCTTCTATGGCTGTAATAATACTGCTGTAGTCTCCTTTGTCTCTGGCACTGTGGCCTATGGGTCCGAAAAGGATGAGAGCATACCGGCTGTTGCAGTACATTTTGCGATAATTCAGTTTCTGGGCTTTTTCATAATCAAGGTAGAGTTTGAGACGCTCTGGAGAAATACCCATGGTTTTGCATATGCCTTTTATGACATTGGCCGAAATCATGGAGGCCCCAATCACAACGATATACCCGGAAGGATCCTGGTTATCCGTTTCTTTGGCCTCTTCTTCAAAAAGGCTGCTCAGCCCTGCTATCTTAAGAAACCGGTCTATGGTTCCCTGGGAATTCATATGGTAGAGGATTTCTTCTGCCCTTTCCACAAGGACATCTTCCAGTACCTCTATCTGTTCAGGGCTCAGCATCGTTTATTCCTCCTTCATGGTGTCATCAAATACTTTTGTTTTTGCCTGAATCATTTTCCGAAGGGCATCTTTTGCCTTGTACAAATCGTCCTGGCATTTCTTATATATTTCTGCCACCTGCTGCTGCCTTTCCATAGGTGGCACGGGGATTTTAATTTCTTTCAGACTCTGGATGCGAATACTGGGAACGGTCATACCTACATAGAAGAGATTCATGAGGACATTTCCTTCAGGGCTGTCAAGGAAAGCAAGCAGATAATAGGGATTGATTTTTTTCTTGTCCAGCTCCAGGACAAACATATTTCCTGTAGCCATAAGCTGCCGTCCTTCCGGCACAGAAGCCAGCCCTACTTTGGCAGGCCTTCCCACTTTAGAGAGGATAATGCTTCCGTCTTCGATGAGATATTTACCATACCCTTCCGGAATTTCAGTCATATGTTTCAGGTCTTTCTGAATCAGTCCGTCCTGCATATCTGCCAAAGTAAGGTAATCAATGCCCGTATCTTCCTCACTGCTGAATGCATCCAGCTGAGAAGCCATAATAGGCGCGCCGCGGCTGATACGGAGTGTCAGGTCTTCCAAGGGTATCAGAGTGCCATAATTTGACAGGGATTCAAGCTCATCTTCCGGCGTTAAATAGGTCTTTGGGAAAACAGAGAAATCCTTTTTTTCGATTTCTTCGTTGGATACCGTTTTGCTGATATCCGTATCCTCTGCCAGAGCTTTGAGAATGGTATCTATGTTTGCTTTGCTGAACTGGTTTGTGCGGCGTCCTTTTTCATAAATATCAGAAGCATCTACAAAATGGACTTCTTTATTTCCATGGCTGAGCACCAAAAGAAGGACGGAAATATTAGTATAGGAAAACATTTTGACCGGAAGGCTGATCACCGATTCAACCCACCCTTGCCGGATGAAATATTCCCGTGCCGCTTTCTCTGGAAAGTTCCAAGCACAGCTGTTTGTGAGCGTAACCACAGCCTTTCCTTTTTTTGCCAGCCTCTGCATTACACCGGCGGCAAATGCCCAGTCCAGCGTTTTTGATTTCTTAGCAAAGGGAAGGCTCTGGATCCAGGAATCCCGAGCAGAAAACCGCATGGCCAGTGGATGGTCGCAGAAAATTTTATCGAAATGTTCTGCGGTATTCTCTACGCCGGGAGGAGTCATATCCTGTAAAATATCCCTGTTCTCTATGGCAATCTTTTGATGATACTTATCGAGGTATTGATCCAGCATGTCCGGCTGGCCTTTATATGCGGTAATCAGTTCCTTCATATTCGGTGGATCCAATAAAACATCCGCCCTGATTCTGAAGATCTGACAGGCCGACCGCATGATGTCATAGCCCTTTAAAACTGCTCCCGGCACCTGTTCATAGACCATTGTCAGAAAACCGCCAATGCCACTGCAGAAATCAGCTACTCTTTCCCTTTTTCCAATTTTAAGAATAGATAATGCCAGATGACTGAGTGAATCGGAAGTTCCGCTCTCTCCATATGCCTTTCCTCCGATGGTCAGATTATCTTCGAAATGCAGAAGTAAACCTTTTACTACTTTCGGTTCCACGCCCTTTGATAACTTTAGTAATTCATTACCAATTTTGGATTCATGGGAAATAAAATCGGGCAATTCATTAAAGCCTTTCCGGCGACAGAGTCCAATAACCTCAGCTAATGCCTCTTCTCCATACCAGTCAAATTCTTTTCGGAGACTAAGCTGGTAAACCATATAAAAAGCCTCTGCCTGTATTAAAGGATCCACTGCTGCCTTACCGCGTATGGCTGCCAGTATTTCCCATTCCAAATCGTTGGCTGTCAGTCTATTCATCTGCGTTCTCTTTACCAATTTAGTCTCCTCCTTTTTGGTATTCAATTACCATTTCTATGTTGTTTGTATCATAGCACTACATAGCCAGTTTGTCAAATGGTATTTTATTACCATTTATAATTGCCATATATGGGAACCATCAGTTAGGATGTGATGGGGAATCTCTATACCCATATTTCAAAGGTTCTTAAGTTTGACGGCCCTTTGGGCCGAGGGTGGTGGTGGCGGCATTGGACACACCTTCGGTGTGAGGGTTGACGGGGCTTCGCCCCGAGGGTTGTGGCCGCTTGATGGCGGCAGGTTGTGTAGAAGGGTTGTGAAGGGAAAGGTTCTTAAGATGGATGGGCCTTCGGC
>ERZ857775.3729-NODE-3729-length-11969-cov-3.808377_pt1 | contig 11969 bp, 10 predicted proteins | sample MGYA00519698_ERZ857775 | MGnify/ENA primary metagenome ERZ857775 (study PRJEB31778, sample SAMEA3449363) | human gut metagenome | biome: human gut; feature: human-associated habitat; material: faeces | place: United Kingdom | collected 2010/2012 ...
AACAAAACAGGTTGAAGTAACAGGGAAAAGAAAATATAATAGACATCAGAGAAAAAACTGTTGAAGAATATAAAAATCAACAACAGGAAGACTTGAAGGAGGACACAAAATGCTTACAGATAATTTTGTAACAATGGAAATTGGAAAAGCAAAACACATTGCACTTGTAGCCCATGATGGAAAGAAGAAAGAACTGATTGAATGGTGCGATAGAAATAAAGAAGTATTACAGGGACATTTCCTCTGCGGAACAGGAACAACAGCCAGACTGATCGCAGAGAAGACCGGGCTTCCGGTAAAGGGATATAACAGCGGCCCGCTCGGAGGAGATCAGCAGGTCGGAGCGAAGATTGTAGAAGGACAGATCGACTTTATGATCTTCCTGTGGGATCCGTTAGAGGCACAGCCGCACGATCCGGATGTAAGAGCATTATCCCGTATTGCCGTACTTTACGATATTCCTACAGCTAACAATCTTGCAACAGCAGATTTCATGCTAAAGTCTGAATTTATGAATTCTACATATGAAAGAAAGGTAGAGAACTTTAACAAGACCATTCAGGACAGAGTGGAGAAGATGAAATAGAAGCTAAAGAGCAGCTGCGCATTCCGCAAAAAAAGGAATCGCAGCTGTTTTTTTGCCTTTTATATATTTCTTTTATATTTCTGCAAAATAAGATTGACATACCGTATCATCTGTGTTATTCTAACACTGTAAACTTTAGCGCTTTAAAGCGCAACACTTTAAAGCGGATTGGCGAAAACAAGTAAAAAGAAATGAGGAAAGTAGAGGAGAAAAGTTATGGCGACGAAATTATTGATGCTGGTGATATTTTTTGCGATTATGGTATCGGTCGGCATCTATGCAAGAAAGCATGCGACAAGTGTAGACGGCTATGTATTGGGAGGAAGATCGGTAGGCCCATGGCTTACGGCATTTGCGTATGGAACGTCATATTTCTCCGCAGTTGTATTCGTAGGATATGCAGGACAGTTTGGATGGAAATATGGTCTCGCATCTACATGGATCGGTCTTGGGAATGCGATTATCGGAAGTTTGCTGGCATGGGTTGTACTCGGAAGACGTACCAAGGTTATGACACAGCATTTGAATTCTAAGACGATGCCGGATTTCTTTGGTGAGAGATACGAAAGCAAGGCGCTTAAGATTACAGCTTCTGCAATCGTATTTATATTCCTGGTTCCGTATACGGCTTCTGTATATAACGGATTGTCAAGGTTATTCGGAATGGCATTTAATATTCCTTATAAATATTGTGTGATCGGAATGGCAGTGTTTACGGGAATTTATGTTATTCTTGGCGGATACATGGCTACGGCGATCAATGACTTCATTCAGGGGATTATCATGCTGGGTGGTATCGTGGCAGTTATCCTGGCGGTATTAAATGGTCAGGGCGGATTTATTCAGGCAATTAAGACAATGGCAGAGATTCCAAGTGATGTGCCGGTGACAATGGGACAGCCGGGCGCGTTTACTTCATTCTTTGGGCCGGATCCGTTAAATCTTCTGGGGGTTGTTATCTTAACTTCTCTTGGAACATGGGGACTTCCACAGATGGTTGGTAAGTTCTATGCGATTAAAGATGAAAAATCAATTAATACAGGAACTGTGATCTCTACGTTGTTTGCGATCGTGATCTCCGGAGGATGTTACTTCCTCGGAGGATTCGGAAGATTGTTTGATGCACCGGAATTACATGATGAGGCGGGCAATATGATCTTCGACGGAATCATTCCACATATGTTATCAACACTTCCGGATATCCTGATCGGTATCGTAGTAGTGCTGGTATTATCGGCTTCCATGTCAACCCTGGCTTCGCTGGTATTGACATCCAGCTCGACATTGACTTTGGATTTCTTAAAAGACAATGTGATGAAAGATATGAGTGAGAAGAAACAGGTACGAACCATGCAGGTGATGGTAGTATTCTTCATTGTATTATCAGTAGTGATTGCAATGGATCCACCTACATTCATTGCACAGCTTATGGGAATTTCCTGGGGTGCACTGGCCGGAGCATTCCTTGCACCGTTCATGTATGGATTGTACTGGAAAGGTGTGACAAGAGCCGCGGTCTGGGCAAGTTTTGCGGCAGGTGTTGGAATTACGGTTTTGAACCTCTTCTTCCACTTTATTGCATCTCCGATTAATGCAGGAGCAATTGCGATGGTAGCAGGACTGATCGTAGTGCCGGTAGTGAGTGTACTTACACCAAAACTTAAGAAAGACAGGGTGGATGAGATATTTGCCTGCTATGATGAGAAGGTTACAATCACCAAGAAACGTTCTCTGGAACAGAATTAATCGAAATAATCTGAAAAATCGAACATATTAAAAAACATCAAGGGAAGTGATTAAATTTATCACTTCCCTTTTGCGTAGGGATATGTTAGGATATAAAAGTATTAAAAATGAACAACAAAATTGATGATTATTATTGCAAGATGATAAGATTTGAAATATCGGGTAAAAGGAGAGGCTTTTAATTATGAAGAATTATCAGAAATATGAGAAAAGTTATTTCATGCCGCCTGAGGTCACATATGACTGGGCAAAAAAAGATTCGGTAGAACAGCCGCCGAAATGGTGCAGTGTAGATTTAAGAGATGGTAACCAGGCATTGATCGAACCAATGAGTCTGGATGAAAAGCTGGAGTTCTTCCAGATGCTGGTTGATATCGGATTTAAGGAGATTGAGGTTGGATTCCCGGCTGCTTCCGAGACAGAGTATCAGTTCATGAGAACTTTGATTGAGAAAGATATGATTCCGGATGATGTAACCGTTCAGGTCCTGACACAGGCAAGAGAACACATCATCAAGAGAACATTTGAAGCTGTAAAAGGAGCACCTCACGCAGTGATCCATTTATACAATTCTACCTCTGTTGCACAGAGAGAGCAGGTGTTCAGAAAAGATAAAGAACAGGTAAAACAACTTGCGATCGACGGGGCAAAATTACTTCTGAAGCTGGCTAATGAGACAGATGGTAACTTCACATTTGAATACAGTCCGGAAAGTTTCCACGGAACAGAAGTGGACTATGCCGTAGAAGTTTGTAACGCTGTTCTGGATGTATGGCAGCCGACAGCTGATAATAAAGCAATCATCAATATTCCTACAACTGTAGAAAACGCAATGCCTCATACATTTGCATGCCAGTTAGAGTATGTACATAAGCATTTGAAACACAGAGAGAATGTGGTACTTTCACTTCATCCACATAATGACAGAGGATGCGGAGTGGCAACTGCAGAACTGGGTATTCTTGCAGGAGCTGATCGTATCGAGGGTACGTTGTTTGGAAACGGAGAACGTACCGGTAACGTTGATATCATCACACTTGGAATGAATATGTATTCCCAGGGTGTAGATCCGGGACTGGATTTCTCTAATATGAGAAAGATCCGCGAGACATATGAGCGTCTGACCAGAATGCAGGTATATGACCGTCAGCCATATTCCGGAGACCTGGTATTTACTGCATTTTCCGGATCACATCAGGATGCGATTGCCAAGGGTATGGCATGGAGAGATGAGAAGAAATGTGATAAATGGACAGTTCCGTATCTGCCGATCGATCCAAAAGATGTCGGAAGAGAGTATGATTCGGACGTTATCCGTATCAACAGTCAGTCTGGTAAGGGCGGCGTAAACTACATCTTAATGCACAGCCACGGAATCAATCTTCCAAAGGCAATGCGTGAAGAAGTAGGATATATGGTAAAAGATGTATCGGATAAAGCACATAAAGAGCTGACACCAGACTGGGTATACCAGATCTTCTCTGATCACTATATTAATACCAAATCCATCTTCCATATTGATGAGTGCCATTTTAAACAGGTAGACGGAATTACCGCAGAAGTGACGATCAATCATGCAGGAGAGAGTAAAGTGATCACTTCGAACGGAAATGGACGTCTGGACGCAGTAAGTAATGCAATTAAGCAGTATTTCAATATCAGCTATGAATTATCCTTCTACGAAGAACATTCGCTTACAAAGGGATCTTCTTCGAAAGCAGTAGCATATGTCGGAATTATCTGTAAAGGTAAGACGTTCTGGGGTGTAGGAATCGACCCTGATATTATCAGAGCATCTATTGAAGCTTTGATTGTTGCAGTCAATAAGATCGAAGAACTTGGAAATGCTGATGCATGTACGGATGCAAGAATGATCGAGATCATGAACTATGTGCAGGCTAATTATATTGATATCACATTGGATGATCTGGCTGAGAAATTCTTCCTGTCAAAGCCTTATCTGTCAAAATATATTAAAGAAAAATCAGGAATGACATTTGGCGATCTGGTGAAGAAGATCCGTATGAAGAAAGCGAAAGCCCTGCTCAAAAGCAGTAATATGACAGTCGAGAACATTGCAATGTCAGTCGGATATCAGAATGTGGAACATTTTAACAGACTGTTCAAGAAAGCTTATGATATGACTCCGATGCAGTTTAGAAATCAGAAATAGAATAAGTAATGAAAAGTTGTGAGGGATGTGCCGGAAGGTGCATCCCTTTTAAAAGTGCGTAAACGGAAAAATAAAAATATACATATAAAAAGATAGGAATCGAGATGGATTTCATGTATAATAAATAATAGACTTTACAGAAAACATGATTGGGAGGAAGAGATAGAAATGTTAAAGTACATATTGATGATCCTTGGCGGTGTGATTTTTATCGCAGGATACTACTTCATGCAGCAGAATGAAGGCAGAGGTAAGACGATGATGTTCTATTCATTGTTTGCTTATGCCGGACTGACACTGGTGATTCTTTCTGGGGCAAGAGTTCTAGATCCTTTCTTTGAAGGACTCGGAAAGAACGGGGAGATGATCCAGCTGGCAATAGAAGTTGCCTGCTTTGTAATTGGTGCGGAATTACTTCTGAAGCCTGCGTTCGAAGACCAGAAAGAAATCGGAACAAAGAAGAATATTACACCACGTGGATCCGGAGATTCATTCAGTGTGAAGGCAAATAAGAAAGAAAGCACGAAGAAGACGAAGAAAAATAATAATCAGATTAAAAGAAGTTACAGTACAGGGAATAAAAAGTATCGTAAAAAATAAGACTTGCATAAGCAAGTCTTATTTTTATGTACGGTATTTAATTCACGAATTATTTACCTTCAACCATCTTGTCGAACTTCTTAGTAAATGCTAACATGATAACTCCGCAGGCAACGATGATGATTGTAACAACACCATATGCTTTAACAAAGTTGAAGTTTTCGAGCCAGTTATAAAGTGGTCCATAAGCTTTACCAGAGAAGAAGATGACCAGTGGCCATACACCAAGCATAGTTCCAAGAAGTTTCTTTGGAGCATATTTGCTGATGAATGAGTTTCCAAGTGGTGAGAAGATAACTTCTCCGACTGACATACATACAGAAGCCAGGATGATTACCCAGATACCAACTGGTTTATCTGCACTCTGTCCGCAAAGAACTGCTGCAAGTACCATGGAAGCTGTACAAAGACCAAGTATGATAATACCGATAGCTGTCTTTGTGAACATTCCCCAGTCACCCTGTGGACGCTGTCTCATCTTAGCCCAGATTCCTGCGAATACAGGACAAAGGATGATACAAAGAAGTCCGTTCATTGAGTCAAACCATGCAGTAGGCATCTCGAAGGAACCAATGTTCCAGTTAGCCCATCCACGTCCTGCTTCTGATACTGGACCGAATTCATAGTAAACAGGCATGTAAGCCATGTACCAGATCAGCCAGAAAATACCAGAGAAGAGTGTTACGATGCAGATAGCAATCACACGGTTTTTCTCAAGTTTGGTAAGAGGTGCATTGTCTTTCTCTTTGTCGGCTTTGTCAACATTTTCTGTACGGTTGTCAACAAGGAATGGTTTCTTTCCGGCTTCGCCGAAGGACTTCATTCCAACGAACCACCATACGCAGTCGATGAACAGGAAGATTGCACAAACCAGGAACATAGTACGGTATCCAGCGCTCTTTCCAACAAGTGAAAGGAAAGTAGTTCCGCAGAAAGAACCGATGTTAACGAACATGTACTGTAAGTTGAATACAGTGTCGAGTTCGTCCTGATCAGCTAATGGGAAGAGACGTCCGTTGATACCAGATACGTTTCCTTTGAAGAAACCAGTTCCGATAGAAACGAGAATGATCATTGCCCATAACATTCCGACTCCGTTTGCTTTCCAGGCACACAGATATCCAAGACCCATCATGATCTCTCCAATTGGTACGAGGATACGAGGACTAATCCAGCGGTCAGCGATATATCCACCGATGATAGGTGTGATATAAGTGAACGCTACAAGGTTAGAACTCATTGCAGCACCTACGGATTGATCAAGTCCAAGACCACCGTTTACTGCTTTGGCTGCGATGAAAATCGCAAGCCCCCATTTAGCAGCGTAGTATGCAAGTCTTTCAAAAGAGAAAGTCAGACAGCACACATAGAAACCAAATGGTAATTTTTTCTTAGTGTTCTCCATGAGATTCACCCTCCAATATGAAATTTTTCTTTGGTTTTAACAATACGAGGAAAACCCCCCTTATGATTAAAACTCTCAACGCAGTTAATCTTATCACAAACTAGATTAAAGTACAACTAATTGTTTAAGAAAAAGTTAAGGTTTTTTATGCTTTGTTAGGAATATGTATGTTGAAATGTAATAAAACGACCATATATAGCCGGAAAATGTAAGCAAAAATCACTAAATGATAATAGAAATCAAAAATAAACAGGATCGCTTATGGAGAAACTACATAGATAGAATACATAGAAGAGTTTATAGATTATTTACAAATAATATAAAGGATATTCTTGAATAATCAACTATATAAGGATATAATAAGACACAGATTTTGTAAAGGGGAAAATGATATGGCAAATTATTACCGTGTGGCTTATAAGGAGTCAAAGAACACGCTGAAACAGATCTGTGAACTTTTCCGTGTGGACAGCAGTGATATTACGATTAAGTTTATAGTGACGGTGATGGGACCGCTTGTGTTCTATTTTATGTGCAAATATGGAAACCCGGGAGGCGGTACGCCGGGAGGAATGACTTTTTTTGTCATTAAGTATATTGTAGTCTGGGCACTGGCATTTGTTGCGGCAGTGATACTGAACAGAACAATCTGGAGAAAGGTGTTATCGACAACGGCGGTCGGGGATGCAGAAGAGCAGTTTGACAGACGATGCAGATTGAACGGTGGACCGGTGAGTTCCGAAATCCACTTTTTTGATGATCACTTTGACAGTGTAACTGCGAAAAAGACAAGATCATTTTCGTACAAAGATGTTACCAAGATCCTGGAGACGAAAGAGGCATTCGGTGTAGTTGTGAAGGCAGATCCCGAGACGGTCGGATCGGCAAGAGCGATGATCGGATTTCCAAAGACTGCACTGGAAGGAAACAATACGGACGAACTGGCAGAATTTCTTCTGGAAAGATGCAGGAATATGAAGAGAAAAAAAGTGAAGAAGTTTTAGAACAGAATGCTGCAGATGAAAAGGCTATGTGCGTACGGAAGAAGTACGGGGACACATGGCTTTTTTATATACAGGATTTATACGACTCGTCAAGTATTTAACAAAAAACAATATAAAGGTATTGCGCTAAAGTGTCAAAAACAGTATAATATAATTGGAAAAAATTTGGTTTTACTTTTGATACAAGAATCAGGAAAAACCCAATTTAAAATAATGAAAATGGAGGGCTAGACTATGGGCAACATGGCAGCAGACAATGCAGCAGGTAAGAGAATCAACAGTTTACTTGATGCAGGCAGTTTTGTTGAGATCGGTGGAGCTGTAACAGCAAGAACAACTGATTTTAACATGCAGGAAAAAGAAACTCCAGCAGACGGTGTTATCACCGGATATGGAGTGATCGATGGAAATCTGGTATACGTATACAGCCAGGACGCTACTGTTTTAAATGGTGCGATCGGTGAGATGCATGCAAAGAAGATTTCTAATATCTACGATATGGCAATGAAGATGGGAGCACCGGTCATCGGATTGGTTGACTGCGCCGGATTCAGACTGCAGGAAGCTACAGATGCTTTAGAGGCATTTGGAAAACTTTATCAGAAACAGTCAATGGCTTCCGGAGTGATCCCTCAGATCACAGCAATCTTCGGAACATGTGGCGGTGGACTTTCTATCGTACCTGCTCTGACAGATTTCACATTCATGGAGACAAAGAATGGTAAATTATTTACCAATACTCCAAATGCAATTCCGGGAAATGACATTTCTAAATGTGATACATCTTCCGCAAAATTCCAGAGTGAGACAACCGGTCTTGTAGACGGAATCGGAACTGAAGAAGAGATTCTTGCAGATATCCGTTCTCTCGTATGCATGTTACCAAGCAACAACGAAGAGGATTCTTCTTATGAAGAATGTAACGATGATCTGAACCGTGTATGTGCAGACCTTGCTAATGCAAAAGAAGACACAGCGATCGCTCTTACAATGATCTCTGATGACAACATCTTCTGCGAAGTGAAGAAAGCATATGCAAAAGATATGGTGGCAGGATTCATCAAACTGAATGGTATGACTGTGGGTGCAGTTGCAAACCGTTCAAAAGTATATAACGAAGAAGCTGAAGTAGAGGCTGAATTTGACGGCTCTCTTTCTGCTGACGGAGCTGAAAAGGCTGCAGAATTCGTACAGTTCTGTGATGCATTCAACATCCCTGTACTGACACTTACAAATGTAAGCGGATTTACAGCAAGCGAATACGATGAGAAACGTATTGCAAAATCAGCAGCAAAACTTACTTATGCATTTGCAGATGCAACAGTACCGAAGGTAAATGTTGTGATCGGTAAAGCATTCGGAAGTGCTTATGTGACAATGAACAGCAAAGCAGTCGGAGCAGATATGGTATATGCATGGCCGGAAGCAGAGATTGGAATGATGGACGCAAACCAGGCAGCCAAGATCATGTATGCAGACGCTGATGCAGCAACAATCAGAGAAAAAGCAGCAGAATATAAGAATCTGCAGTCAAGCCCATTATCAGCAGCGAAAAGAGGATATGTGGATACAATCATCGAAGCAGCAGATACAAGAAAATATGTGATCGGCGCATTCGAGATGTTATTCACAAAAAGAGAGGATCGTCCGGTAAAGAAACACGGTACGGTTTAGAGAGGTGAGGCAAAGTGAAGAAAAAATTAAGCGTATTACTTTGTGTGCTTGTCGCAATGCTCTGCTTTACCGCTTGCGGAAGTAAGAAAGAAAATCTTCAGTATGATAAATCAACGATCACACAGGCAACAGATTTTCTGATCGAGTATTGCAACAGTGCAGATGCAGATACTATCGAACAGTGGAACAAGATGACAGATTTTCAGATCGAGTCCCAGCTGAACCAGGCGGGTGTTCCATTTACAAAAGATAGTTTCCTTGCAGCTCTGGATGCATGGCAGCAGGGAACAAAAGAGTGTGGGGAATATGTAAGCCACGGTGATTACAAATTCGAACCATCCTCTGATGAACTGAAAGTAACGACCAGTGCAAAATTCAAAGACCGTGATGCAGACATTACATTTGTTTTTGATGAGGACCTTTATCTGGACAGTACAACGATCGATGCACATTACAGCATCGGTGAGATCATGGAAAAAGCAGGACTGAATACAATCCTTGGAATGGGTACCGTATTCGTAATCCTGATCTTTATCTCAATTCTGATCTCCCTGTTCAAATACATTCCTGCACTTGAAGAAAAATTCAAGAACAAAGGAAAAGCAGAAAGCACACAGGAAGCAGCTCCGGCTCCGGCAGCAGTTGCAGCACCTGTAGTAGAAGAAGCATCGAATGATGATGAACTGGCAGCAGTTATTTCCGCAGCGATCGCTGCTTATGAAGCAGAAGCCGGTGGAAGCACAGACGGCTTCGTAGTAAGAAGCATCAAGCGTCGTCCATCAAATAAGTGGCACGCATAATTAATTAGGAGGATGAATTCAATGAAAAATTATACAATCACAGTGAATGGCAATGTATATGATGTAACAGTAGAAGAAAACGGAGCAGGTGCAGCACCAGTAGCAAGACCTGCAGCAGCACCGAAGGCAGCGCCTGCGGCAGCACCAGCACCAAAGGCAGCACCTGCAGGCGGAGCCGGATCCATCGAAGTAAAAGCCGGAGCAGCAGGAAAGGTATTCAAGATCGAAGCAAATGTAGGTCAGGCTGTAAAGAAGGGTGATGCAGTTGTCATCATCGAGGCTATGAAGATGGAAATCCCAGTTGTAGCACCGGAAGACGGAACCGTTGCAAGCATTGATGTAGCAGTAGGCGATGCAATTGATTCAGGCGCTGTTCTTGCTACATTGAACTAACATCATTTATATGGTGTTTATCTAACACGACTGGAGGTTAAAAAATGGAATATATAACGACAACATTAGGAAACCTCGTGCATCAGACGGCGTTTTTCAGTCTTACATGGGGCAATGTAGTCATGATCGCGGTTGCATGTGTTTTCCTTTATCTTGCAATCAGACACGGATTCGAGCCTCTGCTTCTTGTTCCGATCGCATTCGGTATGTTACTGGTTAACATTTATCCGGACATCATGCTTCATGCAGAAGATGCGGCAAATGGAACAGGCGGACTGCTTTACTACTTCTATAAACTGGATGAGTGGTCAATCCTCCCTTCCCTGATCTTCATGGGTGTAGGAGCGATGACAGACTTCGGACCACTGATCGCTAACCCTAAGAGCTTCCTTCTTGGTGCCTCTGCTCAGTTCGGTATCTTTGCAGCATACCTTGGAGCGATGGCTATGGGATTCTCTGACAAAGCGGCAGCAGCGATCTCAATCATTGGTGGAGCTGATGGACCTACCTCTATCTTCCTTGCAGGTAAGTTACAGCAGACAGCTTTACTTGGACCAATCGCAGTAGCAGCATATTCTTATATGTCACTGGTACCGATTATCCAGCCACCGATCATGAAGCTTCTGACAACAGAAAAAGAACGTAAGATTAAGATGGAACAGTTAAGACCTGTTTCCAGGCTTGAGAAGATCTTATTCCCAATCATCGTTACGATCGTTGTGTGTGTAATTCTTCCTACAACAGCACCACTGGTTGGTATGTTAATGCTTGGTAACCTGTTCCGTGAGTCTGGAGTTGTAAGACAGTTAACAGAGACAGCTTCCAATGCAATGATGTACATCGTAGTTATCCTGCTTGGAACATCCGTAGGAGCAACAACAAGTGCTGAGGCATTCCTTAATATGGATACAATTAAGATCGTAATTCTCGGTCTGATCGCATTCGCATTTGGTACAGCCGCAGGTGTACTGTTCGGTAAACTGATGTGTGTTGCAACACATGGTAAGGTTAATCCACTGATTGGTTCTGCCGGTGTATCTGCAGTTCCAATGGCAGCCAGAGTATCACAGAAGGTCGGAGCTGAAGCAGACCCGACAAACTTCCTTCTGATGCATGCTATGGGACCTAACGTAGCAGGTGTTATCGGTACCGCAGTAGCGGCCGGAACTTTCATGGCTGTATTCGGAGTATAATACGGTAATACAAAAGCCACAGATCCCGATGCGGGCTGCCATGTCCGCAGTCGGGTATAATAGAAAGAAAGGATAAGACTATGACAGATATTGCTAAAAAACCAATTAAAATTACTGAAACAATTCTGCGTGATGCACATCAGTCTCTGATTGCAACAAGAATGACAACAGAGCAGATGCTGCCGATCGTAGATACTATGGATAAAGTAGGTTATCATTCTGTAGAGTGCTGGGGTGGTGCAACATTTGATGCTTCCCTGCGTTTCCTGAAGGAAGATCCATGGGAAAGACTTCGTAAATTCCGTGACGGATTCAAAAACACAAAACTGCAGATGCTGTTCCGTGGACAGAACATCCTGGGATATCGTCCGTACGCAGATGACGTAGTAGAGTAT
>ERZ857775.3732-NODE-3732-length-11966-cov-3.269079_pt1 | contig 11966 bp, 17 predicted proteins | sample MGYA00519698_ERZ857775 | MGnify/ENA primary metagenome ERZ857775 (study PRJEB31778, sample SAMEA3449363) | human gut metagenome | biome: human gut; feature: human-associated habitat; material: faeces | place: United Kingdom | collected 2010/2012 ...
GGCATGTCCACCATTTCAACATCACGGGTGGCGAGCCGTCGCTTAACGTCCGGGCCATCCGCCATATCCTCGAACGGGTACGCGCCTACGGTATTACTGTCAATGACTTTTATATCGTAACCAACGGCTCTGCCACATCCCGTTCGGAGGAATTCATAGAAGCCTGCGCCGCACTGTACGAGTACCAGGAGGAAAAGGAACAGGACTCCGGCCACATGCTCGAAATGAGCGACGACCGCTTCCATGATCCGGCAGAGCATGCCGCCACGCTCGCGGCACTTTCCCCGTATCCCTTTTTCGGAGTCCGGGGACAGGCCGAGCGTATCTTCCTTTTCCGGGAAGGCCGCAGCACGGAGGGGTTTCCGAACCCTGTTCATGGGATTTATCTTACGGAGGAGAACTACGTTTACGGCGACCTCTGTCTCAATGCTGAAGGCATGGTTCTCTCCAACGGGGACCTGAGTTATGCCCGCCAACGGGAACATGCCCTGTGTCCCTGCGGGAAACTGATGCAATATCTCCGGATGACCTTGAAAAAGCGTCAAAAAGAAAGATTGTACGAATAAATACACAAATCAAAAAACTTATGTCAATCGTATGCAGTATCTGCGGCGGCACTGGAGTGAAATGTACCGCCGTCATCGACCCGAACACCAGACAGTTCCTCGAATTTACCCGCAACGCCTTGTCGGACGGCCAGTGCAGCCAGTGCGGCAACGTTGCCCTGACCGACCCTGACGAAGTAAAAGCCGGGCTGGACAAGCTTTGGACGGAATATACGGCGCGGCATCGTGCCGCCCCCAACTACACCTGCTGCGACATTGTCCGGCATGGTGATTACGACGGGTGTGAAAAGGCGTATATCCGCATCGGAGGCCCGTCAGACGTGGTCGAGAAGTATCCGGTCGTGGCCGTGTGCCGCGACCTCGAAGAGCTCAAATCACTTGCGCTCCCTGACCCGACGCGAGAATTTACCCTCATGGGAATTCAAGGGTTCGAGTTCCACGACGTGTTGGAAAACAAGACCTACGAGATCGGGGTGGACGACCTGAAAATTCCCGTCACGACGAAAGAGGTGCTGGACTTTTACCCGGCGGAACATCGGCTGAAAGAAACGGACATCGAACAATATGCCGCGGCTTACACGGCCCGTATCAAGGCGTACAGGGAGTATACCCGTCAGCTCGACGCCACACTCGTGCGGCGGCTTCTCGACAAAGAGCGGCTGATGAAAGTCGGCGAGAGCGACGGTTTCCGCTTGAAACTCCATTTCGACTGGTTTGTCATTTTAAAGCGGGAGAACGAAAGGATGTACGCGCCTTTCAAATACGCTGTAAATGCTTATTGTCTGGATAATATCCAAACTTTCGACCGTCGTTATGTCACGCTCGAAGATGCCTTGCTCCACTGCCTGAACGGTTTCAACGAGAACGCGAACATTCCTAACCGTTACAAGTCCATCGGGCATTACCTGTCGGGGAAATCCTGACGACGGGCAGTGTATCGACGGGTTACCGGAGGCCACGGGTGCTTTCCCCTTGACCGGAATACCGTCGGAACAAGTAACAATGTAACCAAAGAATAAAAAATATGATGAATGATTATAAAATCAAGAACATTCTCGAATCCCTGAAAGAGGAGGTCGAGAACGGGAAGGTATCCCTGCGGGAAGCTGCTGTCGAACTTCATAAAGCCGGCTGGACGAATTTCATCGACATCGACGCCACGAGGAACCTACTGAAGACCCGGAATGTAACGGGGAACGGAAATGTCCCGGGAGTTTCCGACATGATGGGAAAATACCGCGAGATGAAAGCGGCGCACCCGGATGCCCTGTACATTTTCCGAAACGGGGAATCTTGTGAATTGTATGAGGATGATGCCATCGCCGCTTCCGGCATTTTGGGCATTGCCACCGCCGAACGCGTCGACGGGCAAGGGAAAGGCGTCAAGGAACTGCGGTTTTCTTTTCGTGACCTGGACGTGTATCTCCCCAAACTGATACGCGCCGGAAACCGGGTGGCTGTCTGCGAACCGAATCAAACCGGTTCGGGCAAACGAGTTTGATAACCATTAAATAACAAATATTCAAAACCCAAAGACACATGATAAAGATAACAACGATTTTCGGCGAGGACGCCGTACGGGAATATGAAGAGAACAATGAACTGCCTTCTGAAGAATGGCTGGCGGATAACGGGGGCGTCGTGGACGAGAAAGAGTTCGAGACTGAGGCGGAGTACAATGCCTACATCGCCGGGGTAAACGATGCCGACGGATGGAGTGATTATCATATCATACGCCACCGGTCGGAAGAGGCGGACACCTCGAGAGAGGAAAATCTCTGGCTACGTCTCGGAATTAGCGTCCGGGGCAGCCGGGAGGACATCGAAAGGATTCTAAACGGGGACACCGAAACCCTTCGGAAACTGCTCGATGCCGGACGTTATGGGATTGGCGGAGAGACCTATGTCCCTGGTTCGACCGTCGAGGGGTACAACGAGGACCACGACACGGAGTTCGAGGAGGAAGACGTGGAGTTCCATTTATAATAAAACCACACCATCTGCAATAATGATAACAGTAAAAGTTCTACTCGGTAAGGATACTGTAAGCATATACAGGAAAACCGGGGATATCTCGTCGGTGGAGAGCACGGCCGAATCCGGGGGATATGTGATAACCAGACATTTCGAGACCGAAGCTGAATACAAAGCCTACGCAATGGCTGTGGAAGACCTGGACGGACATGAAGACTGGCAGATGCTGGCTCCTGCCGTTACGCCGGAAGCTCCGTTCCGCAAAGGGGAATTTGTCCGGCTGACAGACGATGCAATTAAGCGGATACGTGAAAGTTTCGGGGACGGACCGGCTGACTACAGAAAGGAAATGATTTTGGAGGTGATTGCCTGGTGCCGCTATGAAGGCACATGGATCATTGAAGTCCGAGATATCCGTGAAGACGATACTCAGGAGTTCGATGCCGTTTTTCTGCGCCCCTTGACGGCACGGGATCTCGTGGCTATTTCCGCACCCCGACACCCGCTATCCACTGCGATATATCCTATTCACATCCGATAACTTAAATGATGCATGATGGAAAATATATTCATACTGCCCGGAAACGAACAGGAACTGTTTAACCGGTATTTAGATAACAACGAATACGGCCCTCTGAAAGAACGGCTGGAACTGGTCAGGAAAGCCTTGAGCAACAAGCTTTCCCCGGATGAACGCAATAAGCACGGGCTGAACGTGGGTGTGCATGAACTGTCCATGGAACGTAAGGAACTGGAAAGAAAGATATTCCAAATGGCACTCAAATCCTTTGCAGAACGGGTTTGTGACGAGCAACGCGCTCTTTGCGAACAGGGGTTCTGGCAGGCACCGTGCGGCAAAGAGGCGGAATATATCTCCTCCGCTCCGGTTCCGGACCTTGTAACGGACGTGAAGCAGTACAAGACCATTTGCCGCTGGTGGGAGAAGCTGTCCGATACCAGGAGGCTGAAGGTAGCGGCGATGTTTGCAAACGAACTGGGACCGATATACGGGCACGACACCGAAACGCTGGAACGGATTTATAGCCGCTGGTTTCTACTCTCCTTAGATGGCAAACAACGCATCTACCATTCATGGACCACAAACGAAAAACAGACTTCACTATGCCATACAAAAGCTCGGGAATAATCATCAGCGGGACACAATATGACCGCAGGCAGAAGCTCACTCCTTTTCAGAAGGCTGAAATTTTCCACCGTTACATGACAGAAGCTGTCAGCCAGCGCCAGCTTGCCCGGGAATACGGTGTCAGCCGCAGGCTGATAACCTTCATTGTGAACCCAGAAAGCGAAGAGCGGAACAAGGAACTGCTGAGAGAGAACAAGGCAAAAGGCTTGTATAAATATGACCGGAAGAAACATACCGAAAATATACGCAACCACCGTCGTTACAAACAGAGATTATTTCAAGAAGGTAAAATCATACTAAAAGATGGATAGACAATGAGAATACAGGAGAAACAAAAAGCGTTGGAACAGGAAGTTATAGCCAACCTGTGTGCGATACCGAAAATGCCGGAAAATATGTTGCCCCATACGGTATATGTCGAGGAGGAAGGGGAAGACGGGTATGGGCACGGGATACCGGTATACACCATGTACCGGTTGGAGGAGATACGCACGGACGGAAGCTGCACGCTTTACAACGCGGAAAGCCGGGAGCGTTTCACCTGCCGCCACCTGCATGAGATTAACATGGACTGGCTGGTGACAGTCTGGGAACGTTATCTGGAACTCTGTGTCGAGCAGGATATCTGGAAAGGGAATGCCGTTGCATTCCTGAAAGACCGTACCGGCAAACCGGAAGAGGAAATCATTTCATTCGTGGAAACCTCGTGGGACAAATGCCAGGCTTATACAGACAACCTCAAGGCGTTTCTTGGGGAAGATAAAGACCGGGAAATATGGATATTCTCTTTCCCGCTGGACGAATTTGAACGTGACGTTCCGGCCGGGAAAATCATCGTTGATTACGAAAATAACCCCGCAACGCGGGTTGAGAAGATGATACCGCTGGAATTTACGGCCAACATCAATGATGAATGTTTTGATGACCGGAACAATTGGGTAAGAGCCATTGAACTTCCCAAGCAGGAATAATAAACTATTTGAATCAATAAATATGATTACAAAAGAAAACATTGGCAACGAGACCTTTGAGTCTATGACCATCAATGACACGCCTGCATTGTTTACGGATATGCGGATTGACCGGAATGCCGTTCCGGAGGGACTGTACGCATACGATATCCGGGAGTCGGATGACGGGGACCGTCTGGCGACCATCGAACCGACGGTGATGGTAAATCATGGCGGAACCATCCTGACCAGGAAAGAGTTTATCACGGAAAAGGACGGCTATGTACAGATTGACGAATACGGTTTCGAGGACTCCATGACACTGGAAGAGAGGCTTGGGGAAAACAATTAAATGTATAAAGGATATGGATATTAAGGAACTGACAGAAAGATATCGGGATCGTTTCGATGCCCATTACCTGCAAGACGATAACGGAACCGGCAGAAAAGGTCGGAAACGGAAAAAGGAAGTTGAGACCCCGAATTTTCTCAAGGATGTCATCCGGCCGATCCTGGACACTTTGCCGGACTTGTTGCCGGAGTACGGGTTCACCAAAACTACGGATGATTACGCCATGTACGGCGAGTATTACCGTATCAAGGCGGGTATCGTCCTCGTGGGAGGTTTTTCCATCGATGAGGATTTTAACCTGTACTTCACGCCATTGTTCCATGGCAAAGCCTGCGGTAAGAGTCAAAAAATCGACAGCATCGGACAACTCGTTGAAATCATCCGCGAACAATTTGAAAGAAGGGAGGTGAAGATGAAAGGATAGTTTCATGCAATAGACATGGGTCGTTCCGTAATTTATTGTATATTTGTCAGATGAAGAAAGTCTGTATATGTATTTCGGACGAAAGCCCGGCAGTTGAACGGATTACAGGCACTTTCATGTTTGGCTGACATCAAACCTAATATATCTATTTGATATGAAAAAGGAAGAGATTATTCGCCGCTGTTACGGCGGCATGAAGGAAAGGCATGGCGTGGAAACCATCATCCTTTTCCATGTCGGAGATTCATTCGAGGCGTATTTTGATGATGCCGAAACGATTACCCGGATCACGGAAGTGCCCCGGTTCAAGATGACGGCGGCGGGTATACCTGCCATCAGGATTTCCGACGCCGCCTTGGAAGAATGTAGAAACCGGTTGCTGGATGCAGGATGCAAGGTATGCGTGTCCGAGGTCCGGGGGGTATCCGGCCGCCACATTCTCAAAATCAATGAAACAAATACGGAAACGGGCCGATGAATTGGTATTGATAGCGGCAGCAATAGGTCCTTGGACACTGTTGGTGGTAGCGGTATTAATCATCGGAACGCTGAAATGCTGTCTGACCACGGACTCGGACAGCATTGACGAAAGTATCAACAAATCACCGGGGATAGTCGCGCATGTCATGGTACTGGACAGTACGGATAATGGTTTTCGGGTGGTTTATGCGACGGCTGAGCCGGTAACGGATGAAAGGTTTGCCGAGATATGCGACAGGCCGGGTATTCTGGAGGGGTTCGAGAACCTGAAACGGAAAGCTCCCGAACACTTTGGCGGCAACCTGCTGGAAACCGACATCTGTGACTTCGCGTTGTACGCCTACCGGTTTCCTATCGATAAGGACGTACGGATACACAATATCTTTGTCGCCGGTAAAGAGAAAATGGACTTCTATGTCCGGAACAACCCGGACCTGCCCGGGTGCGCTACATGGATGCACCACGGTACGGAACAAGGGAACCAATATCTGAATGCTGACGATATAAATCACTGTATACCCAACGGAAGGCGGATTTACCGTTATTGGAAATGCCGTTATCTACTGCAAACTTCTGATACTGACGAGCGTTTCAGTCATTTTACAGAGGAGGAAAGGCTGTACTGAATGCAGCCTTTTCTCTATATATATTACACATAACCATCTGAAAATTAATAACTAAAACGTTTTGTTGGCGTGAAAAATTGGCATATATTTGTATGGAAAAGTGACCCATTGAAAACAGATTGTCAATTGAAAGCAATAGATTGAATATGAAAGAACAGTAATATGACATCGGAAAAATCGCAACTGAAGTTTGCGAGATCGGAAGAGACGGGCGAACTGATAGGGTTCGTTTCGCGCCATTCCAAGACACGTAAATTGATGGGAGTCCGTGAAGACTCAAGATTCGGCAAGCAGATTTGTGTCCTTTCGGAAGACCTGAAAGGAACTCTCGAGCCAAACATACTATACTCGGTAGAGTTGAAACCCATGCACAAAGCCAACGGGTATGTAGTCGTTGCCGCTACCCCCGTGTTATTTCAGGCGCATGTGGAAACAGTGATCGTCCCGAAGACATTGTATCAAGTAACTGTGACGTTCGGCAACAAAAAGATTTTCTTCGACCCGAAAGACGGCAAGAGCGTAATGAGCCGCACAATAGACGGTGTGCTGGAAATCCTCAAGGGACGCAAGGATATCAAGTACAAGGAAGGTGTCATCACCGACTATCTGAATCAGGCGCGTGCTCTGGTACGACGTATGGAATCCGACGGGTTCATCTATACGGGAGACAGACATCAGGGAGGAATTCAATGAAAGAAAAACCGGTCGTGGGTATTGCGACCGACGGTGCCCATTCTGCAAAAGAGAGGTTGACACGCTTCCGGGCTGTCGACCTCTCTTCAGGAAAAGAACTCTTTTCCAAAGCTATCGGTAACTGGACGAACAATATCGGGGAGTTTCTCGGCATTGTCGAGGCGGTCAGATATGTCATGGAACATCCGGAAAGTCCGCGAACAATCTACTCGGACAGCATTACAGCCATCACGTGGTATTGTAACAAACAGACAGCCTCTTCACGCAGATGCCCGGCATTGCAGAAAGCGGAGATATTCCTCAAAGTGATGGAGGCAAGAATCAAGGACATCGAAGTGCTGTACTGGGACAATCGCCTGTGGGGTGAGATTCCGGCCGACTTCCAAAACAAATAAAATCAATATGGCAAAATTAAAATCACAGTCACAGAAATATGTCGAGTTGAAGGAGGAAGACTACCTACTGCTTATCGAGAATACTATCAAGATGGAAGCCCTGAAGATTGCCGGTATCGAAAAGATGCCCATATACAAGGCAATGGAACATATTCTTGAACACGAGTACATCGATCTGCTCGTCAAACCCGTTTCAAGGAGATATTCCTGACTCTTTAAGTGGACAATAATACACTCCACAAGCAAAATCAATGTTTAGCAGTGTTAAATAATAGTATATAATAACTATTAATGTAAATCAATGCAAATCAGGAAATTAAGAAAGTGGAACATGTACGGAATTATCTATACCGTACATGTGCCACTTTGCTCTATACACTTTTTGATTTCCTTGATTGATAAAAGAAGGTTCTTTTCCAGTGTTTTACAATCCGACTTTTTTATATACTTTTGTCTTCAGTATCAGTTGGTTATTGAAACCCGCTATGTATGCTTATAAGTATAGATTAGCTTTTTTAAGCGAAACTAACTACTGGTTATCAATCAATTATCAAACAAAAAAAGTTTGCCCGTAAGGACAAATACTTTTTTTATTATCTTTGTTCGTCAGCAAAACAGCGAGAAACAAAACGAACAAAACTACATTGCACACAAAAATGAAACACACCACACTTTTCCGCAGCATCCTGCCGCTCTGCATCGCAGGAACGGCGCTGTTCTTCGCAGCCTGCGACGACAACGAAGAGACGGAGGAGATCGGCTCGCTCCTCTTCGAGAGCAAAAACGTAACGCTGGTACTCGACGAAACGGTGCAGCTCCGTGTCCGCCTATACCGGCCCGGTTCGACCGAAAATACATGGTACGACACGACCGCCAACCCCTACAACCTGCAATGGAGCAGCGGCGATCCCTCCGTCGCCAGCGTCGACGCACAGGGACGCCTCACGGGACACGCCATCGGATCGACGGTGATCCGCTGCGCGATGCCCGACAACAGCGTCCACGCCACGACGCGCGTCACCGTGCACGACGGAACCGGCGAATCGCTGGCTGCCGAACTATCCCGGCCTTTCGACGACGCGCTCGTATACAGCCGGTCGGTCTACCTGCAACGCAACACCATCATGCAGAGTTTCGACATCGAGACCGACGGCACGCTCTGGTATCTCCAATTAGGCGGCAACGACCCCGAACTGCTCTACGTCTTACGCGGCGCCCCCAACGAATCGCCCAAAGACTACATGATGCTGCGCTGGTTCGGTCACGGCACCAATTTCGCAGTCGAGGAACAGGGCGCGGAACGTTACATCTGGATCGGCAGCAACGGCAACAAACTCTCCGACGGCTCTTACAGCCAGAGCAACACCGTCTCCCGACTGAAATACTCCCCTGACAAAAACCGGAAGCTCGATCTGTGCGGCGGCGACACCTTCTTCATCAAGGACAAGTGGAACGTTCATCCGGCTATCGACACGGACAACGACATCCTCTGCATCACCGCTTCGACGACCGGCGTCCGCGATTTTATCTTCTACCGGCTGAGCGACGCATTGGCGACACCCCTGAGCAAGGTGACGCTACGCACCCAGACATACGGCGGCGAGGATGCCGATTCTCCGCAGAAAACCGAGACTCGCACCATCGAGGCGCACGACCTCACATCGATCGCACCGCTCGGTTCGTTCACGATATCGGTACCGGGCAAAGACAATCTGAGTCAATACGATTTCCAAGGATTCGACGTACAGGACGGTCTGCTCTATTTCTACGAAGGCGAAGCCGCCGGAAAACAGCCCAAGTCGATCGCATTCGTCACGGTGCTCGATATATCAGGCAACATCGTCGTTCCCCGCACGCAGGTCGGAGCGATCAACGACGTGAACGCGCTGGTGGAGGCGGGCATTTGCAGCAGCGACTCCAACGGATACATCGAGGCCGAAGGCATCAAGATGAAGCACGACCGGCTCTACATCGGATTCGCCACGCACGGCCCCGGAGCCAAACGCTGGGCCAACGTTTTCCGCTACTGATCCGCATACGGCGGAGAGGCGCCGCCGCCTCTCCGCCGATAAAGCCGCTCGGGATTCGCATTTCCAAATTCCGAGCGTTTTTTTTCGTATCGACGCACGTTTCGGCACCCGACCGTTCCCGCGCATTCTCCGTCAGGCGATCCGCTCCACCAGGATGCGCGGGTCCTGCTGCAACAACTCGACGAAAGCATCGCCCTTGCGGCTCTTGCGCGCCTGCAACAACAAATTGGCCCGATAGATGATCCCCGACGCGGTACGCTCGCTCTCCAACTCATAAGAGACGATGCCGTAACCGCGCGTCCGCAACAGTTCCAGCGCCTCCTGAATCGCCTCGCGCTCCACGGCAGAGAAGACGAGCGCCGTACGGTGCGCCCCCAACCCGCCGAAGATCAGGTTGAGCACCTCCAACCCCACGAGCGTCAGCACCGTGGCTGCCGCCGCGACACCGTACATCCCCGCCCCCGTAGCCATACCTACGCCGGCGATGGCCCACAGACTCGCCGCCGTGGTCAGGCCGCGCACGATCTGGCGGTGGAAGATGATCGCGCCGGCTCCGATGAAACCGATGCCGCTGACGACCTGCGCCGCCACGCGGCTGGGATCGAGCCGCAATCCGTCATGATACGCGAGGAACTCCTCGAAGCCCCACTGCGACACGATCATGAAGAGCGCACTGCCCAGCGAAACGAGAAAGTGGGTGCGGAATCCCGCCTCCTTGACGCGCCACTCGCGCTCGATGCCGACCACCGTACCCAGCAAACCGGCCACCACCAGCCGAAAGATAAAAACCCAAGTCATAACCTAATCCTATAAGATGGTTCCGGCCTGCGGCCGGAACGCTATTCCTTCTTCTCGAATATGACGCCTACGACGTAATAGTGCGGCGACAATCCGACCAGTTCGTCCGTCAACGCGGGATCGATTTCGGAAACGCCGCAACTGCGCACGACGCCCGCCTTCGGATCGTACCAGCCCGAACTGTAAAACGCCAACGGAATCTCTTCGCTTCCGGCTTCGACCGCCGAGAGCTTGAACGGACGCAAGCTGTAAAAATAGCGAGGTTCGCCGCCCGCCCCGCTGTCGCGTAATTCGAGCGGCAGACTGAACCGCATCATTCCGGGGATATGCACCGTCAGCAGCTTCGTCGAATCGTTCTTCTGCGAAAAAATCAGCGTCAGCGAACGTCCCCGCACATACTCGGTCGTCGTTTCGGGCAGGTGGAGCTCCTTCCTGAACCCCATTCGCACCTCTTCGGACATTCGTGTCAACTGCTGCCGCGTACCGCCTGCATGCACGGTATACAACCGTTCGGTTCCCGTGCTGTCCGCCTCGTCGAGATAGACGGCCACATCGTAGTTCTCACGTGTGAAATCGCTGAAATCGAAGCGCAGCACATCGACGCCCAACGCCCCGAGCGCCGCCACGACATCCTCCTGCTGCACCTCGGCCGGGCGCACGCGCAACTGCTCCTGTGCCGAAACCGTGCCGAAACACAGGCAGGCGGCAACGGCAATCCTCATCGTTTTTCCTTTCATGATTGACGGCGTCTGATATGAAGGACAAGATAAGAAAAGCCGCTGACAAAAGCAAATCTTATTCGCAGTTTGCCGAGGCTGAGTATCCGAAGCGATGCCGAAATACGAAAAGACGCGTGCAAAAGCGAACTTCGGTTCGCTCTTGAAAATGGAGGATCAAACATTCCGTCATCCGGAAGAAGAACCTGAAAGAATTCCGACGTGAGGATCGATTGCCGGAGTATTTGCGGGCCGAAGACTGCGAAGTACACCCTTATAGCGGGTCTCCGCGGCGCACTCTTCGACCCGGGCGACACAACGTATCGCCCGCGAAATCGGGCACCCGCACCCCGCGATAGCGATCGCAGCGGAAAGGCCCGACCGGCGGCGTGCCGTAAAAAAACGGCGCCGAGCGAAGAATCTCCGAAATAATTCGTATCTTTGCACGCTATGTTTAACTAAATTACTTTTACGACAATGCCAAAAATGAAAACTAATGCCGCTGCAAAGAAGCGTTTTACTTTCACCGGCACAGGTAAGATCAAGCGCAACCTCTGCTATTCGGGCACGGTTTCGCAGGCCGACGAGGCCAAGATCAAGAACCTGCTGGTGAAATAATCCGGCCGGAGTTCGCACTTTTTATTAACACGGAGCGAATCAGCCCCGAAGAACGTGAGAGAATCACGTCGCTGACAGCTCTATCAAAAACTTTTAAGTATGCCACGTTCAGTCAACGCTGTTGCGTCACGCGCAAGAAGAAAAAAGGTTTTGAAGCTTGCCAAGGGTAACTTTGGTTCAAGGGGAAATGTCTGGAC